>Ga0153915_10000478_pt1 | contig 37145 bp, 57 predicted proteins | sample Opewatmetagenome_2_FD_107003 | JGI IMG/M metagenome (GOLD analysis project Ga0153915, IMG submission 107003) | Freshwater wetland microbial communities from Ohio, USA - Open water 3 Core 3 Depth 3 metaG | ecosystem: Environmental > Aquatic > Freshwater > Wetlands | place: USA: Ohio, Lake Erie... | reverse complement strand
TTAGCATTTATGGTAGTAATTATGTTACCTGTTATCATGTAGTTTCACTATTATTATGTACTGATACTAAACATTCTGTTAAATCCATACTTGCTTTATTATAGTTTATAGGTGATTTTACTTGGATATCAAAACATTCCCTGGTTGGTTTATAAGATTTATCTACACCAGATACTATTTCCCAATTTTCAGTGCTAGTTTTATTAAGAAGACTTAATAGTTTATCAGCTTCCTTTAATGACCAGCATCTTCCTGCAATACTGCGTTGTTCTTCATCTAGTATCCTATCACTTGTAATAATATTATTATTTTCGTCTACTTTTCTGATATAAATTGAATAGATTTCATTAACGGCTATGATCTCTGAAACCGATGCACCTGTTCCATGTAACTCGATTATAGGATCGGACATTTTGATACCATCACCTAGTGTAGTACCAGTTTCATTCCAGTGTGCAAGCAGTCCAGTATGTTCCTTTCCTTTTCTATCAATTACGTTAACCCATTGGAATTTATATTTTTGTATAAATTCTTCTAACTTTTTATCATACTTCATTATTATTTCTCCTTATCTGACTTTTATAAACATTTCTGGCTTGTGAATCGCGATGGCTACCCATTCGTACATATCATACAAGTTGGTTCCGCCGCGTTGCTTAAACGGAACCGGATCTTCATAAACGTCTTGCCAGATAACAAACTCAGCAATATCTGGTGTGATTTCTGGGAAGAGATAATATGTTCCATCTTCAACGAATTGACATTCGTCTAGTTGAGTATCAATTTTAATATCTTTAAGCATTGTTCGATTCGCAACTATTCTGGATGGATTGTATTTTTCTACAGCTGTTTTTAACAAGCCATTAAACTTAGTAGAAAGTTTATCCAATCCATCTATATAATTTGCTTTGTCGCCGTGAAACAATAGGTTATCCTCAGTTGCTATTATTTGTGCGTATGCGTCGCACTTTTCTGCCGTGTATAAACGGTCTGGTTTGTCTATTACGCTGGTTTCATAACCGGAAGAAATACAGCATGCTTCCCATTTGCTTATATTCATGTAGTTGTTGATAATACGTTCCTTTTTATATATTTTCCCACTATCTTGTTCCATGTCTTTTCTGGGAAATAATCTCCGGACCGTAAGTTCTGGTAAGTAACAGTCAAGATATTCTTTAAAGTTTGTAGGTATTTTATATTTATTCATTATTTTATTCTCCTAGCAATATTCATAATTATAACCGTAATACTTATCTTCTTCCTAATGGATCATATTCCAACTCGCGCCAATTAGGTTCGGGTTGGCATTCCATCCGAATTTGGACTTGTAAGGCGCGTTTAAGCGCGAGCCTGTTCCGTTTGGAATCTAAGTATTTTCTTCTCGATTTACAATGAGAACAATGACATTTCATTGTGAGTTGTTTATAAGGGTGATAAGGTTGCCAAAGGCCCTTGTAAACAAGGCTACGATTATAAATCCTATAAGTTTTCGACATAATAATTTTATTCTTCTAAGTCTTCTGATTCTCCTGGAGCATACTGGACTTCTTCTAGGATTGCTATAGTAAATTCCATAAGGTCCCGGTCAACTTCGTTGAGTTTTGATAATATTTTTGTTATATTATTTATCGCCGTTGTTATTTGTTTGGTCATTATAATCACCTAGAACATTTTGTCGTTAGAGTCAACAACCTTAACATGATTATCTTCTATTATGGCATACCGATATCTATTTTTACCAAATCCAACCGAACAATAAGGGTCCGTGAGGTAAAAGTCCCTGAAGGTTCTCTTAAAATAGCCAGGTGGTGTATGGCCAGCAACTTGCACAAGATTGGATTTAGGCAGGAACATATCACTTGGTCTATACCAAAGTGGACTTTCATTGTACCACATGTCTATTAATGGTATTTTATTTAACTCAGCGCAAATCTGGTCAGCACTGGTTAAATCTAACTCAAACGTGTTTTGGTAAAAGTATTCACTGAGACCGGCGTGAGTTATGAGAACATTGTCATGATATGCTGCTACCTTCCAATTAGCCTTGTCGCTAATCAGTGCCTCATATACTGGAATGTCATACTCGCTTTGTGGATGGATAGGTTTTCTTAAGACAATGGCTAAGTCATGGTTTCCCCAAAGCAACTCAGCACTAGATTCCTTTAGGAGAGTGTAACATTCCAATGGGTCAGGTCCAATATCCAAAAGGTCTCCAGAAAAGATTAATCGGTCTTGACCTTTCTGGTAGCCAGCGTGCACCAAGACATTCTCAACAAGGTGAGGCTGGCCATGGACATCAGATAAAATTATACACCTAGTCATTTTAAAATAGTGAAACTTTCTAGTATAAATACTTTTTGGTCTATTTCTTTCTCTTATCCAGAGCTTCCTTCAGACAAGTCGGGCACAAATTTGCACCCGAATTTTCAGGAATTTTACGTCCACATTCCAGGCATTTCTTCATGATTAGCAGTCTCCATTACAGTAAATTATGACTCCGGGCTTATTGAGTTCTAATACAACTGGTTCAGTGCTGAACTTATCACCGTAATAGTTTTTATTATTTAGGGTAGGGTCTACATCCTTTGTATATTTCTTGACTAATTCAATTGCATGGTCACGACTTTCGGCTAGAACAACAACACCACCTGAATGACAGTCTGAGGAATCCGGCATGATTATGTTGGCATCAGATGTAAAATCAGATTGGGCTGAATTATTGATCCAGAGGTAGAGTTTTATTTATATCACACTCCAATTGATTTTTGTTTCCATTCAGAGTACAATAAAGATTTATCGGTTTCAAATTGTCCAACTAATCCATTTAATCTTTCTCGAAATTCTTTATATTCATTCCAACATATATTACAATACCTAGATGGATAATCAGTTTGCACTTCTTCTTCTGTTAAGGTATCAGACATTATTGAACATGACGAACATACATCACGTCCGCATACAATACAAGAGCGTGTAGTATACTTAAAGTTATATACTTTACCACATATATCACAGTAGTATTCTGTATCGGTGTGCTTTTCTACTCTCTCTACTATTCGTTTGCTCATTAATACCTCCAAGGGTCATTATATCTCCGACGCATTGGTTTAAACTTTGTGGCCAGTCTTTCATCCCGACAAGCCACACAAAGATATTCAGATGGGTCCCTTATTTTGGCACCACATTTACAGCGTCTCACCTGATTATCACCTAATATATTATAATTATATTATCATATTGTTCTACTTTTCTAATAGGAGCATTTGTATATTCTGAATCTATTACAACTTCTTGATCAGGATCGAACCTGGCCAATTCCTGGATTAGTTTATAGACATTCATAATAGCACAATCCAACTTACATCATCAAGGAGACAAAACATTGATATCAGAACCCAATTTCCTAATCTCTATGTTTCTTACCATAAGGTATAGCAGATCCAGAACCAGTTTCTCCTGTGTCTGATATAAAATTTACTCCTAATGTAACTTCTTTTGTCCTTACTTTCTCCAGGATACCTGCAAATAGGATAGCATCCTCTTTGGTCCAGAACAAGCCACGACCAATTATGTCACAATGATCTATGCCATTTGTGCCATCTTGCTCCCAAAATTGAGAAACAGACCATGTCTTAGGACCAAGTCGTTTCTGTGGATCCAGACAAATGTATATTTCGCCTTGCTTGGGCCATTCATTTTGCGGGATGTTTTGCCAGAAGGTTGTGTAAACCTTCATGGAAACTTCCTCATAACTTCATTAAGATTGTTACAGCCTCTTTCAGCTGCTTCCCTACCGCGTATCCAAGCTTTTACTTCATAATGAAGTATTTCTGGATTTTTATTGGGCACTGATTTTGTTATCCAGTGGTTGTACTCCCAATTAGCATTGTTTATTTTTTTGATTTCATTGAATATGTTTGATGCTTGCTCTTTATTATCACAACTCACTGATACTAAATATATGTCGTCTGTCGAATGGTAATCGATCCAATTATTATCGCACCACTCATCATTGAGTGTATGTCTATCGGTATCCATGTAAGTTCGATGCCAATCATCAGCGTATTCGTATACAATATGACAATCATTTGCTGATATAATTCTTATTGGATAATCATTGAAACTATTATCTCCACATTTGTTTGGTCCTGACCTAATTACTTTTTTCCCTATTAAACATTTTGCGTACATTATAATACCTCTCATATTATTAAGAGCAACACTAACTTTTGTTCCATTCGGTCATCCTTGCACCTCAAGGTACACGTCACTAAGTGGTAAGCCAGTGTTGCCTATTACCAAATTACTATTGTTTTAGTATTTAAATGTTTTGGTCATCTTTCTTTATAGTATTTCCCATCCAGCCCACAACCATTATCGTTTGCTCGATCATCAATACACTTGAGATAACCTCTTGTTTTGACTTCTCCTGTGATTATGTCTATAGTCGGTTCAGTGCCTTTTATTCTATTACAAAAATAGTTATTGGATCTGACTATGCTTGTCCTGCTGGCACCAATTACACGAGAATGTGCACAATTCCTACAAATCTTAGTACCGTCGAACATAAAAATAAGTTAGTTTTGGACTATAAATAGGTTTTGGTTAAATAATCTTATATACTATCAGCCAGCCAATTCCACCAATAACAAATGCAAGTACCATCGAGCCTAATGCACTCACAATTCCGAGTTCTACGTATCTGTCTTTTCCAGTATAGAACCAAAGACTTGCTCCAATTAGCATGAAAACAATTGCAAGACCCATAAAGATATAACTTATAGTAATTAATATAAACATTGTATCACCTCACATATTTCAACCTAGGATCCATCACGAGTTTCAGACACCGTCCTGCTCAATAGGTCAGGGTTTTAGCCCTGCTATTCATTTGGATCCAAGAGGCTTCTTGGCATACTCCTTATCGGTTGAATTGGGTAAGGCAGATTCGAACTGCTCGCCGTAAGGCTTTTCCAATATCGTCCTACGCTAGATTAACTCTGGTTTAGACCATTACCCAACGAGTGTCTGTATACACTTCCATTTTTAGGTATTTTCAGGTAGATCGTCACATATAGTCCTTGGGACTTGGTTATGTCTGGTTCGGCTACCTACCAATGCCTATCGATACCGTCGCGACCTATCTTGATTGTTAGCAGGCCGAATTTAATCGGCTACGAACTAGGCTGTCCGCTCAACTTTGACTCCGCTAACAAATGGACAGCGGCAGGACTCGAACCCGCAGCCTTCTCATTGCAAATGAGTTGCTCTTCCAATTGAGCTACGCGCCCGTTTGCGGCGTTAGATGCCGCTGATCCTACGTATTTTTTAACCAGTTCGCAGTTCTGGTCCCCGTTTACTAGATCAGTCAGGAAACGAAATAGTTTTGTCCAGGTTTAACTGGCGCGCATTATACGCCTATTTTAGTCACCCTTCCATCACACTCCTCATTCTATATCATTAGGGCATTATTTAAGGCAGTTTGTTCCTGTTCGTCTTACTTTACGCTAAACATAGTAGTACTTGTAAGTATTTAAGCCTTTTGGTCACCAACTATTCGTGAACTTGATGAATTTGACATCTGGAGAGAGTTTATTGAGGTCCACTAGGAAACCACATTCTCCATCCTCGTTGACTTTTTGGACTGCATTACTATTCCTGATATCAACTATTACACCCTGATCTTCTGGGTCAGCCCAACCAAAGAACTTTTCTACTTCTGCTGGAACTTGAATTTTGGCTGTTTTACAGGCATCCCAAATGGCCTTCATTTGTTTCCACTTTTCATCTGCGGGTTTGATACCAATTATGTCTGTTGACATGCTCATATAATCACCTTCGCTAAGTTAAGTAGTATGTTAAACTATTTATAAGTTTTGGTCTGGAAGACAAGTTCTGCGAGTCTTTGAGCACACTTCTTTTGGCACTTGTCTTCACGAACCTTGTCGTGATGTTTGATACTCAACTGCTTGTTAATGTCATCTAGGCAGGCTTCAATCTGACTGAAGTTGTCCACGATGAATTTACACATTTCGGTATCATGAAGACATTTATAACCTGGTTCCACTTCTTGTATAAGCAAGTACTTGTTGTCGGTCCATATATTATCCTGTATACCAATTTTGTATCTTATGTTACCAGAAAGCACAGTCTTTCCTGAGAATATATATCCACTTGATGGTATATAATAAACTAGTTCTTTATCGATATGCTTATCAATTAAGGTATTTATCGTATCCTGGATGGTTGGTTCCTTTTCTTCTTACTTCCTTCCAAAAAGGTTAAACATGCTTTTCACTCTCCTCGATTCTCTTTCGGCATTCTGGACACCGTCTCTTAAGTTCCACTAGGTTTGCATCGGAATCCACATGGCCTTCTACCCATAACTCAACTTTGGGTAAAGGCTTAATATGTTTATAACCACGTGATGTCCACTCTTTAACAATCTCATCATGTCGTTTGTAAATGTTATGAACCTCGACTAAACCATCACGAATATATTTTGTATTGGACAATCGCTTACCATGCAATATGGTACCGATTAATGCGTGACATTCTTGGTGCTCTCCGCCTAAATGTTGCCTACACATTAGTTTTGGGTCTACCTTCCACATACGCATTACACCATCTTCTCCTGATCGTAATGAATGAAAATTGCCACCTGTATTATATCATTCAAGTCGCTTAGTTGTACAATTTTAGTTAGATTTGTTTGACCAGGCATTGCATTTTTATATTGTTCTTCCATTTTATCAGCAATCTTTCGGAGCTCTTCTGGTGTCGTGAACCAGTGAATATTTTGTTCTACGAAGCCTTTCATGTTAATCACCTTACTTATATATTCCGATAAGTTCATCACTAGCATATTCCATAGAGGAGTTCATTCAATACTATGTTCAATTGGCGTATCGCGAAGCATCTCTCGTAATAGCCTGCGTCACCGATATTCTTATCGTCTCGTTCCTTTGACAACTTTAGGACAAGTTTTCTTACATCTTGTTCAGATAGCATATTTACACCTCTAAGTATAGTATTGACTAAAACTATAAATAAGTTTTGGTTCAAAATATGAAAGGTTTTATAAAAAAAGGAAAGAAAAGACGCACTCACCTGAGTGGTCTTGGTATACTACTACAGACCTTATATACCTTTTGACTAGTTAAAGGTCTTGGTTCCTCGTTTCTGAAGGCAATTCTTAAATAAATCGTAGTAGCTTGCTCTAAATATTCTAGGGCCTCAACTTCCGAGAAGGTTTGATTACTTGATCCGGAGAGACCTACACCACCACCCACCAAATTACCAGAACCTGCTTCATAACAAGATTCTGTAAGGTAGTGATTGCCTTCTGAATAACTCGAACAAGATGCAGATATTGATCTTAATTTTCTTGAACAATTATTAACATCACTGGTAGTATTATTATAATTAGTGTTATCGGTATATGTTATTGTCCAAGGTTCATAAGGTTCATATGGAGTTGTTGGCTCGATGTAGGGCCAACTTGGCCAAGTACATGGCACATAAGGTAAAGGATTCACCCACTGGCAACGTTCTTTAATTTTACCTGGCTTGAATACAACCTTTATGAGGCCATTCTCATAACTGTCCTTGTCGATACCGGCTTGCTTGGCTTCCAATGTGTTGTTTTTATAGGCCGTGAAATGTCCCGAATCATTTTCAGGACGCTCCAAGATAATTGTTTGGCCAGCTTGGATTCTAAAAGTACCACATGCACGGCCTTGTATATAGACATCCACATCGCAGGGAATTTGTTTGCCCTCATAACGATGAGTATTCTTTAATCTCAAACTGAACTTCTGATCGTGCTTTAGGATTGCGTAACCATCAGAGTTCTCTTCCTGAGCTTCTACTATGCTCAGACCGAAGCCATTTAAATTGCTCATTTTATCTTGTCTCCATTCAGAATGGCGTAAGCCAAACTGGAGTTTAACCCCCAAGTGGGGTACAAGTGTCACCTCAAAAAAGTTAAAAATGAAAAATCTACTTTTTAAATCCGTGCTTCTTTCCATCAGATACAGTTAATTTCCATGCTTTATCATATTCTACAGAATATTTTGTGGCATATTCCATAGCTTTGTCATTAGTAAGACCAAGTTCGTCTGCTTTGTCCATTCCGCGTTGCAGGATTTCGTCATCCTCTGGTTTTTCTCCCATATTATCAGCGAAATCTTGGATAGCATCAGATTGAATCTTTTTATCTATTGGTTTAGGATTACTGCCTTTTATTTTACCGTCTGGGAGAACATCACCTTTTCTTCTCATTACATTAGGTCCACCAGAAGTGTCTTTATTCTTACCAGAAGACCCTCCACACGAGCCAGGTCCCGTACCATTCTTCTCTGAGTCTGGACAATTTGAGTTTTCTTTTATATCATCCGAAGGTGTCTCATAAAGTTTGTCCTTCCTACCAACAAATTTATACATAGTAATAGTTACCAACTAATCATATTTAAACTTTTTGGTCGTCATCTAGCGAAGCAAGGAATTTTTCATATGCAGTAATTTGTTTGTCACTCCAGGAATCCATGGCGCTGACATCGGGATCCAGTTTGGACTCTATCCTAACAGTTGTAACAGGAGGCCTTAGTGCCAAATAATTCTTACTGAGCTGATCATAAAGCTTGACATATTTATCATGCCAGTACTTATCCCGGCTACCATTCTTTTCATCGATGGGTAGGACAAATTCTGTATTGGTACCATCCAGAATGGATTCTATACGAGCAAGTTCCTTTTCATAACGATCAAGGATGACAGGAGCATAATTTGCAACGCGTTCCGCTATAGTTTGGGATAAATGAGCGTCAGCTGTCTGGGTACGTTCTTCTGCATGCTTTCTGGCTACTTTCAAGTGCTCCCAGATAGCAACTTCACTTACGTCTACGTTATATTTTTCCTTTATAATTTTCTTCATTTCACTTGACGTAAGTGAACAATTATCAATTATGAATTTTTTTGCTGCGTCCGTTATAATATTTGGGGTTGCCATGTTTTTAAACCTGAGTTAAACTAAATAATATTATAAAAATGAGTTTATTTTTTAATTCGCCTAGTTTTTGCCATAAGATCATTCAATACTGGTACTTTAGATTTTTTCTCTTTTTCTATCTTATCCTCGCGTTTCTTTCTGTCAGACATGCCAGCATCTATTTTAGAATATAACTCGTCATGTCGTTTGAGTATGTCTGTTACGGGTTTGCCTGAATCCAATTGCTTAATAGCCAGTCCAGCAAAATCCTTATCGCGGAAACTATATTTCTTACCGTCTTTTGCAGTTACTACAAAGCGATTCAGTCCGCGTTGCTCTCCTAAAGTTGCTCCAGATTTTGTATCATGTTGCACGGATTTTTCTTGCCGAAGATTAGAAATGTCTGCTTTACCAGTGGAGCCGCCGCAACTACCAGGACCCGATCCAGTCTTTTCGCTATCAGGACAATTTGAGTTTTCTTTCATTTCATCTAGTTCTTCAAGTTCGGTTTTATACAACTTACCCGGTTTACCATTAAATTTATACATTTAAATTTACTCCTTATTATTATAAAAATAATAAAATAAAATTTATTTAACCTTTTTTCTATTGTCCGCATTGATTGCTTTAAGGATCGCAATTTTTTGTTTCATATGAAATATGTTCATACCAACGTCTCTGTCATCTGATTGAAGTTTCTCTTTATAATATTTTTCTGTTTTATCAAGATCCTTTTGGGTGCTGGAAATAAGTTTATCGACGGTTGCTATGACACTTTTTGCTTCTTCGGGAGAATAATCAAAGGATGATACAGACATTGATTTTGTAAGATCACTTTTCAATTCACTAAAATCCTTCTCATCTTTTTCGGCGGTCTGATAAAAACTTTTTATAGAATTAATAGTTCCTATTTTTGTTGTTTGAGCGGTGCGATCCTTATCTCTTGGCTTTCCAGTAGACCCGCCGCAAGATCCGGGACCACTTCCATTCTTTTCACTATCTGGACAATTTGAGTTTTCTTTTATTTCATCTTGTTCAGTAAGGTACAAAGGACCATCTGACTTTTTGTTTAATTTATATTGCATTTAATTATCACCTAATTATATTAACGTCCAAATTGATTCAAGAAAGTCACGCACTTCATCTCGGCTTTCTACGCCAATCATTGAAAATGATTGTTGCCAGCAGGCTCTCCCATCATCACACACATCAAGGTAAACATCAGCGAAGCATGGATCCGGTAAAATTCGGTCAACAAAGTCGAGGGCATCCTGCAGGCTAATTGGCTGTCTAATATCGAAGTTGTTCTTGATATTCAGGGAATAGATTTCCAGAAAGATTTTTTTCATAATTTGGATACCCTCTCCTGTAATTCTCTATCCAAGAGTTTGACCAGGTCGGATCGTCCTTCCTGTTCGCACTTGTCCTGAAGTTTGATTAGCATTTTCATAAGGTACTTTTTATTGGATCGCTTGCCATTAAATAAGTCAACCAAAGATATGACTCTGGTTTCCAAATCATAGGATACCTTGTTTTCGTAGGGGAGTTCTATAATAATATTTTTATATTCTTGGATAGGATTTAATTCTGGATTATCTTGCTCTAGCTCGAACCACCAACGGGTTTCCTCGTCTAGGGCATGCTTATCCAGAAAGTTCCTTAGAGAAAAATATTGAAAGGTCATTGAATTGTGATCACTCCAACTGGTTTACACTATCCATAAGAGACGTGACTAGAAGTGTCTATCATAGTTTCGCTTTGTGCTGCTTTTATTGCCTTTTCTTTGGCTCGGGCTTCTTGTGCTTGCTGCACAACGTAATCTATGGTGTTTCGTTTTATCGAGGAGAAGGTTTCTAATGTCATTTCTGGTATAAGATCCAGAATAACAACATCTGGGGATGTTATTGTTCCCTGAGAATTGTATTCCTTCCCAGTGTTTTTATCAACTTCATGTAGATAAAAGTCAATTCCCACTAATGCATTTGGTTTGATATCAGTTGCAAAGAATTTATTTCCACCAGAAAAGATTACATACTTTGCAGGGTTTTCAGTTTCATGTTCACCAGAGCATTCTGGACAATCGCACTTCTCTTCTTCACAATCCTTTTGGGCGTCGGACCATGCTTCCAAAAAGCCATCAACAAAGTCAGAAAAACGGGTCTCTAGCAAGGCGTCAATTTCTTTCTTGAATTTAGTAAGGTCCTTTTGGCTAACTGGTCGTTCGCTCTTACTTTGCTTAACCTTTTCAATTATTTCTGTCAATTAAATCACCTGATAAAGTTAATTAATTCCGTAATCTTTTACTACATGCTCTGCTGTAATAAACATCAAAGCAGCCATCTTCCATTTGGTCGGTCCAATACGAGCCAGCTTGCTCGGAAGTCTTATCGGACTTACCTTTGTTTTTTTGACCAAAAACCATTTCGCGATCAAGAGGCACTGGCAAAGTATCAAAGATGAGGTTACACTCGGTACATTCTAATTCACCTTTAATATTGTATCGGAGCGTTCCTCCACACCAGTCACAAATGGGCCGCTCTGTTCCTAACCAGTCCTCTGTACAACCTACTCGTGAGCTATAACTGTCTGGATATTTTCCGAATTTGGCCAAGGACTTTCGTTGTCTGACGTAACTCTGCTTATCGTCCTGGCTGTCAAAATAAATTCGATGTTTCTTTCCAGAAACTTTAATCAAACAACTTATTTTTTTTTGCGGTTTTACGCGTCGGTGATTATATCCGAGTTGCCTCATAACATAACATTTCTTACAATAAGAATGTAATTTATTTACAGTGTCCGATCGTGGATATGCATTTTCTGTTGTGAGTTCCGTTCCACAATTATAACAATGCGATCTATCTGTCATAATACCTCGACAGAACACAATTACAATATGCAAATAACTCGCTATAACTTCTATTACTTTTTGATTTGTTGCAGGATAAACATATAATGGTTGTATTATATCTATTTAATAAAGATAGATCATTGTCGTTTCTATCCAGCGTAGCACTTTTATGTGACATTTTACCTCCACAATATTTAATATCTTTGCCACATATACTACATTTATAGGCGTATTTTGCAATATCCTGTAATTCATCGATTGTTATATTGACAATATGTTTTCTTCTTTTATGATTATGTATTGTTCCAATTGCCCATTTTCTAAGAAAAAAATCATTTTCATTTTTTTGAAATATCATATACTCATCATCACGTTTGCTATTTCCGTATAATACAATATTACACCATTCTATAAATTCAGACATTGTTTTATTTGATTTTGTTCGATTACATTTTGAACATATTATCTGTATATTATTAATAGTCATAATTTCTTCGTTGTTCATACGATCCAGCGTAGCACTATTATCGAGAGGATATCTATATCTATCAAAAGTCATTATGCATCCGCATATTTCACATATTCCAAAATTTTTATCAATTCGTTTTCTTAAAGCAATTGGAGTTACAATGACATTAAATCCCATATATCTATGACTACTTAAGCGATCTCTGGCCCATCTTAATAAAGGATCCACTTCTCGTTTTTGCTTTGGTGGTTTTGGTGGTCTCAGGGAATTATATTTCAATTGTAAATCAACAAAACACGATTTACATCTTTTATGTAACTGATTAACAGTATCTGCTCGTTTGTATGTATTGTTTTCGTTCAGTAAGGTCCCGCAATCCTGACACGTTGAGAAGAACCGTTTGAACCAAATGGAAAGTAAAATATTGATATCCAATAAAATTCACCAGAATGGAAGGTAATAAAAATAAAGCAATACTATAAAATAGTTTCCAGTATATAAAGGTTTTGGTTGATCAAAAAGTATAAATAGGAATAAGTATAACTAAGTAGTAGGTGATTAAACTTGGACCATATCTGTTACACTAGAAAAGTATCAAATGGTAGAATATCAATTCCAAAGGAAGTTCTTGCCTTCATGGACAGTCCAGAAGAAGTTGTGATCCGTGTGGATACTAACAAGAGGAACAGTATTGTGATAGATACAATGCCAAAGGGGTTGGAAGCATTGTTTGGATGAGTCATATATGAGAATACATATATGCAGGTAAATATTGGTCGTTTGTTAAAGAACATTAAAATAAATCAATTAACTTTTTTTCGTACCACGACCAAGCATCATAAATGCTCTCGAACTTCATATCGCCGAGTAAAGTCTCACCTTCTCTTTGCTTACGATTAGCCAAAACAAAAGTAAATGTTTCCAGAATAGCGGAGTTGTCTATTCCAATTAGGTGTAGGGTTACACTACCATGGCGTCGGAGCTTCTTAACAAAAAGTAACTTCATGGCATATATTGGTAAGGTGTGCACTTCCAGGAACTTAGTATACTTTTCTGGATATTTTGTTTTTAGGTCGTCATCTAGCATTTATTTAGGTTCCTGAAGTAGACTTCTTTAATTTTTTTAAATTCTGTTTCGATTATGCTAGATATATTGTTATAGAAACCACCGGTGTGCCACCATCCTTTGTAGCCGCCTGGAATACCTTCTTGACTCGGCGCGTACCATCCCCAATTAATATCAAGTGGACATCCACCAAATCTTACATTTTCATCTACGAGCAAGGGATTTATATAACTTGGATTTTTACTTGCTTTTATAGCAAATAATAAATTATAGTTTTGTATAGCAATCACACCTGGTACATCATGTAGGATATACCAAGTGATGCTATTATGTATTAATTTACTGTAGGAAATGTCCAAACCAATTCACCCCAGTTAGATAGCCTTGCTCGAATACAGGATACAATTAAGTTTTTTTAAATATTCAAGTGGCCACTCATAAAAAAACCGACTATCACTAAGGTGTATACCTTTTTGCAAGGAAAGTAGTTCGTCACTAAGCAGTCCGTTTTCTTTCATCTTGAAAAGGGATACCACTATAAAGTCATTATTATCATCAACGATCATCTTGATTGTACATGAATTCTGATCAGTAAGCTCGTTACCGCCCAAGGTCATAGTGACGTCCTTGCCAAGTATACCACCTCGCCGTGAAAGATGTCCAAATTCTCTATGACCAGATATGCAGAATGTTTGACCTTCACGTTCCATATAAAAGTTAGTTCTGAATTGACTGTTTAATTTATCAAGGGCGGTTTGAAAATCTTGGGCTTTTCTACTTGATCCAAATCGTTTGACTTGTTCTTTATGAGTTCTACTCTTATTCATATTAGCAAGTAACTGGTCAAGATTCATACAGGATGCCATTTAAATAACCTCTTGAATAGTGCCTATGATAAGGGAGGTTTTATTATTCTCGTAAATGTCCATCCAAGTGGAGTTGTTATCTTCATTCCAATTAGAAAAATCTGCATCAGGAAATAACAAAAAACAATCTTCCATTGCCTGATCAAGATCTGGATAATTTTCTTCAATTACGCCAAGTGATAGTTTGTACATATTCAACCTCCTATGAAGCAAGTTACTATTTATTCGTGAAAGTATTTAAAGGTTTGCCTAAAAAATTAGTGCGGCATGTACTCGGCTGGGTCCGTGACTCCATTTAGAGTGAATGCCTCAATCCTTTCTATACATGTTGGACAGGTGCCACATGGCTTTTCCTCGCTATTATAGCATGACCTCGTGAGTTCATATTTGACACCAAGATCAAGACCAATTTTAACAATATCCGATTTAGTTAGGCTAATAAAAGGTGCCTCTATTTGCACGGGATGCCAAAGAGTAGATAATCTAGTGGTTTCATTAAGGGAATTTAAGAATTCGGTACGGCAATCCGGGTACACGCTCCAATCTCCTGCGTGAGCGGCATAAAATACCGTATTAATTCCTCGCGAAGCAGCAATACCAATTGCTATTGAAAGTAAAATTTGATTTCTATTTGGTACAACGGTTATTTTTGCAACTTCATCAGTGTAATGGCATTTTGGTACAGGAATATCCGAGTTGGTAAGAGAACTTGAATTTATATAAGCAAATACTGAACTTATATCAATTATATCATGCTTGATATTATATCCTTGATCCTGGAGATATTTTATCATATCTTTTGCATAAATGAGTTCTGCGACGTGACGTTGGCCATAGTTAAAGCTGATCGCCTCGACTTCATTTCCCTCAGAAAGAATTTTCCAAAGGAGAGTCGCACTATCCATACCTCCGGAAAAAATAATTAAAGATTTTGTCATTATTTTAACAACTCCACTGTTTCTGCCTTAAGACTATCATTTTCCTTAAAAATTCCACGAATTGCTGATGATTCTGTTAATCCTCTCATTTGCGCGCCACGTATTGTCATACATGAATGAGTAGCTTTTATCTTAACCATAACTCCTTTTACTCCTGGAATATATTTCATTAGATAATCTGCAATCTGTGATGTCATGTTTTCCTGAAGTTGAGGACGGGATGCAAATTTTCTCACAGTTCGAGCAACTTTACTAAGACCAACAATATGAGTTGATGGAATATAAGCAATGGATGCCGTACCCGAAAATCCTAAAAGATGATGAGCACAAAAAGAAGTAAATTCGATATCTTTTACCATAATAAGGTCATCACTGAGGGCAGGAAATATACCACGGCCTCTCTCTAACTCATCCCAATCCCGCCAGAATTTAAATTCGTCCATCATGCGGCGAACTCTATCGGGAGTATTTTGCTTAGCCTCCTCGTCAAAAAGTTCATCAGGAAAGTTTAATCCGATCAAAGGCATTCCTCGGCGCTATTTTCCGGAGATTCATGGATGACCACTCGACAATAATCACACGAGTTTTTGGGATCCAGATCTGCTAGAAGTACCATGTCGGCCAATATCTTTTTAGCAAGATTCTCAGCAGTAGGATTATCCTTGAGAATGGTTACTGCAAGACCCATATTCTTAAGAACATTAACTAGGGGGTCATCCATATTAAGAATTGTACAATGATCGTAATGGTCCTTAATGTAGTTCTTAATGGTCCTATAGTCCAGTAGCATTCCACATTCGTCTAACTTTCTATCGGATTCGAGCGAAATCGTTCCAGTCCAAAGGTGGCCATGGAGCATATTGCAGGATCCCTGATAATTCAGTAGTCTATGAGCGGCACTAAAACTTATATTTTGTGTAATCTCTGTCATAATTTACTCCTGTTATTTTAAATAATACCTATTTTTGTTGTATATATACTTTGTGCTCAGACTTTCCTTATCTCGAACCCAAACAAATTTGTTTGGGGATTGACTTTAGGCAAGGGCGAAAACAAGGAAATGTACTTGTTGTAGGTATATTCTGTTCCTCGACTTTCAAAGGTTTCTATCATTTCAGTTAGGGTCGTTACCAAGTTCTGTTCCCCAATTGATTTTGCATATTCCATGAAGGTTTCCTCATCGTCTACCATGCAGTTAATCATGCGATTTACTTCGATGTATTGATACATGTCATGATAGGATAGTAACAAAGGTGTCATTGGACTGGATTGATCGTAGAGTTCTTGGATGGACATATTCTGGCAGACTGGACAATCGCATGGAATATCGTTCATTTTGTTTGCGAAAAGTCTTCCCAACCTCACGCAATGTCTAATATCTAGTGGAAACCACCAATCCCTGTAGCGTTGGCCCCATGACCAAGAAGAACTATCAAATGTTAAGGCCGAATCATATCGCCTAGATAACATGGCTAGTGAAAGCATATTGGCAGGTCCACTTACACCAAAAAAGTGGCAGTTGGTTAAGATGTTTTCTTCGCCTTGTTCCTTGAGATATAGATAGGCTAATACCTTAAGGTACACATTAGTACTCGGATGAACACCTATTGCCCAGCCATCGAACTGGAAGGCTTTAACAGCGTTATACCATGACTTAATTTGATCCAAGTTTCGACCTTGTAAGATATTATATAACTTGAAGTTATAATTCAATCGATTGTCTTGGAAATATTTAAAGTTTTCAACAGACTTTGATAAAGCACCATTAAAATCCCGAGCAGGTGGTACATCCAAATTCATTCCAATATCTCCGTTGTTTTCCATCCAACGCAAGACTTGTAATGGTGTTACAGAAACTGGCTTTCCTTTTTTACCAAAAGTGAGTATTTGGAACCCGCCGCTGTCGTTTAGGATAATACTACTTTCTGGATATTTCATTTCGGATCGGTGGTCAAAATCTTCGTCAGTTACTCGGTAGTAGGCACTCATTAACAAAAAATCATGGTGGAAAAAGGAATTATTATCAAAAAACCTGAAGTCCTTGCCTTTGTAAGTTACACCTCGCTTGCAAGTGTTTATTATATTGTCACCCATTGCAGGGACGTAATTAGAGCCTTTCGGAATTACTTTCATATAGGTTCACACAACCGAAAATAGGTTACTTGCTTTTGTATCAGTGCAGCGAAGAGTCATCAGGTGTTTGAACTTGTTATAAGTCTTTTCGCAACCTTCTTCCTCGTAGGACTTAAACATTTGCCTTATAGTATTTATAGTTTGTGTCTCGTTTACCGAGGCAGCATATTCGTCAAGGGCGTGATCATCCGTGACAATTGCATTAGTCATGCGGTTGACTTCGATGTATTGATACAAATTATGTAAAGGTAGGAGTAGGTAGGCAGTTGGACCGTCCTGCCTGTAAAGATCCTCAATAGTTATATTCCGGCATACAGGACAATTACAGGGAATGCTTTTCATGGACTTTTTGGCTGATCGCCCAAATTCCGTGCTGAATCGAACGTCCTTTGGAAAGCAAAATCTTCTGAAGCGCGTTCCTGAGTCGTATGAAGAACTGTCGAAGGTTATCATTGAGTTGAAGTAGGTACTCAGCATGGGCATGGTTAACATGTTTTTTAATCCACTTATTCCGAACATATGAAAATTCGTGTTTAGGTTTGGAGCATCCATTTCCTGGAGGAACATATAACCTATAGTTTGGAGGTAAATATTGTCACTAGGACGCACACCTAGAGCCCACCCATCGAAGGGAAAGTCCTTAACAGCGTTATACCAGTGTTTCATTTCGTCTAGAGTTTTACCATGCAATATGTTATAAAGTTTCATATCATAGTTGAGTCTATTCTTTTCGAAGAATGAAAAATTTTCCAAGGACTGTTTTAGGGCGGCATTGAAATTGTCCCAAGGAGGTACGTCTAAGGACATACCTATATCGGCGTTTGCTTCCATCCAACGCAGGATTTGTAGGGGAGTGTATTCAAATGGTTTGCCTTTACGTGCGAAGGAGGCGACTTGATATCCTGAGGAATCTATAATTAGTGTATTTTCTATTGGATAATTATTTTGCTGCCTGAAATTTTCTACGTTCGCATCTAATTGATAATATGAACTAGCTAATATAAAATTATACTTAAAAAATGACTTTTCAGTAAAGAACTTAGTATCATGTTCACTAATCATTATATTTGCTTTCCATTTAGAAATGTTGTCATGAGACATTGCAGGAACAAAAATAGCTTTGCCTTTTAAAAAGTTCATAAAATAATCACAATAAAAAAAGGTAACTCTAAGTATATAAACTTATTGGAAGGTCAATGGTTGTCCGCCTTCCTGTATCTGGACGTAGGGAGCAGCTGCCTTAATAAGGCTTGGGAAATCTCGGCCCTTACTAATGAGATCGGAACGGGCGGTATTAACCTCAGAAATACCAACACCAGCATCCTGCATCCTACGGCAGATTGCTCCAGTTACTGCAAACCTATTTCTTTTCATTTCACCAATTTCCAATATGGGCTTGTCCTTGCTAATCTCAGGAACCTCACGCAATTCAGTGAGAGTGGGTTCCTCGGGACGAATTACAACGACCTCCTTTGCACCCACTTTGGGTAACATATCCTCGACCTTTCTAACAAAGGGAACCGTTTCACCTTGGATTACTTGAACTGGCTCTACCTTGACAGAAGTAGTGCCATCCTTATGGAAGGCACTTCTCAGGCGGTGGCGATAAGTCGGGCTGATACTCGTCTTGCTTATCTTTTCAGCGCCAGTCGGTACCTCATCTCCTACATGAATAGCCAAGTGGGTATGCTTTCCACTGGGTTTAGTATATGTAAAGTACTCGACTTCCTTTCCACATGCCTTGCACTTATCAAGTTTTTCGTCAGCCATTTTATTCACCTCATTTGTTTTAAAAATTTAATTTCGGATGATCGTGATGTAGGGCGCTGCAATCTCGATGTCCTCTACGAAACCATTTCCTTTCGCGAGCATCTTGCTCCGGAGGAGCTTAGCATCCTCATCCGTCATACCGTTATCCTTCAGGATATTTATAACCTCTGTTACCATCACGATGCGATTCATTCCAGTCGCATCGAAGATGGGCTTGGCCACCTGCTCGATATGCTGGATAGCATCGCGCAGTCTCTTCCGGTAGGTCGGGCTGATCTCGTGGATGTCAGCAAGCTTGGTCGCATTCATAGGCAGGTTATCGCCTTCGTGTATAGCCCGATGTGTGATCTTACCATTCTCTTTGGTGATTTTCACGTAAGCGATCTTCTTTCCGCAGACTGGGCACTCATTTTTCTTATTGTATACTTTGGACATATTAATTCACCTCGTAGTTTGTCTGGCCTCTTACTCGCCAGCAATACTATATAGGTTTGACAAGTATATAAAGTTATGCCAAGTTTCATAGGAACAAGTCTAGGCAGGGAAATATCTAAATATAAAATAGGCATCCGTAGATTTAGGAGAATAAAAGAAAAAAGCGGTCTCGCGAAAGAAAAAGCGATATTGGTAAAGGTGTTCGCGAGTTAGAAATCAAAAAGGGTACGCACTTTTTTTGTCTCAACGACCTTTTGTTTCCTAGGTATGTTTATATCACTGAGGCCAAGCAATTTCCGCTCCTTTTTATCGCAACCCAATGCCTGGGCGATCTCATTCCAGTTAAGCAAGCCAAGGACGTCACGATTTCTATCAAATTCTTGGCTAGACCATGAGTAATATCTCATGGCAAGTGCTTTTTTTAGATCGAAGACCTTATCAGCGGGTTCTTTCTGGGCCTTAGGATACTTAATATAGGGATTCTTGTCGCGAAGTCCAAGATAAAGAAGACCTTTCGCGATGTCATTAGGTATAAAGAATAGTCTTTTATTGACTTCTTGACACCACGCTAAATCTGTCTGGCTTCCACTAGCCCATCGTAGCAAAGGGTAAAGCATCGACGAGTTGACTTTATTAAGGTCCCCGGATTTAAGGGCTCTAAAACTGTCTAGCATATATCCTCGCTTATTCTAGTCCTTGAAATAGTGTCTATTTGGTTTCTTTCTTTTCTAGTCAATTTCTTATAATATTTATCATGCTTGGATAATGCTATGCTGATACATTTTTTCAGGTCTTTTGCTTCATCTTCGGTTAATAATATATTGGTATTTTCTACGATACGTTTGCCATTCTTAGAGAAGCCACATCCATATATCCAGATGGTGTTTGCTGCTTTTGTAATATGGTCATCAGGTTCCTCAAGGATGCCGACGCCTGTAAATCCATTTAGATATTTAATTATATGACCATCTAGTGTTTTTTCATAGAAAAATTCCATGCAATTTTCAATGCGGTCTTTCATGGTGGGTGTTATAACTTCAGACATGATCTTCACCGAATTAAGTTAAGGATGGTGGATTCTACTAAGATTTCTTTCCAGGCACTTTGCGATAGGAATTTATACGAGTCTGCAATAGAAAGGGTGGCATGCTTTTTGTAATCAAGTGACTCGGCACTCTCCCATATGACGGTGTAAAGGTCGTGAAGGAATTGTTCGGCATCAATATGAGAGTCTAGGTAGGTTTGCCTTGCAGATAGGAAGTTTCTGGCCTTAATCAGGACGAATACTGTTTCAGCTAACTTAGTTTCATTCACTATCCTAGAAAGAAATACACCTGACTTTAATTCGTCTATTTTATTTATGGCAGAACGTAGATCAGTTCCGGTACGATTAACTATCTTTTCTAAGGCTTCCTTTTCGTATGGGATCCTTTCTTGATCACATATGAATATAAGTCTATTTATAATATCCTCTTTTTTAATATCAGAAAAATCTATCTTGACGCATCTTGATTGTAATGGGTCCGATACTTTACTAATATAATTACATGTTAATATAAATCGGCAGTTCCCTGCATATGTTTCCATAAGATTTCTTAAAGAATTTTGTGCCTCGGCTGTTAAAGCATCACATTCATCCAAAATACAAATTTTCATATTAAGATTTTTACTTTTGGTGGAGGCAAATGTCTTTACCTTCTCGCGAATGGTATCAATTCCCCGCTCGTCTGAGGAGTTTAGGATGATGTAATCACATTGTAATGTGTTTACTATAACTTTTGCTAAGGAAGTATTATGAGTTACTGTAAAATCTCCTAATAAAAATAACCCGTCTTTGTCTAATTCAAATCCATAATAATTTCCTTTACCAATATATTCTACTTTAAATCCTGTATGGGTAACATCTTTTATTTGTTGTCTCGGATGACATTGTTTCCTCAATATTCTTATTGGTATTTCGTCTGTATTTCCACTTATTAATATTTGATAATATTCTCCTATAAAGTTAGTAGATTTTATAGTTCCAATTTTATTTTTTGTGCTAACGTAAAATCCTAGAGACCTTGCCAAATATTTAATATCATCTAGTAGACCGTGATATTTTGTGCATATTTCAATACAATTATTTGTTACATAACCATCAGTATCTATTATTCCCGCAAGTAATTCTAATCTATTTTTTCTGTTATTTATTAAATAATTATATGGTATTCTCTTTTCATTATTAATAAACAGTTCTTTTATACCGATCGTAAATGGGTTTGGTGTTCCCCCTGATGGACTATTCCTAAAAATCCAATTGCCGGTTTTATTTTTTTTATCAGGTACATAAGTTAGTTTGACATCCAGTCTTTTGGCTTCTAATTTCATATCAGGTATTATTTCTCTATCTGATATAGTATGAGTTATAATAGGACGACCTTTTGATCCGTCCCCTAACCATAATCCCGCAATATATGGACTTAAATATGTGCTTTGTTGTGGTAATTCTATACCTACTCGCCATAATTTAGCATGATGCTTAAAATTATTAGACTTATTTATATAGTCATATAACGGGATGTTTGTAATTTTTCCTTTGAATATGGATCTACTAGTATTCGATGACCATTTCAGACTTAATATATGATTTTTATTGCATATGAAGGTATCTCCTTTTGTAGGTACTACTTTATATAGATCTCCATATCCTCTGGATAAACCAGTTACCAATCTCGGTTCAGAATCTGGACCCATTAATAAATCCTTTTCTTTTACATCCTGTACTAGTTTTATATTACCGTCATGCATAATCAACGGGGTATCTATACCAAGGCATTTTCCTGTACCAGCTGGTCCAAATAATAGTAAGTGTGGCATGGACTCATCCAAATCTACGTTAAGTTTGAGTCCAACCATATCGGATAGTGTCTTGGGCCTCCATTTTTCCGTAAGCAGTGGCATTATTTACCTCCAAAAATTTAGGCTTCCTCGATGATTGGGGAGACCATCCATTTGATTATGCAATCGGGCGTAACAGAGGTAAACAATATTGGGTAGTCATCATTGAAAGCGCAACTAACACGACCATTAATTACAGAGACAAATTCCAGAAAAGTGGAACCAAATCGAGCCCTTGTATTCTTGTAGTCAACCTTTACTTTAGTAGTGAGTTTGTCGAATTCTCCTTCACCAGTCCGCACATAAAATACCCCATCTTTGACCTCGGCATAAACTCCAATTTTAGTCGTATTAAGGATTTGAGTGTTCTTTTTTACCGTTGTAAAGATGTTGGCATCCAGTTCAAATCCGCCATCATGAGCCAGGGTTGGCAACTCAACAAGATCACATGTAATGTATTTCTCGTCGGCCATAATTATGTCTGCATCATTGTTTTCCGAGCCGATATGAAAAACATTTTCAGCCTTGCTAAGTTCGATGGTTCCATTCATTGTACCCAAAATGCTTAAAAGCGAAACCATATTTTTGATTGGGACTTCCATTTGGCCATATTCTACGAAGTTACTTGGCTTAAGAAGGCCGGTGACAGCACCTGATTTTGTAATGTCCTTGACAGTTAGAGTGAGTCCATCTTGGCCAAACTTTAGAATGCCGTCTGTAATATTACCACCAATGGTTACTTTTTTCACAAATTCTGACAATGTTTTACTGTTTATTTTTATAGTCATTATATATTCTCCATATTATTTTGTTATAACTTGCTAAAAGGTTAAATAAGAAAAGGTTTTGTTGTATATAAAGTTTTTGGTTTCACTTACCTCCCGTACGGATATGGAGGCGATCACTATAGTTGCAATTTAAACGGCATGCCACTTTCCAAGTGTTCTTTCCAGATATATTTAACTTGTCTAGGGTATCTCCTGCCGGCATAAGCCAAATTTTTGCAGGTGAAATTCCCGAATCAATTATATTTTTCACTTCTGCTTCAAGCCATGCCCATGGCAGTCCACCTACAACAAGCTTAAAGAACACGTTGTTTCGGCCCTCTTCAGAAACCTTGGTCCAAGCCTTAAAGAAGGATATGAACTCCTTCGCAGATTTAAATTGGTCCTTCTTAGGACTTACCGTAATGATATTAAACTTGCTAAATAAATCTGATTTGTCCTGGATGATACCATTGGTTTCGATATCATACTGAAGACCGGGTAAACCATTTATAATCTCATTTATAGAATCAGATTGGAGTAAGGGCTCGCCACCTGTAAAAACAATCCTGCTGTTCGGATATCGCTTAAGGTAATTTTGGACCCTGCTTACTACAGAAGCCGATGTTATTTCCTCGAAGCGATTTCCATATTTGAGTTTTTCGTCACATCCAACGCATGCTAAATTACAGCCCGCAAATCTTACAAAAACTGCTGGCCTTCCAGTTGCAGGTCCCTCACCCTGCAAGGAATAGAACAAATCTGTTAGTTTCATAATATAATTTGTGTAAGGCAAAGTATATAAAAGTTTTGGTTAAAAGAGTTAAATGGTAATATGCTCACAGTGTTCACTGATTTGAGTTTTGGATAGCCAGGAATGGCGTTTTCTTACATGATAACCGGCTGTCCTGAGCTCTTCTGTAACGTGCTGGTTAACTCGTCTTTTCCTGCTGTAAACCGAAACCAAGCTGCTTGACATCTTAACTCATCTCCTTTTCGACAATACTAATAGTACTTCTAAGAATAAGTAGTTTGTGGTTGAATAACAACCAAAAGTATAAATAGGATCAAGTGGTATTAGTAAGTGAGGTGAATTAAGATGGAATCAAAAACACCATTCGGAGAAGTATGCATAATACCATTAGAAGGAACAAGAAAGTTAATCATGTCACAAGCTAGAGGAAATTGGCAACAAAAAGTTACGGAACAACTTGTCCAGAAAGGTTATGTAATTGGTTATCAAGCAACAGGTACCCAGCTCAAGGGCAAGGCCAAAAACTACCAAAGTCGCTATGCTAAGAGTCTAGTTAACCTCATGAATAGGATAGAGAATGTCTTAGTACCAACGCCATTCGGACTTATCAAGGATGAAGTTGGTCCAAAAGGTGCCTTTGGGTGGTACTTAGCCGAATATCAGCCAATGGCTACATATTAAAGGAGTACAATGCTAACCACCACGATACTAATCTCCCTGATGATGAATCTAACCATCTCGGGAACAGGAAACGAAAGCAGTTACCTGTTGCACAATGATACCATGGAAAACTTTAATAAAAATATTTCCATAATTAGGAGCGAAACGAATCACATCATTGAAGGTATTCCGGATGTTCCAGGAGCGTTGGTACCGCGCTATCCAATGGATGAGCCCAGAATGAAACCATAAAAATATTTTTTCACCACTTAAAAACAGCATACCTGTCCAAAAACTCATCATAACCTTTTTGGAGTTCTGCTTGAGTAAAGTAACGTAAGACTGCTTTTTGTTCGGGATTTCTATCAAGAATACCGTCTAGGTAGACAAATAGAACTTGTGGTTTTCTACGCAGCATGTGCCAGTAAACCGACGCTTGGATTACATTATGTGGGTACTGTGCGCCAGTTTTCACATCCAGAAGGAAATAATCTCCTTGAATTTTACATAACATATCCAAACGTCCAGCGATTCTTGGCGTATCCCAGAATAAGGCAGTCTCAACGACAATCGGTTTTATATCCAGTGAAAGGTTGTTCCACATGGTAAGACATCGATTTATTCTGGCTTGAACTTCATTACGGGGAACATAATATACTCTATCAGTGGGTATTTTAAGTAAAGTTTTAGAATATTTCTTTAATATATGGTAATGAATCATACTGCCCATTGCCATTGATGGTGAAGTTCCTCCTAAATGTTTTTCATTTTGAGAAATAACTGTGGTAACTGATGGATATTTTATAATCTCATCGCCTACCTTTCGACAATAGAATCGGCCTTTCTTGGTTTCTTCCACATAAAATTTACTATCATCTTTGATTATCATTTTGTCACTTCGATAAATTTATCCAACGACCTTGGTATTTCTGATATACGTTTTCTCGTAATTTCCACATATTTTGGTTCTTTTTCAATGCCAATAAAGTGCCGATTAGTATTCAGGCAGGCTATGGCTGTTGTGCCTGATCCAATGCAGTTATCAAGAACAAGTTCATTTTCTTTGGTATAAGTTTTAATAAGATATTCACATAGATTCACTGGCTTTTGAGTAGGATGTAGAGAACCCTGTCTTATTTTCATGAATGATAAAATATTTATAGGATTTTTATATTCATATATTTTCCCACCCATATTATTAAAATATTTTATTGGAGCAGATTCACTTTTAAACTTTTTACCACCTTCGACTATTGGTTTGTCTCGTTTTATCATTATCGGAAAATACTTAGATGATTTATCATAAAATATCATAATATCTTCAATTTGTCTCATTGGCTGATATTTTGCATATCCCATTCCAGATGGTATGCATTTATTCCATTTCCAATCATATTTATAATATTTCATATTACTTATTCGAGCAATACTAGAAAAGGGTTCATTACCAAATAAACATGTTATACCATCTGATTTTATAATTCTATTGTATTCCTTCCAAAGAGGTTCGAACGGAATTATCTGATCCCACTTACATGCCGTTGTCCCATAAGGCAAATCACATAAAATCATATCAATGGATTTATCAGGAATTTCAGGCATTAGTTCCAAGCAATCTCCTAAATGAATTTTATCAATTTCTAGCAATAAATTTCAACTCCTATTATAAAGATATCTTTGTGTTGCTATTATTGTCCAAATTAAGGTGGTAGCAGATCCCATTATAACTGATAACCAAAAGGAATTCGCAGCATAAACCAAAGTGATTATGCCCATAAAAAGGGCAGTGGGTATAGATGATTTGTAAGTAATTTCACAAAGTTTATTTTTATAATTAAATAAAACTTGTGGAATTAAAATAATAGTAAACGCTATACTACACATCATTATGATTTGATCGGAATATAATTTAATTATTTCTAACAAAATAATCACCTAAAACTTTACTCTTTGCGTGTTAAATTTGAGATTACGCCACGAATGTTCAAAATTTCATAAATTAGGAAGGTGATAGTTTGAGGCACGTTACCAGATTGCCAAAAGATGATTGCAATTGCGCCGTTGCTCACGATCCAGATGATATAGCCCGCACATCTTTGCTTATGGTGAGAGGAGGATGCCAAAAAGGCTCCAGCTATTGATAAAACCATGATTAAGCAGTTGTAAATGAAGTTCAAATCAAGTGTCATCTTTCACCTCATATTGGAATAGGTCTGTCTGAACATGGTCGTCTTCTTGAACCTTTTTATAACAGGTTGGCCCGTAGCCCAGCACTTGGCTATTTGGATCCTGCAGGCGTCGACCACATCTCTTGCATTTTAAAAATATAACCATAAAATCACATGTAATATCTTTCTGGATATAATTCAAAATGAATTATTTTATATAAACCATATAACAATACTAGTACTTGTAATGTTCCAAAAACAATTTCATCTATTGACATGTTTATCCAGGAAAACTTTAAACTGTTCAACACTAGAAATACGTAGAGGCACATCTAGGTGTTCATTGTACTTGCGTGTGATCAAGGCAATTCTATCATAACTTGGGAAATTTGGAAAGTCCTCCACGAGCAAGTTATCACCCAGAAGGGATAGTTTTTCCACGGAACTCGTAGTATAAATAACCTCATAAGGTATTTTTATATGATCATCAAGCCATTTATTTGTATAAGGTATCCAGCCGGGTAATTGACTGGTCATCAAATGTATTTTGCTTAGGTTATTATTTACAATGGGTAAGTATTCTGTTTCAGGTGCACTCAAGCACAATCCTGGATTCTCATTTACAAGTTCAATTACGTTTTTACCATCCCGTAGGCTATTCCAATGGGTGGGTTCGTAACCCAAGACATGCTCAGGTAAGGCACGCAACACTCCATCCAAATCCCAGTAAATCAAGATAGTCTCTCCTTTATGATTGTGTTAATATAGTCAACTGCAACCATAGTCTATCCATACACCATACATTGCTAATAAGTAGCCAAATATCGTTGCGGCAACATCCAAGGGCCAAGGAAGAGTGTTATCTTCAAGATATACAGGCGAGAACATTACAAGTACACCAAGTATTATTAAAACTGCATTCATAACGTCACTCACTTTGCGATATTTCTTCTTGTCATTTCTTGGTTTATTTCAGTGACTAATTTAGCAGCATCAATCCTTATTTTATTAGACTGATGGATATTATCTATGAACTTCCTCTGTAATACGTCACGTATTTCTTGTAACGAAAAATATGAAAATTCCTCAAACATTATTATCACCTATTACCTTTTATTATTAATTTATTATTATTTTACCCAGGGCATTAGTTTCTTGGCAACTTCTTCTAACTTTTCTTCGGGTATCTCCTCACTGGAGCTAAAAGACCCACCGCACTCAGTGCACCTAGAGTGACCAACCACATGATTGTACTTCCAGATGGTCAGTGCTCTACAGGACAGACACCACCTCGTGGTTTCTGGTATCTTCTTTTTTGGCATTTAATATTCACCACCGATCCTTGTGCTTCTTATTTAGGGACGGGCGGGTACATACGCCCCGCATGGCCTCAGTATGACCTTCCAGCCGTCACTACTTTACTCTAATTTATTAGTATTTATTTGTTTTGGTTAAACTTTTTCCATAGACTAACCTTACACTTTTCTTCTTGCTCCTTGGTATTTATGCGGTGTAATCGATCTTGCTCTATTTTATTGTACTTTTCCTGAATGTTTGGTACACATTCCTTTATTGCGTTCTTAATAGACGATAGGTTTCTTGCTAGGAAAGTACATGATAGTCCTAGTGTATGGGTATTTGTATAAAGAGTAAAATAATACCTACTGTCATACGAATTATAAAATAAATTAAGCGTATATTTGTCTCGGACAGCAAGATTATCTGAACTCTTATCATAAAGAGGAGAAATCGAGACCGCAGTTTTCACTATGTTGAGCATAGCAAGTTCTTCCTTGGTTAGGACCGACCTCACTATGCTATCCTCGACCTCTGCTAGGCTTGGTGTTGCCCAGCCCATTTTTAACATAAATTTTCGGAACATATTATCTACTCCGATACATAAGCCAAATCTATGAACGTAACAGACTTTACTTGGTCAGGATAAGGTAATTCTTTCATTACATTAGCAACTGTACTACTTTTCGTGACGTAATACCTATCGTGGTTAAAATTCGTATCCACGAAATAGTATACTACTTTAAATAAGTATTGTATTACCACTCTAATCACCTAATAAGTAGTTAGTCCCTCACTTATAAATACCTTTTGGTTAATAATCATGTTCCACAGTACCTCCATAAGTTTCCGCGAAACGGAAGTCCGTCTTGATATTCACTGGTTTGCCATCCAGCACAGAATATGACAAAATCAAGCCGCATAAATCCACGCCACCAAAGACTCTCAATAAGGTATCATCTGGGGCAACAAAGCAACCAGTTCCTACAATGAATGTGTTCATAAAAGAAGGTATAACATTTACGCGGTGGCAGTGCCCCATGATGAATATCTCCGCGCATTTCTCTTCCGACATTAATTGCAAAACGCGAGTCTTTAACCGCTTATTTCGGGATTGACCAGGTGCAGCACATGAGCCACCACCATGATGTAAGCACAACCTTGCACCACCAGGACCTCTTATAATAGAACCAGATTCGACATATGTAAGATCATGTCTTTTAATGGCCATTTCCTTACAGAAATTGTATCGCCATTCAGATTTTGTCAGACTTTTTTCATGATTTCCGTTAAGAATTATATTCGTAAGGAAATTTGTTGGATAATTGTCTTGAAAATATTGTTCAAAGTCGGAAGTAGTGTGCAAAAATCGTGTTTCCTCATGTCGTGGTCTTGCAAGAATTCCTTCAATAAAATCTCCTAATCCTATCATAAAAGTTATATTTCTGTCCCTACATTCATTAATAAATTCATCAAATATTGTTTTTTGTTGATGTATATTACCCCAATGCAAATCGGATACAATAGCAATTTCATACCGATCTAAGTCATCATTTTCATGGGTCTTACTTTTAACTGTTTTCGGTGAAGGCAAACCACTATTGTACCATTTTTTTATCCAACTACTTCTTGAGACACCAACAAATTTGGCGCTATGAGAAAAGGTTTCACATCTACAATATATACGAATCATATCATATGGGGTAAAATCTTCGAAACTTTTTTCTGGCATAGTAAGCAAATTGTATCATTTCCTTATATTTATATACCATTTTCGTTCCAGTAATCATTAGCCCAATAACTTATAAGTAAGTTAAACCAATACCATCTAGTATGGTTTGTTCTGAGATGACATTTCTGGCATAATGGAACAAATGCCCATGACTTTCCATTGCAGATAGAATTTTTATTATAATCAATGTGATGAACATGTAACTTTCGACTCTCTTCTGATTTACCACAAATATAACAAGTTCTATTAAATTTGTTTCTTATATATTCTTTGAATTCGTCGTTAAATTTCTTACAATATTTCCCATACGATATGCCTCCTCTCCACGAAGGATTTAGTTCTCCAAATCGATGCGTACCATATTTAGGATTATTGCATCCTTTCCAACGTTCGGAAAGGAGTTGTTTTCGTTCATCACTTTGTTTAACCGGATTATTACGCCTTGCTATTCTCATAAGTTCTTTGGCGTCTTCTTTATGCTTTCGACCATACATGCCATTAAGTTCGCCAGTATTCTTTTCACGATTTTTCTCGATTACTTGCGATAAATGTTGAGTCTCACTGCGCGAACGTATGGGTATATTGTTTCGAATTAGATGATATCGAACAGTAGTTGTTTTGCATCCAATATCCCTTGCTATATTGGCTGCCGATTTTTGTTTATTTATATATTCATCTATAAGCCAATTCCTATCATAAAACTGATTATGTTCACTAGCGTTTGGCCTGATTTTATATAACTCTATTCCTGCTCCTACAAAAAATTCTGATTTTGCTTGATAAATAGATTGTATTTCAATATTATATTTTTTTAGATTTAATACTATTGGTCCACAACTACATCCAACAATTTCAGCTATTTCTTTGATCGTCTTATGAAGATTAATATATTGTTCGAATAACCAATCCTTATCAATAAAATATTTTGCATTTGCCATATTATAATCACCATAATAATAAAAGTTATATACAAACAATAAAAAAAATAAAAAATGAGTTATTTAGTTAATCTTGTTCCAAATTTATTGGGCGTCACGCTTTTAATTCCTTTTGGTCCCATCTCGATTTTAACCAAACTCTTAACATTATATCCTGCGTCTTGTAGATTCTTACAAGCGTCATCTTTCTCAGCGATAACATAAGATCCAAGGACCTTGACTCCGATGTTTTCTAATGCATCTGTTATAGCGGTTATTGTACCTCCTGTGCTCACAACGTCATCCAGAATTATTACTTTCATCCAGGGCCTAATGCTATTAATATACATTAGGTTTTGAGAATATCCTGTTACTTGCTTAATCTCGATTTCGTCCGGTAAACTGTATTTTCTTTTCCTACCAATAACAAATGGTCTGTCCATCCTAAGGCTTACCAGGGTTGCGATAGGAAGAGCCATTGCCTCTGGAGCGATTATCATATCAAGATTAGAATGAGTAACATCTTGCTGAATAAGGCGAGTTAGTTCAGCACTTGTTTTTGTGATTAGCATGGGGTCGATTGGAAGTGCACCATCTGTTAAGGGGTGGACAAAGTAAGGATAATCTTTTTTCCAAATGATGGGACATTCTTTAAAAGATTGAATTAAAAAATTTAAATCGGTAATCACTTTACATCCTCCCTAGAATAAAATACTTTTATACTCTTCTTTTGTATAATAAGATTTTCCATCATATATTTCATCTATTATTCTATGAATTATATCCTGCCATCTCAATATATCGTAATTTGTCTTGCTGTGACAACTTAAACACAATGCAGCGAAATGAGCAGGTAAACCATCACAACATGCTTGTTTATTGTATTCAACGTGATGACAGGATAATTTCCAACATCTGCCTGTTTTTGTTAGATTTTCACTTTGTGGTTTTCCACAAATTATGCATTCATTATTAAAGAATGCTCTTATCCGTTGTCTGAATTCTTTTGTCCATTTAGGACAATAAGGTTCATATGAGATTCCGCCTTTCCACATATGACAATTCTGACCAGCCAATTTTACCTTAACATCAGGTCTTTTAGAAGGATTCAAATCACCAGTTATTTTAGCCCGTACTTCAGGACGTTTCATAGGATTCAAATCACCAGACATTCTTATAGATTGTTTTCTCTTTTGTTCATCACTCATTTTTCTACCAGTAGCGGCAATACTCATAAGATGTATAGTATGATCCGATTGTGTCTTGCCATACATTGCATTATTCTCACCAGAATTGGCATCACGATTTTTCTGTAATACTTGCGGTAAATGATTTGTTTCAGTAGGAAGTCTTAACGGTATTCCAAACTTGATTAAATGATATCTAACAGTACTACCATCAACACCTATTTCATTTGCTATTTCAAGAGCAGTCCGTTGTTTATCAATATATTCTTCTCTTAACCATATATAATTATTTAATTGCCAATATTTACTAGATTTGCCCAAAAATACCACCAATAAGAAACAAAAAAATATTATGACCTCATTATTCTATCTGGAACAAAATCAATATATTTATTTATAATTGATTCTAAAACATCCACGTCCTTTTCGCAATGATCCACGATGTAATCGAGACATTGTTTATCTCTTCGGAACATTGCACCTGTCCACTCTGCTAAACCAAGTCGTGACTTTTCAGGCAAGGTCTGATCAGTAATTCTATTTATCTCGTTTATTCTATCCATACGGCGTGTTGTTGGATTAACAGTCCTACGAATTGTAAAATAGGCGTCAAAATGCTTAATCTTCTTAGGTGCAGGAATGCCATGGAACATGCAGCGAGTTCGAATCATGGGCATGTCAAAACGAGTGCTATAATATCCTGCTAAACCTTGATAACTTTCTAGGACTTTAATTGCCTCAACGAGCATTTCTTTTTCTGCTTCTAAAAGATCACGTCTATCTAGGTCAACTTTAAAAACTTGTCCTTTTTCTCTACTACCAAACGTTTTTATGACCATACAAAGAATGCATCCAAAATCACCGACTAATCCAGTTGATTCGATATCAAACAGGCCAATTCGCATTTCATCGGGATTGAAAAATAATTTCGAACTCGCTGATTTTGTTAGCATTTTCGTTCTTTCTATTATTGCTGAAATATTTTCCTTTGATGAAAATTTAATACTAGATGTATCAATACTATTGTCCAAAGTAAGCATGGTCTGTTTCAATCCTCTCATCTGTTCCTTTTCTTCCAACTTTTCTCGATAATACCTTATCCAAGTACCATAGTGAATTCCAGTCAGGCGACCACATCCTCGGAAGGAACCAGCCTCTGCCAATATGTCATCCATTTCTTCAAGTGTGTAAGAAATCAATGGCTTACCATTTTTGTCTTTTATTATCATTAATGTTCCTCAATTATGGTTTTTAATATCCACTGGACTTCAATGGGTTGAAATTTAAAGTCAACTAGGTAACTCCCATTATCATCGGTTGAGACTGTGATACTACCGGCGTTCTTAATCCCGGCTTTAATAGCAGCATCCAATTTGTCTGGATCTGCGCCAGACTGTTGCCAACTGGCTAGAATATCTCCTAGGACATTCAGGTCCTGTCGATACGATTCTGCGATTTCATTGAATTGGATTATTTGGTCGTTATCTTCCATGATAATTCTCCTAAAAAATAGTGTTCAATTTGACTAATTTACTACAAGTATTTAAATGTTTTGGTTATCGAAGGGTTAGTACCCTACCTGACTTATATTTTATATTAATTTCCTCTATTGTATCTCCATCTGCTTGGATTATCTCCGTGTTACTTGATTTGTCCTTGCTTGCGAGCAACCTACGCATGATTTCTTCTGCCAACTAGATTCCTCTGAATTGTATTTGCCTAAAAGGAATTGTGTCAATTTGATCCTGCAAATCATTGATGTTATCCTCAAGATCGTCCATTTGGTCGTAAAGACAATTTATTTCTTCTTTTTCCTCTTCTGTCAGGAAGTAATCTTTATATACTTTTGTTAATGATCGTATATAGGATTTTTCAATTTGAACAATACCAGTGGATCCAGCGAAAGGTAATCCAAATTTTAACTTTTTATTCAACTTATTATAATTTTCCTTAGTTATTATTAAATATTTTCCGTTAGTCATAATCATGACATGACCAGTAGGCAAACACTTTCTACAAGCCAATGGATATATTGTAAGGTCCAAGTTTAAAGAAAGTTGCCTTTGCTTTATATTATTACCACATATTATACATTTTGACATAATAATACCTCAAGATTTATGTGAAGGAGAACAAACCCGTTTTTGTTTTTTTAGGTTGTATAATTTCTTTGGATTTTTCGACCTGTGAAAAGCCAAATAGGTCTGAAGCAACTTGTTTCTTTTTACCCGTTGAAAAATCAATTCCAATTGCCTCAAAGACGCGTTCCAAAGGAGGTTGTATCTGTTTGGCTATGTACCATTCATTATCAATACACCCACCATTTTCTATAATAAATTCTGGAGTATCGACCATGCAAGATATACCATCTTTTAGTGCACCTGGAATTGCCATGTAGCGGCATCGCTCACCTAAACCAAATGGCTGCTCTCCTCTTGATATCATTTTTTTGCATACGGTTAAGTGTGGTTGATCATTCTTGTATTTTGATAGGTCTCCTATTTTCTTCGTTAATACAAGTTTCTCAGCAAATTCTGAATCTAATCGGATGTCCTTAAATTGTGCTACTTTGTCTATAATATCTTTTGCAATTTTATAGGCTTTATTAGTATCTCCTTCCTGGAGGATTGTTTCAAGAACAAGTTTCATTGTTTCGCCTACGACATCACACCAATCTCTTCGTACAACCTCAATACCTTTGACCTTTATTTTTTGTACAAGTTTATCATCTTTTTTTGTTATAATATTCATTGCATATCGTTTTTTGGCTAAAAACAACGCACGCGAAGCATAATCTTCATAGTTTAGTTTCATTGGATAGGACATTGGTTTGGATACAATTCCTGTTACTTTTTTACCAGCAAGTTGTGCATCATTATATGTTATTTTGTCATTACAATGTAATTGAACATAGGCACTATCTGTATCTGTATAAATAACTTCGAAACTAAACTTTTTTCCATTTACGTCCAAGTCTTTTATCGATTCAATGCTATTTCTTACGCCCTTTATTGTTTCTCGGCCATAAGCGGTGACTGAACTAGCAATTGAAATTGCAAATGTTCTTGATCGAGGATATCCACACAATCCATACGCAGAATTGAGTAATATTTTATAACTATATTGAATACTATCCAGTATTTCATACTCGCTTTTTGAAATATTTTCTTTCATTTTTTTTCTTATTTCAAGACGATTATTAAGTAATTCATTAAGCATTTCAGGAAGTATTCCCTTATTAGATGAAACAAATCTTGTCCCATCAGGAGATGTTATAATACTTGATAAATCTTCTGGTAGATCATCTTGAATTAACGTAGTTGGACAAAGATTATATCGAATAATAATTGATGGATAAAGACTTTGCATATCGGTCAAGATTAAATGTTCACATAGGGACTTTTTGGGATCTGAAACATATGCACCTTGAAATTCGGATTCACGATCCTCACTAAGTCCAATCTGTGGTTTCATATTGACTACGCGATTAATTTTATTAAATCGTCTTAGTATCATAAATTCAAGCATGGGGGTATTACTACTTGTTACTACCGTCTGTAGTAATGTTCCACTAACTTTTGATAAAGCAATGTATTTTCTTAGCATTCCTAAATCTATTAATAAGGATAGTCCAAGAACGGCATCGCGTCTTGAATATTTAATAAAGTTTATAAAATTTTCACCATTATCAAACCAAAATTCACGCATTTCACTAGCCGATACATCAAGTTTTTGTAAGTGAAGAAGTTCTTGGGAAACATTTTTTAAGGTATAACTTTTCAGGCTAAAGTTCTTTCGTACCATTGGTAAGGTATCAATAACAACGCGACCAGGTATAACAGCATCCTTGTTTATACCAAATTGTCGAATATAAAGTGCAGAGTGGTCTCGACCAATTTTACAAGGAATGTTATGTATTTTCATACGTTCATTAAGGTAATTTAGGTCAAATGAAACTACATTATAGCCAGTGAGAACATCTGGATCACTATCATTTATAATATATATTAATCCTTCTAACATATCGTGTTCGTTTTTATATGAAATTATATCAGGACGACTACATATAAGTGGTTTTGCTATTAAAACAAGATTAGTTACACCACGATATTGCTTGTTAAATGCTAAACTTATCAAGGTTATTTGATCGTTTTCTGGCTTAGGAATCGAACCATTAGAAGGAGGAAGACACTCAATATCGAGGGAGAGTATTCTTAAGGGAACATCTTCAAGTTGACTTTCCAATATTTTTATATCTTTATAACTTACGTTATCTGATTCCACTTCTATCCACTTAAAACTCATTATTCCAGTATCTGCTGCAAAGCGGTCGTGGAAAAGAATATCGGCTTCATATATATTTGTTACATCTTTAAGTGCTTTTATTTGCTCTCTAACGCTACGAACATCCTTTGGAGATGTAGTGTATATCTTTAGCATTTGAACAGGATTTAGTTGATATCCGATAGGTTTAAAGCGAAGGACTTGCTCATAAGATAGGCCAAGTTTTTGGATATCTTGTTTGGTTGTTTCCAGATCAGATGAAAGTACATAAAAATATGGGAGAAAATCATGTACTTTTATAATTTTATTTGATCCAAATTCATCAAGACAAAATAAATTTATAATAGGCGATCTATCATAATCACTTATGTAGTTGATGTCAAATAATTGAATTTGCATGTAAACCTTATTATAATCTTAAACATTCTTCCTTCATTTCTTTAATAAGATTGTTAAATTTATCCAAGGATCTCATTTTTAATGTCCTATCTGCTAACTTTTTCCAATAGAATTTTTCTGGACAATACCTCCTATGGAACTTTTCATGACACAATTTGCACAAGAACATTTCATTTGGAATTGTATGTATAAATTCATATTTCATGAGTCTTATTAATCCAATCGGAATAATATGGTGTTTCTGAACATCTTTTGTTGAACGACATCTCTCACAAAAGCGGAACATGTTACCATCTCAATAGAGGGAAATTAGGTCATCATTTTCATCTAGCCTGAAATAATTCCTATTAGATAAAACTTTATTAAATTCTATAATATCAAGTTCATTATATCTAGGGTTCTCGATTATTGCAGATGTTCGTCTTATTAATTCTTCTAGGAACAACTCCCTCAACGCGTTCATGATGCCTAGTGTATCATGGATATCTTGTAATTTTAATTCCTGGTAAATTATGCACGGTTTTGGACAAGTATTACAGTCGCTTTCCGAAAGGCTCTCACAATCCTTGAGTAATAATAGGATTAGGTCA
>Ga0153915_10000477_pt1 | contig 37162 bp, 33 predicted proteins | sample Opewatmetagenome_2_FD_107003 | JGI IMG/M metagenome (GOLD analysis project Ga0153915, IMG submission 107003) | Freshwater wetland microbial communities from Ohio, USA - Open water 3 Core 3 Depth 3 metaG | ecosystem: Environmental > Aquatic > Freshwater > Wetlands | place: USA: Ohio, Lake Erie... | reverse complement strand
TTTCTTTTCCGGAGTGCAGCTGCTCTGCCTCGGCGTCCTCGGCGAATACCTCTGGCGCACCCTGGACGCCGCGCGTGGAAGGAAGGGATTCCTCATCCGGGAGAAAACCGGAGCTTCGACCAAGGACCGTGGACAGAGGACTGAGGACTAGCGACTCAGTGAGCTTACGCCTGAAGGACGCACTCCGGCCGCACGATTTAGTCCTCGGTCCCCTGTCCTCAATCCTCAGTCGTTTCTAGGGAAGAGCCGCGAGCAGCTCGCCGGCGACTCGATCCACTTCGTCGTCCCTCATCTCGGCGAAGATCGGCAGGGCCAGCACCTCGCGCGCCGCTCTCTCCGCTTCCGGGAACGACCCTTCGCGATAACCCAGGCCCGCGAAGCACTCCTGGAGGTGCAGGGGCACCGGATAGAAGACCGCCGTCGCGATGCCCGCCGCCGAGAGGCGTTCGCGCACCGCGTCGCGGTCCCGCACGCGCACGACGTACTGATGGTAGACGTGGCGCCGCTGCGGCCTCTCCTCCGGCAGCGTGATCCTCTCCGCGCGCGCCGCATCGGAGAGCAGCTCGCCGTAGCGCGCCGCGATCGCGCGCCTCCGCTCGTTCCACGCCTTCAGGCGGGGGAGCTTAGCCAGGAGGACGGCCGCCTGAATCGCGTCCATCCGGAAGTTTCCGCCGACACGCGCGTGGAGGTAGCGGCTCGTCTCGCCGTGCAGCCGAAGGCTTCGCAGGAGCCCGGCCAACCCCTCGTCATTCGTCGTGACGGCTCCGGCGTCCCCCGCTCCGCCGAGATTCTTGGTCGGGTAGAACGAGAAGGCCGCCATCGCTCCCATCGTCCCGGCCGCCCGGCCTCCCTCCGCTGCCCCGACCGCCTGACAGGCGTCCTCGACGACCGGAACGCCGCGCCTCGAGGCGATGTCCAGGATCGGTCCCATGTCCGCGCACTGGCCGTAGAGGTGGACGGGCTGAATCGCGCGCGTGCGCGCCGTGATGGCGCCCTCGAGCCTTTCCGGGTCGAGGTTGAAGGACCGCGGCTCGATGTCCACGAAGACCGTCCGAGCGTTCAAGCGCGCCACCTCCCCGGCCGAGGCGAAGAAGGTGAAGGGGCTCGTAATCACTTCGTCTCCCGGGCCGATTCCGAGCGCCATCAGCGACACGAGAAGAGCATCGGTTCCGGAGGAGACTCCGACCGCGTGCGCGGCGCCGACCTCGGCCGCGAACGCCTTCTCGAAGGCTTCGTTGGCCGGTCCCATCACGAACCGGCCCGTCGCGAAGATCTCCTGGACTCTCTCCGAGATCTCCCGCTTCAATCCCTCGTCGTAACGCGTCAAGTCCAGCTGGGGAACGGGCTTTTTCGCGCTCATCCGGACCGGGATTCTAGCCTGCGGTTCATCCGCCGGGCCGTCACGCGCGGAGCCGGAACGCCTGCGTCTCCGGCAGCAAACAGGAGGGACGCCGGCCTCGGCGCGGCCGGAGGGAGCCCCGAGCTCCGTGTCACGCCGCGCGGCGGCGCAGCAGTTGCGCGGTGAACCCGTCGCTGGAAGATTCCGGCAGGATCTGGAAGCGGTTGCCGGACACGAAAGGGCGAAGGCTCTCGGGAGCTTCGATCGCGGAGGGCTCCAGCTCGGGCCTGCGGGCGAGAACGCGCCGGACGACATTCTCGTTCTCCTCTTCCTCGAGACTGCACGTCGAATAGAGGAGGAATCCGCCGGGCGCCAGGAGGCCGGCCGCCGCGGCGAGACCGTCTTCCTGGAAGCGCGCCAGGCGGGCGATCGCCTCGAGGCTGACCCGATAGCGGATCTCCGGGTTCTTTCGCAGCGTGCCCGTCCCGCTGCAGGGCGCGTCGAACAGGACGCGATCGAGACGGCCCGGCGCCAGAGGCGGCGCGAGAAGGTCGGCGCCGGCGCAGACGACCTCCCCGATTCCGAGGCGCACGCCGTTTTCCCGGACGAGCCGCAGGCGGGACAGAGAGAGATCGAGCGCGAATGCCTTGCGGACTCGGCCGTGAAGGACCGCGGAAAACGACTTGCCTCCGGGCGCCGCGGCGAGGTCCGCGAGCGTCTCCCCGGGGGGCAAAAGGAGCGGGAGGGCCTGCGACCCGACATCCTGGACGCTGAAGTCACCGGCGGCGAAGAGCGGGGACCGAAGCGGGTTTCCCGAGAGGACGGTCAGGCCGAGAGGCGAGAGCGGCGAGGGACTCGTGGAGACTCCTTCGGCGAGGAGGGCGGCGGCCAGGGTTTCGCGATTCGTCCTGCGCGCGTTCGTCATCAGGTCGAGGCCGGAAGGTGAGTTGTCGGCCTCGAGGATCTCGAGCGTCTTCTCCGGGCCGAAGCGGGTGAGCCAGCGCTCTACGAGGAACTCCGGGTGGGAGAAGCGCACGGAGAGACTCCGGATCCCGGGTTCTGGAGCCTTCACTCCGCCGGCTTCAGGCCCACGGCGGAGCAGGTTGCGGAGGATGGCGTTGACGAGGCCGGCCGCGCCTCCTCCCCCGCTCGCCTTCGCGTGGGAGACCGCCTCGTCCACGGCGGCGTAGGCGGGCACGCGGTCGAGATGACGGATCTGGAAAAGGGCGGTTTCCAGAATCTCTCGCAGGTTGGGCGCGAGACGCGCCCAGGCGACGCGGGAGACAGCCGACAGCTCGGCGTCCAACCGCGCGCGGTTGCGAAGGACGCCGAGCACGATCGCTCGCAGGAGGTCCGAGTCCTCGGGCGAGAGTCCGCGCGATTGCTCCGCGAGGAGCGCGGTTGAACGCCCGCCGCGCTCGAAGATCTCCCGCAGGACCGCGACGGCCCGGACTCGGGCGGGCGATGCGGACCGGCGCATCAGGAGGGGAATCTGCCCAATCGGACAGGCAGCTTCACTCCCAGGGCGAAGTCCGCGCCGCGGACCGGCTTGCGGCCGGCGCGCTGTAGCTCCCGGAGCCTGACCGAGCTGCCTCCTCCGGCGGCGGCGAAGAGATCGCCACGCTCGGTCCAGAGGGTCCCCGGTGGCTCCACGCGGCCGCCCGGGCCCGTCTCGGCCCTCAGGAGTTTGATCCGTTCACCCCCCAGGAAGCTGTAGAGCCCTGGCCAGGGCGTGTACGCGCGCAACCTCCGCTCGATCGCGCCGGCCGGAAGCGTCCAATCGATCTCGGCATCCTCGCGGCGGATCGCCCTGCAGAAGGAAGGCTCCCCCGTCTGGGGTTTCGCCTCCAGGGTCCCCGCTTCGAGACCCCGGAGCGTCTCGACGAGGAGCTCGGCCCCCAGGCCGGCGAGCCGGCGCGAAAGAGACCCAGCGTCTTCCGCGTCGCCGATCGCGGCGCGCCGCGAAAGGTAGATCGGGCCGGCGTCGAGTTCCTCGACGACCCTCATCGTGGTGACGCCGGTTTCGGTGTCGCCGGCCAGAATCGCCGCGGCGATCGGAGACGCCCCCCGGTGCTTCGGCAGAAGCGAGGCATGGACATTGACGAAGCCCGACCGGGCCAGATCGAGGAGAGGCGTCGGAAGGATTTTGCCGTAGGCAACCACGACGCCGACGTCGGGGGCGATACCGCGGATCGTGTCGAGGAACGCGTCGTTGCCGCGCAGCCGCTCGGGCTTCTCGACCGCCATGCCCCGCTGGACGGCCAGACGCGCCACGGGCGAAGGAAGCGGCGTGGCATGCCGTCCCGCAGGCCGGTCGGGTCGAGTGACGGCGAGCGGAACCTCGATACCCGCGCCGAGCATCGCGGCCAGCGAAGGGACCGCGAATTCCGGAGTGCCGAAGAACACCGCGCGCAAGGTCACGGTTCGTCTACCATAACGCGTCCTGGCTGCCGAAGACCGGGGACCGATGGCTCGGGATCGCCCGTCCCCGCCTCGGTTCCAGCGGGCCGCGGCCCTTAATGCCCTCGGTTCGGAGTCCTCAGTCCTCGGTCCGGTCTCCGCCGTCCGCGATGTCCGTGTGTCGCAGCCTCCAGAGGGCGACGGCGGACCACACTCCGATCGCGCCGAACACGATCAGTGCGAGGGCCGTGGCGATCCCTAAGAGAAGCCACGCGCGCTGCCATCTTCTCTCGAACCCGTAGAAGAGGACCGGGAGAAAAAGTAGCAGGGCATAGAGTGCGAGGACGATCGCGCGCCGGTATTGATGCTGTTTGTCCTCGGCCGGTTCGAGGAACCCCAGGCCGCGGGCCAGGCGATAGAAGAGGTAGGCAGCCGCCACGGCTCCGACGGCGATCGCCAGCGCGGAGAGGGCCCCGCTCATCGCGGTTGGCGATCCACTTCCTCGAAATAGTCCTCCGAGACGAGGACCTCGCGCGGCTTGGATCCCCGCTGCGGGCCGAGCAGTCCGTCTCGGGCCATCATGTCGATCAGTTTCCCGGCCCGCGAGAACCCGACGCCCATGCGACGCTGCAGGAAGGAGATCGAGGCCATCTTCTCCTTGACGACGAGCCGGGCCGCCTCGTCGTAGAGGGGGTCGATTTCGTCCCCCGCGTCGTCGCGCTGAGCGACGTCGATCTGTTCCTTGGTGACGGTCTCGTCATAACGAGGTTTCCCCTGCTGTCGGAGAAATTTGACCAGGCGCGCCGTCTCCTGTACGGATACGAAGGCGCCGTGCACCCGCTGCAGGCGCGACGTGCCGGGGGCGAGAAACAGCATGTCTCCGCGGCCGAGCAGCCGCTCGGCCCCGTTGCCGTCGAGGATGACCCGCGAGTCGATCTTGGAAGAGACCTTGAATGCGATGCGGGACGGGAGGTTCGCCTTGATCAGGCCGGTCAGGACGTCCACGGAGGGCCGCTGGGTCGCGACCACGAGATGGATGCCGACCGCGCGGGCCTTCTGCGCCAGGCGGACGATCGCTTCCTCTACCTCCTTGGGGGCCGTCATCATCAGGTCCGCGAGCTCGTCGATGACGATGACGATGAGCGGCATCGGCTCGAGCTTCAACTCCGGGTCGTCCGGGTGGTCGGCCCGCACCCGCTTGACGACATCGGGATCCTGGATCGCCGCGTTGTACTGCTCGGCGTTCCTCACCTGGCCGACGTCCGAGAGAGTCTGGAAGCGATCTTCCATGACACTGACCGCCCACTTGAGAGCATTGGCCGCTTTCTTCGGATCGATGATGATCGGGGTCAAGAGGTGCGGGAGTTGATCGTAGATCTCGAGCTCGACCATCTTCGGGTCGATCAGGATCAGCCGGACCTGGTCGGGCCGCGCCTTGAAGAGGATCGAGGTCAGGAGAGCGTTGATCGAGACGCTCTTGCCGGAGCCGGTCGTGCCGGCGATCAGGAGGTGCGGCATGCTGCGAAGATCGTTCACCACGGGCTCGCCGTGGATGTCCTTGCCCAGGCCGAGCGTGAGAGCCTGCGGGGGCGGAGGAGCACTGCGGAACTTCTCCGACTCGAGGACGTCGCGCAACGAGATGATTTCACCGCCTCCCGGGTTGGGGACCTCGATGCCGACGCTGGCCCTCCCGGGCAGCCTCTCGATCCGGATCGACTCGGCCGAGAGCGTCAGCGCGAGGTCTTCGGAGAGGCTCATGACCTGGTTGACCTTGATGCCCGCGGAAGGGCGGAACTCGTAGGTCGTCACGACGGGTCCCGGGTGGTACTCGACGATCTCCCCCTCGACGCCGAATTCCCTGCACTTGGCCTCGATCGTCCGGCCCGTCTCCGCGAGCCTCTTCCTGTCCACGACTCCGAGGGCCTCCCGCTTGTCGAGCAGGGAGACGTCGGGATAGGGATAGCCGTCCAGACCTGCAAGCGGAAGCTTCGGCTGCGGCTCTCTGCGGGGTGGGCGCGCCGGGGCGTCCGCGGCAGGCGGCACCGGCGCGGCGGTCGCCCTCCGGATCGAGAACCTTCCCGCGCCGGGAACCTCGCGCAGGGCCGGCAGCCCGTCTTCGGCGACGAAAGGCACTTCCGAGAGCGTGACCGGCTCCCGGCGGGCCTTTTCGAGGTGCTTCGCCACGACAGTGCGCCGGAGCCTCTCCTTGGTCCTTCGGTCGCGCCGGCGAACCAGGGCCACCGTCGCCCGGCCCCAGAGCCCGGCGAATCGGACCCGCAGCCCGTCGAAGACGGTCCCGAGCGAAACCTGCGTCGAGAGGGGAACCGCGATGAGGAGCAGCGCGGCCGCGGCGAGCGCCGCTCCGGTCGTCCCGAGGCGCCCCCGGACCGCTTCCGCGATCGCTCGGCCGATGACTCCTCCCGCTTCCGCTTCCTCGCCGAAAAGAACGCGGCGGCCCAGGGCCAGCGAAAGAAGAGCCGGAAACGAAACGAAGAGCAGGGCGATTCCGACAGCCTTTGTCGCCGGGTTCTCGATCGGCCTCTGCCGGAACATCCGGAACCCCCAGAGGAGCAGCAGGACCGGGAATCCCCAGGCAGCGAAACCGACCAGGGCATAGAGCGCGACCGAGAGAGAAGCGCCGAGGCCGCCGATCCAGTTACTCGGAGAGGCGGCCTCTCCTCCCGCCGTGATCGAGAACAGATTGGGGTCCCGCGGGTCGTGCGAGAGCAAAGACAGCGCCGCCAGGACGCCGGCGAGGACGAGGAGGACCCCCAGGGCTTCGCCCGCGATCCGGCCGCGCCAGAATCTGCCTTCCTCCAATCGAAACCATTATCGGACGGAATAACTCCGAAGTCCAAAGTTCAGGGCCCGAACTCCGGCGTCGAAGCGCCGACGGACGCTTGCGGCCGTGCTACCTTGGATCCCGGACCCGGGCTTTCGATCCTGGAGCGGGACTCCGGACAAGTTGCCATGAAGCGGTCGAAGAAGAGAATCCTCTTTCTGTGCACCGGCAACGCGGCGCGCAGTCAGATGGCCGAGGCGCTCGCCCGCCTGGACCACGGCGATATCCTCGATCCGGTGTCGGCCGGCTCGCGACCGGCTTTCGGCGTCCACTCGCTCGCCGTCGAAGTGATGGCGGAGCTGGGCTCGGACATCGCCGGTGCCCGCTCGAAGCCGGCGCAGGAGTTCGGCCACGTGCTCTTCGACACCGTCGTGACCGTCTGCGACTCGGCCGCGCAGGATTGCCCGACCTGGCCCAACGCCAAACGGATCGAGCACTGGTCGATCGAAGACCCATCCTTCGAGCCCGACCCCGTCCTCCGTTACCGCCGCTTCGTCGAGACGAGGGATGACCTGAGGAACAGGATCAACGCGTTGGTGGCGTCCCTGGCTGAAAGCCCGGATGGGGCGATCTAGCATAGCTTCGGACGAGACGAGGAGAGAGGGAGAGAGGGGGAGGGGGAGTGGCAGACCCCCCTCACCCCCTCACCCCCTCACCCGCTCGCCCCCTCGCCCCCTCGCGTCGACCCCTCGCCCTGTCATCCTCATCAATGCACTTCGTCGTAAGCCGACCCGGCGTTGGCCTTGAAGCGGTCTTTGTACCCCTGGTAGTCCTTGTAAGCCGGCAGATCGACGTCCTTGACGAAGTCGTCCTTCGACTTGCCGGCCGCCTTCGCCCTGCCCGCCGCGTCGAGCAGGTCGGCGATGTACTGGCGGAACGCCTTGATCCCCGCCACGTCGGTCACTTCCCCGTGCCCCGGGATGACTTTCGCGTCGTCCGGGACTCTCGCAACGACCCTGTCGAGCGCCGCGAGGTAGCCCTTGACGGAGCCGCCGCTCTTGATGTCGATGAACGGGATGACCTTGTTGAAGAGGTCGTCCCCCATGTGGAGGACCTTCGCCTTCTCGAAATACACGACGCTGTCTCCATCCGTGTGGGCGGGGGGAAGGTGCCAGACCTGGATCGTCTCGTCCCCGATGTGGATGCGCAGTTCCGAGTCGAACGTGAGGATCGGAGCGGCGATCTCCTCGACCCGGACCTTCTTCGCCCACTCGATCTGATCGGAGAGCATCTTGACCGCTTGCGCGTTGCCCGCCTTCTTCGCGGCCTCCAGCAGCGCCGGGTAGTCGCGCTGGATGTCGGTCGGGGAAGCGAGCATGCGTTTCCGGACATTGTCGTGGGCCACGATCATGGCGAATTGCTTGAAGACCTCGTTCCCGCCGACGTGGTCTCCGTGATGGTGCGTGTTCAGGAGGAACTTGATCGGTTTTTCGGACACCTTCCGGATCTCGGCCACGATCCCCGGGGCGATGTCCTTGAACTGGGAGTCCACGACGAGCACGGCTTCCGGCCCGACGAAGAAGCCGACGTTGCCGCCGCGGCCATAGAGCGCATACACGTCGCCCGAAAGAGGCTGGACCCGGAAAACGTCTCCGGGCAGGCGGTCGTGATGGTCCGCCCCGGGCGAAGGCGTCGCCTGGGGTGCCGACGGACTCTGCCGCGCCTGCGCGGCGGGGAGCAGGATCGCCGTGGAGAAGGCGAGCGCCGCGGCGAGGCGGGTGGTCCTCATTTCCCCTCCTTCTCGGGTGGGCGCACTCTACAGCCTCCCCTTCGATTCGCCAATCCCGGTCACAAATCACAAATCACAGATCACGATTTCTCCTAGAATCCGTCCGCCATGAGCCCTCGCCGTCCGCGCATCCTCTCGGGCGTTCAACCGTCGGGCAAGCTCCACCTCGGCAACTATTTCGGTGCGATCCGGCAGCACATCGCGCTCCAGGACGAAGGAGAGTGCTTCTTCTTCATCGCCGACTACCATGCGCTGACGACGATCCAGGACCGCCGCCAGATCGCCGAGAACGTCCGTTCCGTGGCGCTCGACTATCTGGCTCTCGGCCTCGATGCCGAAAGGACGGCTTTCTTTCGCCAGTCGGACGTGATGGAGGTCGCCGAGCTCGCCTGGATCCTGTCGACGGTCACGGGCGTGGGGCTCCTCGAACGGGCGCACTCCTACAAGGACAAGGTCGCGCGGGGCATCACACCGAGCGCTGGCCTCTTCTTCTACCCGGTGCTCATGGCCGCCGACATCCTGATCTACCGCTCGAACCTCGTGCCGGTGGGGCAGGACCAGGTCCAGCACATCGAGATGACCCGCGACATGGCGGGCTCCTTCAACCAGGTCTACGGCCGGATCTTCCCGCTTCCGCAAGCGCGGCTGGACCTCGCGCCGACCGTGCCGGGGACCGACGGCAAGAAGATGAGCAAGTCCTACGGCAACACGATCGAGATCTTCGCCGAGGGGAAGGCCTTGAAGAGCGCGGTCATGCGGATCGTTACGGACTCGACTCCGGTCGAGGCGCCAAAGGACCCGGAGAAGGACAATCTCTTCTCCCTCTTCAGCCTGTTCGCGGACGAGGCCGAGAAGAAGGCGCTCGCCGCTCGCTACCGCGCCGGAGGCCTCGGCTACGGCGAGGTCAAGAACATGCTCATCGCGAAGATCGATTCTCACTTCGCGCCCGCTCGCGCCAGGCGCAAGGAGCTCGAGAGGCATCCCTCGGCCGTCGAGAAGGCGCTCCGCGACGGCGCCGAGAGAGCGCGCGCCGAGGCGCGGGAGACGATGCGTCTCGTCCGGGAGGCCGTGGGGATCCGGTAACCCGCTCTCGGTCCGGGCTGTCATCTGAGGGCCGCGAGGCCCGAAGAAACACCCTTGTCGAAAAATGCGGATTTCAGCTTACGCTATATTTACGCCTCCAATGATCAAAGCCGTCTCCAACCCTCCGAACCCCTGGGAATCCACGTACGTCGAATGGATCGGCCAGCCCCCGGAGGCCAGGCTCGAGGTCTTCGAGGAAGAGCCCCGGTCCATCCTGGCCGAGAACGAGAGCCCGGACGTGGGTTTCCGCTGGAGCCTCAACCCCTACCGAGGATGTTTCCATGCATGCTCCTACTGCTATGCCCGAACGAGCCACGAGTACCTGGGATTCGGGGCGGGAACGGATTTCGACCGGAAGATCGTTGTCAAGGTCAACGCGCCGGAGCTCCTGCGAAGGGAGATCTCGAAGCGCTCCTGGGAAGGCGAGACGATCATCTTTTCCGGGAACACCGACTGCTACCAGCCGCTGGAGGCGGTCTATGAGCTGACCCGCCGTTGCCTCGAGGTCTGCGCGGACTTTCGAAACCCCGTCGCGATCATCACGAAGGGGGCGCTCGTGCGGCGCGATGCCGCGCTGCTGGCGCGTTTGTCGCGGGAGACCGACGTGTCCGTGTCGCTCTCCATCCCGATCGGGGACGAGGAGATGTCCCGGGCCATCGAGCCCAACGCCAGTCTCCCCTCGCAGCGCTTCGAGACTCTGCGCATCCTCTCGCAGGCCGGGATCCGGACGGGCGTCGGCGTGTCGCCGGTCATCCCCGGCTTGAACGACGGCCAGATCTCCTCCGTGCTCGCAAGGGCCAGAGCCGCGGGGGCCACGAGCGCCTTCATGACCCTCGTCCGTCTGGCCGGGCAGACCCTTCCGGTCTTCCGGGAGCGGCTCGAACTGGCGTTCCCGCAGAGAGCCTCGAAGGTCTGGAGCGCGATCCGGCAGGTCCGCGGCGGGAAGTGGAACGAGTCGCGATTTCACGCGCGCATGCACGGCGTCGGTCCCCGCTGGGACGCGATCCGCACACTCTTCGACGTCGAGTGCCGGCGCCTCGGATTCAACGACGAGCGCGTCGGCGAGCGCGGGGAAACGGAGCGGGCCCGCTTCCTCCGCCCCGGCGAGCAGGGCGAGTTGTTCGAGTAGGGGCGGCGCCCGGTCCTCCTTTTGCGAAATCCGAGGGCAACTGTGCCGCCGGCGCGATGCGCCTTCGGACCCTGTCGCCTCAACGGAGGCACGGCCCGGAAGCCGCCCTCCCGGTTCGTACGGCAGTGACTTTGGAACGCAAAGTACTTGACAGAAACGAGACTTCAACCGTAGCCTTCCCCTCCATGGACCAACCTCCGATCCACGCCGTCCCGGATCCCCCCTCCCTCGGATCCCGCGCGATCGACAACCTGCGCTTCATCCGCGAAACGATGGAGCGGGCTACCTCCTTCACCGCGGTGCCCGGATGGGGAGGCGTCGCGATGGGCGCGAGTGCCCTGGCCGCCGCCGCGGTCTCCTCGCGCTCGCGCACGGCCGAGGAGTGGCTCGGGATCTGGCTCGCCGAGGCCTTCGTGGCTCTCGCGATCGGCGTCTGGACGATCACGACCAAGGCGAGACGTTTTCAGGTTCCCCTCTTTGCCGGCCCCGCCCGCCGCTTCCTGCTGACCCTTTTCCCGCCGCTCGCGGCCGGCGCTGTCGTCACGCTTGCGCTCCAGCGCGCGGGGCAAACCCAGATTCTGCCGGGAGTCTGGCTCCTTCTCTACGGCTCGGCGGTCGTGACGGGAGGGGCCTTCGCCGTCCGCATCGTGCCGGTCATGGGCGTCGGTTTCATGCTGCTTGGAGCGATCGCGCTTTTCTGTCCCGCCTCCTGGGGAACGGCGTTTCTGGCCGCCGGCTTCGGAGGACTGCACGTCGTTTTCGGCGTCCTGATCGTCAGGCGGCACGGGGGATGAGAACGCGTATCCATCCCAGGCCCAGAGGCCAGGGTCGCCGGGAGAGAATCCGCACGCACCCGCCCGCTCCGCGGGCGCTCCCGGAGCTCGACCGCGTGATCCACGAGAGGATGCGGCTGGCGATCGTCTCGGCGCTGGCCGCCGACGAAACTCTGTCCTTCAGCGAGTTGAAAACGCTCCTCGGGGCGTCCGACGGGAATCTCTCGGTGCATGCCCGAAAGCTCGAGGACGCTGGCTACGTCGCCTGCGTGAAATCCTTCGACGGGCGGTCCCCGAAGACGGAATACCGCCTGACAGCCGAGGGGCGAAGGGCATTCGAGCGCTATCTCGATCATCTCGAGGCGCTGGTGCGCGGGGCGCGCGACAGCCGGCCGCAGGCACCCGCTTCGCGGACTGCGGCCGAGAGATTTCAGGAAGAGAGCCGAAAGCGCCCGTAATTCTCCTGGCTCGATCGCCACGAGAAACAGTTTCTTCCACAAGAGGCTCTCCCTCGCGCAGTAGCTCGGACCGCGGCCGGACGAGTTGCTCCGGGGCCACCGCGACGACAGAATGGGAGCGTGGCGCTGCCCGGCATGACTCCGCGAAAATGGATCGAATACACGGCAGCGATCCTCGCCGGCAACGCGATCTACTTCCTCGTCCTCTACCCGGACTTTCCCCCGGCGCTCCGGCACCAGCCGTGGCGCTTCGACGCGGGCCTCGCGCTCGATTTCCTCTGCTGCGTCGTCGTCTACGGCGTCATACGCCTCGGCGTCCTGCAGGCCCGCCGAATGAATGAAGGCCGATAAGCGGGCGCGCGGAGCGCGCCGGAACCGGCCGCACCGGTCGCCGCACGGCGAACGCCCCGCACCCGCCTATGGCTTCTCGACGATGTCCGCCTTGAGGCTCGAGGCGATGGCGAGCAGCTCGTCCTTCTCATTCTGGGCAACCTTGAACTTGTCCAGACTCGCGGAGAGATACTTGACGGCCAGCTCCCAGTCGCTTCCCGTGATGGCGAGCCCCTTGTGGGCAGTCTTCATGTCGCGGCCGATGTACAGACAGGGACCGCCGGTCGCGTTGCAGAGCTGGTCCACGACGAGCTGCCGCAGGCGAGCCTTCGAGTTGTCGCTCAAACCGACGAGGAACCTCGCGAGCTTTTTGTCCGCCGCCATGCTCGCGATGAAATCGTCGGACACGGCGGCAATGGCGTCGTATCCGCCCAAGCGCTTGTAAAGGTTCGGCCCGGACGGCCCGGACGCCACCTTCGCCGGCTGCGCCGTTTGGGACAGCATCGGAAGCGCCGCGAAAAACAGAGTGGCCACCGAGAGATTGAAGCCTTTCCTCATATTCCCCTCCCTCAAGAGTTTCAGTTCCGCCCGGCGAAGTAAGAGCGACTCCAGCACCTCTACGCACGAGAACCTCTCTCGGATCTCAACCCTCCGGTCGCAACCAAAAAGCTCCAAGGAGACAGGCTCGCCGCGAGAGCCTTCATCGCGGCCGCGTTGGCCCCGGTCGCAGCGCGAGGAGTCTCCCGAAGGGAGGAGCCTCGCGCTGCGGGAGCGAGAGCGCAGCTCGGGACCAGGCGGGCGGCCGAGGCCGCGTCCGGCCGAGCCGCCCGCCGGTGCGCCGAAGGCGCAGGTTCCGAGCAAGCGGAAGCGACGGTTATGCTATGACCGGCACGATCACCGGCCGGATGTCGAACGCCCGGCGGCAAGCGCGCTTGGCCGCGAGGGCGATCTCGGAGCGCACCCACTCCGGATCGGCGCGCTCCTCGGGCGTGGCGCGAGCCAGCACGCCTCGGGAGGCCCGGCGGACCTCTTCGCCAACCTCTTCGGCGGCGGCCGCCACGCCCCGCGAGACCACGGTGATCTCTCCCGACCGGGGGTCGGCCGGGAGGAAGACAACCACGACGCCCTCCTCCGCGAGCTGCCTTCGCTCCCTTACGACCGCCGCCTCGACGAGCTCGGGCCGGGCGTCGAGATAGATCCGGCCGGCAGGCGCCGCGCCGGGCCGGACCTCCAGAGCGCCTTCGGAGAGCGTCAGCCGGTCGCCGTTGTCCAGCAGCGCGATCCGGTCGCCGGGCACACCGGCCGCCCGCGCGACCTCGGCGGCGGCAACGAGCATCCGGCGCTCGCCGTGCACCGGCAGAACGGCCCTGGGCCGAACCAGGCTCAACCAGTCCGCGATGTCCTCGCTGTGCGCGTGTCCCGATACGTGCACCGGAGGATCCGTCTCCCGCAGCACGCGCGCCCCGCGCCGGACGAGGTGGTCGGTCACGCGATTCACGGATCGCTCGTGACCGGGGATCGTCCGCGCGGAGAAGATGACGAGATCGTCGGGAGAAAGCACCAGGTCCGAGTGCTCGTTCAGGGCAAGCCGGTAGAGGGCGGAGAAGGCTTCCCCCTGGCTCCCAGAGGCCAGGCAAAGGAGCCGCTCGGGAGGAAAACCGGCCAGCTCCGCCGGCGGGAGAGCACCCGAAGGAAGCGACAGGCGGCGCAAGCGCTGCGCGATCTCCGCGACGGTGCGCATGCTCCGGCCCAGAAAAGCGACCCGGCGGTTCAGGCGAAGCGCCGACTCGACCGATTGCGAGATCCGGGCGACATGGCTCGAGAACGTCGTCAGGATGATCCGCCGTGAAGCTCCCGCGAAAGCGGCCGCGATGCCCTCTCCGGCGACCCTCTCGGAGAGCGCCCGGCCTGGCCTCTCGGCGTTCGTGGAGTCCACGAGCGCGAGGTCCACGCCGCCGGCGGCCGCCGCCGCGATCCCCTCACGGTCGGTGCTTTCCCCGTCCGGCGGATCAGGATCGAACTTGAAGTCCCCGGAGTGGAAGATCCGCTGCCCGCCCGCCTCGATCAGGATCGCGGCGGAGTCGGGCACGGAGTGAGACACGCGGAAGAAGGTGAAGGCGAACGCCCCCGCTCGCCCCTTTTCGCGCGGGCGCGCCTCCAGGAAGGCTTCGAGAGGCGCGTCCGCTTCCTCGAGCCGGCGCCGGGCGAGCGCCAGCGTGAAGGGGAACCCGTACACCGGCGCGAGGCTTGTCTCGCGCAACAGGGGAAGGGCTCCGATATGGTCTTCGTGCCCGTGGGTCAGCAGCACGGCATCGAGGCGGGCTCCAGCCAGAGCCGAAAGGTCGGGCGCGATGCGGTCGATGCCCGGGAAGGTCTCATCGGAAAAGGCCACTCCGACGTCCACGAGGATGCTCGACTCGCCGCAGCGGAGCCAGAGCAGGTTCCTCCCGAACTCTCCTACACCGCCTAGAGGGGTTATCTCGACCGGCGCAGTCACTCAATCCGCCTTCGACCGGGAAACGGTCCCGGGCCTCCGACGGGCCTCCCCACCGCGGGCGCGAGCCTCGAGCCCGACCTCCTCTGACCGAAAATCCGGTTCGTCGGGATCGCCGCGCCCTTCCTCACGCCGACTTCGCTTCGATGATCTCCGCGAGGCGCAGATACTCCTCCAGCGACAACTCCTCGGCTCTCGCCTTCCGGCTCTTGCCCATCGCGTCGAGAGCGCCCTCCCATCTCGCGCGGGCGCCCTCGGCCGCGAGCGCATTGGCCAGGGTCTTGCGGCGCGAGCGGAATCCGAGCGACGCGAGGGCAAGCGCACGCTCCCGGCGAGCCGGGTCGAGCTGCGGGATCCGAGGCGTCAACGCGACGACGCTCGAGAAGACCTTCGGGCGCGGACGGAAGGCACCCTGCGGAAGATCGAAGAGGATCCTGGCCTGAGCGAAGGCGGCCACGCGAACGGACAGATAACCGTAGCCGTCGTCCCCGGGGCGGGCGCAGAGCCTTTGGGCGACCTCGCGCTGGACCGTGACGAGAGAGCGCGCGATGGCTTCCGGTTCCACGATCGCGGCCTGAAGAATCGGCGTCGCGGCGTTGTAGGGCAGGTTCGCGACGAGGACGGCCGGGCCCTCCCAGCCGGCCTCGCGCAACCAGGCGCCGAAGGAGCGATCGAGAGCGTCGCCGCGGGCGATCCGGACCCGGGGATCCCCGGCGAACTCCTCCTCGAGAGCCGCGGCCCGCCGCGGATCGATCTCGATGGCGAGCAGCCGCCGGACGCGGCGGGCGAGCGGGCGCGTCAGGGCGCCCTCGCCGGGCCCCACTTCGACGACCGTGTCGGAAGGGAGGACCCGCGCGGCCTCGACGATCCGGAGGGCGGTTTCTCCGCTGGCCAGAAAGTGCTGGCCCCACCTTTTTCGGGCCGGGATCATCCGAAGCCCGGGAAACGTCTACCCCCCTGGACCCGACAGCCTTCCTCCCGCACAAACAAAAAAGGGTATCAGATGGTAGAATTTTGCTTTTAACAGGGACGCCAGTGCTGCCCGTCCATACTCTCGACAACCGCCGCCTCGAAAACTTCCTCGAACGGCACAAGGCCTACTACGCGTACTCGGGGGAGATCGACGTGGACGCCTTTCTGCGGGAGATCCTCCAGAAGGCCAACGAGTTCGTCCCCTCGGAAGCGGGCTCGATCCTGCTCGATGACCCGATGACGAAGAACACCGAGGACAGGCTCGAGAACGAGCTCGTCTTCATCGCGACCTTCGGCGCGGACTCCGAAGCCCGCCTCTCGCGGCGCATCAACGCGCGGATCGGCATCGCCGGCCACGTTTACTCCACCGGCATCGGGTACATGACCGAGGACGTGCTGGAAGATCCCTACTTCTATCCAATCTTCGACGCTCCCGGCTTCCGTGCCAAGTCCGCCGTATGCGTTCCCATCCGGATCGAAACAGCCGTCTGCGGAGTGCTCGAGCTCGTCAACCGGACCGGCTCCAGTTCCTTCCAGGAGAAAGACCGCCGACTCCTCGAGATCTTCGCCGACTACGCCTCGATCTCCATTCAAAACCTGCTCGATGCGCGCCGGGCCCACGAGGTGGCCAAGCGCGACGGCCTGACCGGGCTCTACAACGAGCGCTATCTCCACCTGAGGCTCACCCAGGAGCTCTCCCGCATCACCCGCGACGGAGGAGACCTGTCCCTGATCTTCCTCGACCTGGACTACCTGAAATCCGTCAACGACCGGCACGGCCACCTGGCGGGCAGCCAGGTCCTGCGCGAAGTCGGCTACGTGCTCAAGCGCACGGTCACCGACGAGCGCGCGACGCTCACCCGCTACGGCGGCGACGAGTTCGTCCTGATCCTCCCCGGTCACACGATCCGGGAAGGGATGGAGGTGGCCGAGGCCGTGCGCCACGCCATCCGGACGACGACCTTCGTGCCGCGCCCCTACGGATTCAACAACCCCGCGTTGAACCTCCAGGGGATGATCACGGCGTCCCTCGGCGTGGCGTCGATCCGCGCCAACGCGACACCGGCCGCCTCGGTCGAACAACAGAAGAACGAGCTGCTGCATGCCGCCGACACCGCGCTCTACAAGGCAAAGGAGCACGGGAAGGACCGCTGTCTCGCGGCGGGAGTCCAGATCGTCTCCGACTCGGCCGCCGCCGGATGAATCGATTTTAGATTTTGGATTTTGGATTGCCGGGACCCGATCCAAAATCGAAAATCCAAAATTGCTCTCGATCGCCTGAAACGAAAGGTTGCCAATGATGTCATCGACCGCTCGCGCCGCTCTGTCGCCGGACGAGGTCCTCGGCGTCCTCTCGCGCCACATCCTGGTGGACGGCTATCACGTCGTGATGGACCTCGAGCGAAGCCGCGGCTCGTACCTCTACGACGCGAGAAGCGGCCGCCTGATGCTCGACTTCTTCGCCAACTTCGCGACGTGCCCGATCGGCTACAACCACCCGAAGATGCAGGACCCGGAGTTTCGCGAGCGGCTCCTCGCCGCCGCGCTCGTCAAGCCGGCCAACAGCGACATCTACACGGCGCCCTACGCGGAGTTCGTGGAGACGTTTACCCGCCTGGCAATCCCGGCAACGCACGCCGGGCATCTCTTCTTCGTCGAGGGAGGCGCAGCGGGGGTCGAGAACGCCTTGAAGACCGCCTTCGACTGGAAAGTGCGCAAGAACCTCGCGCGGGGTGAGGGCGAGAAGGGGAAGAAGATCCTCCACTTCCGCCATGCCTTCCACGGGCGCACGGGTTACGCCCTGTCGCTGACCAACACGGCCGACCCGCGCAAGACCCAGTATTTTCCCGTCTTCGATTGGCCCCGGCTCTCCTGCCCGAAGCTCCGCTTCCCGGTGACGCCCGAAGTCGAGGCCGGCGTCGCGGCCGCCGAGGAAGAGGTCGAACGGGAGATCCGGAAAGCCTGCGCCGACTCTCCCGGCGACATCGCCGCCCTGATCCTCGAGCCGATCCAGGGCGAAGGGGGAGACAATCACTTCCGGCCGGAGTTCTTCCGCAGGTTGCGGGCCCTGGCGGACGAGCTCGAGTTCCTCCTGATTCTCGACGAAGTCCAGACGGGCGTCGGACAGACCGGGTCGATGTGGTGCTGGCAGCAATTCGGCGTCGAGCCGGACCTCTTCACGTTCGGCAAGAAGACGCAGGTCTGCGGGTTCGCCTCCAACGGACGCATCGACGACGTGGACAACGTCTTCAAGATCTCCTCCAGGATCAATTCGACCTGGGGCGGCAACCTCGTGGACATGGTGCGGTGCGCGCGATACATGGAAATCATCGAGGAAGAGCAGCTCGCCGCGAACGCCCGGACCGTCGGAGAGCACTTGCTCTCGCGGCTCCGGGAGATGGGAGGGGAATTCCCCGGAGTCGTCTCCAACGTCCGCGGCCGCGGCCTCTTCCTCGCCCTCGATCTTCCGGACAAGGCGACGCGGGACCGCGTTCTGGCGGCGTGCCTGGAGCACGGGTTGATCGCGCTCGCCTCCGGAGCCTGCGCCGTCCGCTTCCGCCCGCCCCTGATTCTCTCGCGCGAGGAGGCGGACGAGGGAGTGCGGAAGCTGCGGAGAGCGATCGGAGCGGCGACAAACTGACAGCCGAGCCTCCGCCGCCTCACTCCCCGGTGCTCGGCACGCAGTCCCCGGTCCTCTTGGCGCCCCGGCCGAGGGCCGACGGCACGGGAACGAGAATCCGCATCTCCCCTGTCAGGGTGCTGATCGCCGCCGCCATTCTTTCGGCGGCCGCGGCGGCGATCTTCTTCCTGACGCTTCCGGACGTATCCCCTCTGAAGACCCAATGGCCGAAGACCACGGCTTTCATGGAGCTGCGCAAGCGGGAGCTCGCGCGCTCGGGCCAGAGCAAGCGACTCGAATGGGTGCCGGTGCCCCTCGCGCGGATCTCGCCCGCCCTCGGCCGCGCCGTCATCGTCGCCGAGGACGCGCGCTTCTACCAGCACTCGGGCGTGGACTGGGAGGCGGTCCGCGGCGCCTTCGAGAAGGACTGGGACACCGGGACCCTGCGCCACGGCGCCTCGACGATCACCCAGCAACTCGCCAAGAACCTCTATCTGTATCCTCGAAGGACACCGGTGAGGAAGCTGCGCGAATGGGCGATCGCCCGACGGCTCGAAACTGTCCTGCCCAAGCGCCGCATCCTCGAGCTCTACCTGAATGTCGTGGAATTCGGCCCGCGGACCTTCGGCGCGGAGGCCGCGGCCCGGCGTTACTTCGGAAGGCCGGCGTCGGCGCTGTCCGACTTCGAAGCAGCAACGCTGGCGGCGGTGATCCCCTCCCCGCGCATTTATGACCCCGTGCGCCATCCGCAGCGGGTGGCCCGCCGTGCGCGGCGGATCCTGCGCTGGATGGGAGGAACGGTTTCCGACTCCGGGATCCAGGCTCCAAGTCCTTGATTCCAAGGTGCTTTGTCATTTTGGAGGAAAGTCCTGCTATCCTCATCCCCAACCGAAACAACCGGAGGTCCTGAAGGGATTGGTAAAAATACGGTGGTGATCACCGAGAAGGAACCCGGGGGCCCGGCTGCCGTTTCGACTCTCCCGGCAGCAGGCCTCGCAGCCGGCGCCCCGGAAAGGCCCCAGCGAAGGCGGGCCAATGCCCGGACCCTCTTGATGCTGCTGCTCGGGGCCTGGGCGGCGGCCTGCTCGCCAAAGCCCACGGCAATTGAAGTTACCCCCAGACCGGTCACGATTTTCGGCCTCGAGCGGGTCCAGCGCCTGACCGGGAGCCTCGTGGACAAGAAGGGGCGACCCGTGCAGGCGGGGAGTCTCAACTGGTCGTCCTCCAAGCCCGATGTCGTGACGGTCGACGGATCGGGCAAGCTCCTGTCCAAGGGGGAGGGAAGAGCCGTCGTCACAGCGACCTTTCAGAAGCTCTCGGTCCAGGTGCCGGTCGAGGTCGTGGATGTCAAATCGATCGAGATCGCCCCGGCGTCGGCGCGCGTCGTGGGCCCGGCCGGAACGATGGTCAAGCTCTCGACGACCGTGAAGAACTCCAAGGGGAAGCCGGTCTCGTTTCCGCTCGTCTGGACCTCATCACGGCCCCAGATCGCGACGGTCTCCTCGGACGGACAGGTCTCATCCGTCGGCCCGGGAACGGCCACGATCCTCGCCCGGGTCGGCGACGTCCAGGGCGCCACCGAGGTGGTCGTCACGATCGGCGAGATCACTCGCCTGGAGATCCAGCCGAAAACGGCGCTCGTGCGGGTCGGGGATTCGCAGAGATTCGTGGTCACCGCCTACGGTCCGGACGGAAGGGCATACGAGGGCTCGGCAGCCGTGTTCCAGTCCTCGGACCAGTCCGTCGCGGGAGTGGATGCCGGCGGCGTGGCCTCGGGCATTGCCCCCGGCACCGCGACGATTCGCGCCACCGTCGCCGGCTCGAGCTCCGAAGCTACCCTTCTCGTCAACTGACTGGGCGCCGCTCGCGCGCTGTCATCCCTTCGCTCCGCTCAGGGCAAGCTCTGAGGGCCGTGAGGCCCGAAGGATCTGTCCTCTCCCAGATACCAGAGCAGATCCTTCGCTGCGCTCAGGATGACAGGAAAAGTGGCGAAGGGATGACAGAGAAAGAGGCTGACACGGAGAATGGTGCCAGGGCGATAATCAGTTCATGAGCATTCGCCCTCCGGCCGTCGCCGGGATGTTCTACGAGGGGCGCCCGGAGCGCCTGGAGAAGGACGTGCTCTCGCACCTCGAGGAGGCTCGAGGGGAAAAGCCACAACCGGCGTTCGGAGCCATCGTTCCGCATGCCGGTTACGTCTACTCCGGGCCGGTGGCAGGCGCGGTCTACGCGCGGCTGATGATCCCGTCCTGCGCGATCATTCTCTGTCCCAATCACACGGGGCACGGCGCCCCGGCCGCGCTCGAACCCTCGGAGGCCTGGCGGACGCCGCTCGGCGACGTGAAGGTCAGCCAGCGCCTCGCCCGGCGGCTCCTCGACCTGGCTCCCTCGCTCGAGCCGGACGGGGCGGCGCACGCGCGCGAGCACTCTCTCGAAGTCCAGCTCCCGTTCCTCCAGGTCCGTCGCCGCGACGTCGAGATCGTGCCGGTCTGCCTGGGGGCCCACGATCTCGACCTTTGCCGCGAGGTCGGAGAAGCCCTCGCGGCGCTCAGCTCGGAGGAGCGGGAACCGCCGCTGCTCCTGGCCTCCTCCGACATGAACCACTACGAGCCCCGCTCGATCGGACGCCGCAAGGACGAGCTGGCGCTCGCCAGAATCGAGGCGCTCGATCCCGAGGGCCTCTTCTCCACGGTCCTCGCCGAGAGAATCTCCATGTGCGGCTTCTTGCCGGCGACGGCTCTCCTCTTTGCCGCCCGCAAGGCCGGAGTCACGCGCGCGCGGGTCGTCGCCCGCCGCGACAGCGGCGACGAGACCGGCGACGTTTCCTCCGTCGTGGGCTACGCCGGCGTAATCCTTTCCTGAGGGAGCCGGCCCGTCGCCGAAGCGGTGCAGTCCGTCTCGACGGCGCGGCGTGCCGGAAGAGGCCGGCGGGCACAAACACCCGCCCCGGCACGAAAGGGCTAGATCCTCTCCGGCCGGGCAACGGTCCGCGAGCCGCCGGCGTCGCCGGTATTGACGGTCGATGCCGGCTCGAAGAGGAGAACGTGGGTCTCGCGCTCCGCCACCGGCCGGTGCTCCGTGCCCCTGGGAACGACGAGGAACTCCCCTTGCCGAACACGAACCGTGCGGTCCCGGAACTCCATGTCGAACTCCCCGCGCAGCACCAGAAAGAGCTCGTCCTCCACTTCGTGCCTGTGCCAGACGAAGGCGCCCTCGAACTTCACCAGCTTGACGTGCTGCCCGTTCAATTCGCCGACGATCTTGGGATCCCAGTGCGACGAGAAAAGGGAGAGCTTCTCCTCGAGGTTGACCTTCTGCACCGGAGTCGCGGGTTACGAGTCAGGCGCCATCGGTCGCCGAGCCGGACGACCCCGCCCGATTCCAGACACGCACCACAGAACACGACTCACGTTTTTCCTCCTCGAGGCTAGGCGGCGCCCTCCGACAACTCCTCCGGCGCCCTCCGCAACTCCCGGGCGAGCTCGTCGAGGCGCTTGCAGGTGTCGCGCATGTACTCGTAGAGGTGCTTGTGCATGAGCGCGAGGGTGACGGCCTGACGAAACTCCCGCGGCCGGCGCAACGCGGTCTCGGCCATGAGCGAGAGCGTCAACCAGGCGCGGCGAGGCGACGCGCGGAGGATGCACGTCCAGACGACGCGACGCAGGATCTTCAGGTCCTGCCGTCCCGCCACGAGGCGCGTCTGGATCTGGGCGCCCTTCTGCAGGATCAACTGCATCACGCGGCGGCGATAGTTGCGGTACCCGTAGAGGCGCTCGAGCAACTTCTTGTATCCCTCGTAGAGCTGCACCCGGGACATCCCCTTCGGAATGATGTTCGTGAAGACGAACTGGTCACCGACGGACTCGGCGACCAGGCGCCCGGCGTCCTTCAACCGCTGGTAGAGCGGCGTCTTCGGCACCGCGTTCAGCATGCCCGTCATGGACACGGGGATCCGGGCTTCCTGGATGAAGCGGAACTGCTCTTCGAAGATCGAGGGGTCGTCGTGATCGAATCCGACGATCATCCCCGCCATGACCTCGATGCCCGCCTTCTGGATCCGGTGAACGGACTCGAGGATGTTCTCGCGCAGGTTCTGCGTCTTGTGCGTCTCCTGGAGGCTCTCGGCCCGCGGCGACTCGATGCCGATGAAGATCGTCGTGAAGTTGGCCTGCCGCATCAGCCGCAGGAGCTCGTCGTCCTGGGCGACGTTCAAGGTCGCCTCGGTCAGGAACTCGATCGGGTAGCCGTTCTTCTCCTGCCAGTCCGCGAGGGCGCGCAGGAGCAGCTTGGCTTCGGGCTTGTTCCCGATGAAGTTGTCATCCACGACGAAGATGTTGCGCACCCCGAGCCGGTGGATCTCCAGGACTTCGGCCATCACCTGCGCGACGGTCTTCGTGCGCGGCTTTCTTCCGTACATGACGATGATGTCGCAGAACTCGCAGTTGAAGGGGCAGCCGCGCGCGAACTGGATCGTCATCGTGCGGTACTCGTCGATCTTCAAGAGGTCGAAGCGCGGCAGCGGCGAGTCGTGCATACTCGGTTTCTCGTGCTGGCGGTACTCGGCCTTCCACGCTCCCGCCTGGTAGTCGGCGAGAAACTGCGGCCACGTGTACTCCGCCTCGTCCACGAACACGACGTCCACCTCGCCGCGGAGGTCCTCCGGGCAGAGAGAGGCGAGCGGCCCGCCCGCGACGACAAACTTACCTCGCCGGCGGAACTCCCGGGCGATCTCGAGGATGCGCTTCTTGTGGACGACGTATCCGGTGACGCCAACGATGTCCGCATCGGTCGCGAAGTCGATCGCCTCCACGTTCTCGTCGCAGAGCACGACCTCGTGCTCGCGCGGAGTGATCCCCGCGACGGTCGGCAGCGAGAGGTTCGGAAACAGGCACTTCTTCTTCAGGCTCGCCAGGATGCGGTCGAAGGTCCAGAACGACTCCGGGTTCTTCGGGGCGACGAGGTAGATTTTCATCGAACACCTTTCTCGGGCACATGACGCGGGAACAGCCGGCCGGGGAGCGGCTCCATGGCGCCGAGCGCCTAGCCTAATTCAAATTCATCAGAAAATCAGGCCCCGATGCCATCCTCGGTGACGATTCCCGAGAGGGCCAGGAGGATGCCGCCGGCGACCCCGGGCGCCCCCGCGACGACGTTCCCCCGCTCCCAGAAGCGGTTTCCCCCCGAAAAATCGGTCACGTTCCCCCCGGCCTCCTCGATCAGGAGCGCGCCGGCCGCGATGTCCCAGACCGAGAGTCGGAACTCGAAAAAACCGTCGTAGACGCCGGCCGCCACCATCGACAGGTCGAGGGCGGCCGACCCGGCCCGGCGGATCGCGCGGGCGTGGAGAAACAGCTCCCGGAAGACGGAGAGGTAGAGATCGATGCTGTCGCGCGAGCGGAAGGGGAACCCGGTGGCGAGGAAGGCGCCGTCCAGGCCCTCGCGCCCTGTCACCCGGATCCGCACCCCGTTGCGGAAGGCCCCCGAGCCCCGCTCCGCGGTGTACATCTCTCCGCGCAGGGGGTCCCAGACTGCCCCCGCCACGATCTCGGTCCCCTCCCGCGCCGCGACCGACACGCTCCAGAACGGGAACCCCGCGATGAAGTTGGACGTCCCGTCGAGCGGGTCGATGATCCAGGTGCGCGCGCCGGAGCCCGTTCCGCGCCGCCCCCCTTCCTCGCCGAGGAAGCTGTCCTCCGGAAAGCTCTGCCGGATGCTCGCGACGATCTTCTCCTCGCTCTCGCGGTCGGCGTTCGTCACGAAGTCGTTCTTCTTCTTCTCGGAGACCGCCCCGGCCGAGAGGTTGCGCCAGCTCGCGAGGGCGACCTCCCCTCCCGCCCGCGCCGCCGCGGCCGCCGTTTGCGCGAGCGACCCGCTCACGGGCTCATCTCCTCAGCGGGCCGCGTCACGGTTCAGCCGCGAGAACCCTTCCGAGATGGCTCTCTCCGAAGGCGTGCCGAGGATGTTGAACCCTCTGTCATTCGGCCGCGGCCCCTGGCCGCTCGAGAAGGCCTTCCACCAGTAGACCCCCTTCCACCAGCTCTTTCCTTCGAGCGCGCGGAAGACGGCGGCGACGGCGCGGCCGGCGTCATCCGGGGCGGGGGCCCTTCCGGAGTCCTCGTCGTGCGGAGCGATCCAGGCGCTGCGGACGGGCGGATAGCCGGCTTCGGCGAAGATCACCGGCTTGCCGAAGGCGCGGGCGAGCTTCTCCAGAGGGCTCACGGCGGCGCGGACTCCCGCTTCGAGCGCGGCGTCGCTCGCCTGGGGGTCCCTCGAGAGCGAATCGTAGAAATCCACTCCGATCGCGTCGAGCGCGTCCCAGAAGGGGACCCTCGGAGCCCCGGCCGCCCAGTTCGAGGCGTAGAGGAGCGGCGCTCCGGTCGCGAGGCGGACGGCGGCGATCGTTTCACGCCACTCGCTCTCGCGGCCCTCCGTCCCGACGAGCTCCGTCCCGACGCAGAAGAGCCCGGCGCCCGCCGCTTCCGCCACGACCGCGTGATGGACGATGAACCGGCGGTACGCGTCGAAGAAACGCCGCCACTCCCCGTCGCTCCGCATCGCGACCTCGCCGACGAATCGGCCGCCTCCCACCCAGATCTGCGGCTTGACCATCGCCGACATGCCGAGGTCCCGCGCATCCGAGACGGCGCGGACCGTTCCCTCGTCGGTTTCGCCGGCGGGGTTCCTGTGGATGAATCCGATATCGGTCCCGTGGACGTCGCGCACGAAGGCGAACGGCATGACCGAGATCGAGTCCGCCGACATCCTTGCGACACGGGAGAGAGTCTCGCGGGAGCGGGGCGAGGCGTAGGAGCCGCTCACGGAGTTCGACATCGCGTAGGAGATCCCGCGCAGGAACCCGGCGGGAAGGCGCCGCCGCGGCGGAGCCGGCGCGCCGCGCCTCACAGCCCCGTCGGCCCACCGTTTCAACGCAGCCTCGAGCGGCCCGTCGGCTCCTCGGAGCGCCCGGAACACCGCCGCTTCCCCTTCTTTCCCGATTCCCCCCTCGATCCACGAGGCGGCCGTCCCGACGGCGAGCACCGGCGAGATCTCCGGATCGGAAGAAACGATCTGGGCCGCCGTCGGGTCGACGCCAGCGCGCCGCGCGAACGCGGCGAAGCCCGCCACGTCCCGGCCCCACCACCGCCGGCAGAGGCGGGCGCCGAGCGCCGAGAGAATCATGGGGCGCGAGAGAAGGCGTGCGTCGCGCGCCGCGAGCGCCGCGGAGGCGAGCGCGGGCGAGATCAGGTCCGGTTCCCGCGGCGCCGAGACATCGATTTCCACCCGGACGCCGTGACCGCTCTGCGAGAGGTCGGATGGCCGCGAAGAGCCCGTGTACAGCCCTTTCACCGCCGGGTCCGGGAAGAGGACGACGAGGATCGATCCGCGAGGGGCAGAGCCCGAGAAGCGCCGGAGAACCGGCTCCCAGCGGGAAAGGGCCGGGCGCTCCGACTCCCGAAAACGCCATCGGATTCCCTCCCGCTCCTCCTCCTTGAGGCTTCGGAAGTAGGCCTCGCGGGCGGCGATCTCGTCTTTGTCGGCAGAGCGGTCGACCGCGAGCGGAGCCCCCGGCGCGAATCGACCGGACTTCGCGAGGCCTCCCGAGACGGCGCGGTAGTCCTCGCCCCGCTCCTCCCGCCAGAAGAGTTGCCGCGCGAGCAGGCGCAGGGCGGCCTGCCGGCCGACGCCGACGACGAAAGTCTCCTCCGGGCGAGCGGGGTCCGTCAGCGCAACGGCATCGTCCGGCTGCGCGTAGGTCCTGCCGTCAAAGACGAACTCCTTGTCGGAGAGTCGCAACGGAAATCTCGCGACGAGCCGGCGAAACGCGTCCGAAGGCGGCAAGACCGAGAGGCGGGCGGCTTCCCACCCCGGCGGCACGGCCGAGGACTCCGGGCCGACTTCGACCTGCACGCCCTCCCGCCGCGCCCAGCCGGAGAGTCTCTCGAACTCGGGTCCGAGGGCGAACCCTTCGGGCACCCGAATCGCGATCCTGCGCGCCTGCGCGCCCGGCATCGACGACGCGGCCACCAGGAGAACAGCGACCCATCGGATCCGACCCCGCGGCCCGGCCTTCGGACCTCGGGCCATCACCCTTCCCGCCTCCATACCACTCGCCCCTCCACGATCGTCCCGGCCGGCACGCCCACGAGCTCCCATCCGGCAAACGGCGTGTTGCGCGACAGAGACTCGAAGCGGGAGGGGTCCACCGTCCATCGGGCTTCCGGATCGAAGAGCGTCACGTTGGCCGGAGAGCCGAGGGCGAGCGTTCCTCCGGGCAGGCCAAAAGCCCTCGCCGGGCCCGCCGAGAATGCCGAAGCGAAGCGCGCCAGAGACAGCCGGCCCGTCCGTACGAGCCTGTCGTGCACGACTGCGGCGGCGGTCTCGAGCCCGACGATTCCGAAGGGCGCCGTGATGAAGTCGAGAGACTTCTCGTCCTCGTGATGAGGCGCGTGGTCGGTCGCGATGGCGTCCACCGTGCCGTCCTCGAGCCCGGCGGCCAGAGACTCCAGATCCTGCGGCTCCCGCAGCGGCGGGTTCATCTTGAGATTGGTCGAGAAACCCGAGCGCGCGACCTCCTCGTCGGTCAGGGTCAGGTGGTGAGGCGTCACCTCGCAGGTTACGGCGAGCCCCCGGACCCGGGCCTCCCGGACGAGCGCGAGCGACCGGGCTGTCGAGAGGTGCGCGACGTGGAGGCGCCCCTGCGCCACCTCGGCCACGAGCAGGTCCCTGGCCACCGCGGCGGCCTCGCCGATCGCCGGCTGCCCCGGCAGACCCAACCGCGTCGAGACCGCCCCTTCGTGCATCGGCGCTCCGCCCGAGAGGCTCGGATCCTCGCAATGCTGGACGACCGGCATCCCGAAGAGGCGCGCGTACTCGAAGGCCCGGCGAAGGAGGGCACCGTCCGCGAGCCACTTGCCGTCGTCGGACAGGGCGACGGCCCCCGCGATCCGCATTTCGCCGAATTCGGCCAGCTCCTCTCCGCGCTGCCCCTTGGTCACCGCGCCGATCGGATAGAGCCGCGGACCGGCCGCCACGCGCGCCTTCGACACCAGGAACTCGGAAATCGCCCGGCTGTCGTTGACGGGGTCCGTATTCGGCATCGCGCAGACGGCGGTAAACCCTCCGGCCGCCGCGGCTCGGAGGCCCGACGCGACCGTTTCGGCGTATTCCCGCCCCGGCTCGCGCAGGTGCGCGTGCAGGTCGATGAAGCCCGGCAGGACGAGGAGCCCCGAAGCGTCGAGGACCCTCGCTCCGCCGGCGTCCAGGCCGGCGCCGATCTCGGTCACGAGGCCGTCCTCGAGGAGCAGATCGAAGTCGCCGTCCCGCCCCGCGGCCGGGTCCACGAGCCGTCCGCCGCGCACGAGGAGCGGCCCCGTCATGCCGCCTCCCCCTCCCAGCCGTGCCCCGTCAGGAGCAGATAGAGGACGGACATCCGCACGGCGACGCCGTTGGACACCTGCTCGAGGATGAGCGAGCGGTCCGAATCGGCAACGTCGGAGGCGATCTCCACGCCGCGGTTCATCGGCCCCGGATGCATCACGACGGCCTCCGGGCGAGCCCTCGCCAGGCGCTCGGCGGTCAGACCGTAGCGCTTGAAGTACTCGCGCGTGGAGGGGAAGAGCGAGGAGCCCTGCCTTTCCAGCTGCATCCGCAGCATCATGACGACGTCGGCGCCCTCGAGCGCCGCGTCGAATTCGGTCGTCGCTTTGACGCCCATCTCCTCGATTCGCGGCGGCAGAAGCGTCGGCGGCGCGCAGACGACCACGCTCGCGCCCATGCGCGTCAGAAGCCAGATGTCCGAGCGGGCGACGCGCGAATGGGTGATGTCTCCCGCGATGACCACGCGCAGCCCCTCGAAGCGGCCGAAGCGGCGGCGGATCGTGAGCGCGTCCAGCAGCGCCTGCGTGGGATGCTCGTGCGCGCCGTCCCCGGCGTTGACGACCCCCGCGCGCAGGTTGCGGGCGAGATAGTGGGGAACGCCGGGGCACGAGTGGCGGATGACGATCAGGTCGGGCGCCATGGCCTGGAGGTTGCGGGCGGTATCGAGCAGCGACTCCCCTTTCTCGACGGAGCTCCCCTTGGCGGCGAAGGAGAGCGCGTCTGCCGAGAGCCACTTCTCGGCGGTCTCGAAGGAGAAGCGCGTGCGCGTCGAGGCCTCGAAGAAGAGGTTGACGACCATCCGCCCGCGCAGCGCCGGGACCTTCTTGATCTCGCGCTGCCCGATCGGGCGCATCGCCTCGGCCGTGTCCAGGATGAGGGTGATCTCCTCCGCGGAGAGATCCTCCGTTCCCAGGAGGTCCTTCGAGCGAAGAGCGGTGACGGTCACGGCTGATTCCTGCCTCGGGGGTTCCCGGCTCGGGACCTTCGACCCTGGACCCTGGACCCTCTCAGGCGGGTTTCTCCAGGATCCAGACCTCGTCGGCGCCGTCGGTCTCCTCGAACATGACCTTGATGACCTCGCGCTGGGCCGTCGGGACGCTTTTGCCCACGTAGTTCGCCTCGATCGGGATCTCCCTGTGGCCGCGATCGATCAGCACGGCCAGGCGGACCGCCCGCGGCCGGCCGAGGTCGATCAGGCCGTCCAGGGCCGCCCGGACCGTGCGCCCCGTGTAGAGCACGTCATCGCAGAGGACGATGGCGCGGCTGTTCAGGTCGAACTCGATCTCCGTCTTCTTGAGCAGGGGCTGCGGCGCGACGAGCGATAGGTCGTCGCGGTAGAGCGTGATGTCGAGTGTCCCGACGGGGAAGGGCCTGTTGACGAGGTCGCCCAGGCGCGCCGCCAGCCGGGTCGCGAGCGGAACTCCACGCGTCCGGATGCCGATGAACGTCAACTCCGGCAGGTCGCGATGCCGCTCGGCGATCTCGTGCGCCATCCGGTCGATCATGCGGCGAATGCGCTCCGCGTCCAGGATCCGCGTTTTTTTGACGAGAGTTTCCGTCATGAGCGGACCTCACCCCTCGCTTCCGTACTTGCTTCCTGCCCGCGCCGTGACCGCCGGGAGCTCTCCGCGAGTGTATGGGCTGTCTTCGCTTCCCGTCAAGGAAAAGTCGGGCGCGCGGAGGACGTCGGGTACAATCGCCGCCAGAGCATGGTGTTGTACAACGCCGCGACGAAGGAGCTCACGGCCAAGATCGTCTATTACGGCCCCGGACTCTGCGGCAAGACGACGAACCTCCAGCTCCTCCACGACCGGCTCGACCCCAAAACGGTCGGCAACCTCGTGACGCTCTCGACGCAGAGCGACCGGACGATCTACTTCGATCTGCTGCCCGTCGAGCTCGGGGAGATCAAGGGTTACAGGATCCGCTTCCAGCTCGCGACCGTGCCGGGACAGACCGCCTTCAACGAGACCCGCAAGGTGGTCCTGCGGGGGGCCGACGGCATCGTCTTCGTCGCCGACTCGCGCTGGGAGATGCTCCCCAGGAACCTGGAGAGCTGGGAGAACCTCAAGGACAACCTGAGAGCGAACGGCCTCTCCTTCGAAACGATCCCGATCGTCGTCCAGTACAACAAGAGAGACCTGGAGGACATCCTCTCGGTCGAGGCGATGCAGGAGGCGCTCGGTTTCTCCTCCTACCCGTCTGTGGAGGCGGTGGCGAGCGCCGGGCGGGGCATCACCGAGACCTTCAAGCTCGTCTCCAGGCTGACCTTTGTGGATCTGCTTCGCAGGCTCCAGGGACGCAAGCCCGAGGAGGCGGCCTCGGCGCCCGACCGCCCGGAGCTGATCCTCGTTTCGCCGCCGAAGCCCGCGCCCGCGGCTGGACCCGAGTCGGCCCGGCCTTCCGCGGTGGAGGATTCGGCGCCGTCCCTCGCGGAGACTCCTTCGCCAAACCCCCAGGAGCCCGCGCCGGCTGGCGGGCCGGATCGGCTGGGCGCCGCCGAAGCGCGCATCGCCGCGATCGAGGAGCGACTCGCGAGAGATGCGGGAGAGAGCCGCCGGCTCGCTGAGTCCGCCGCGGAAGCGGCAGAGAGGCTGGCAGCCGCCGAGAACCGCATCGAGGAGTATGAAGCCGCGCGCCGGACCGCCCAACGCGCCGCGGAAGCGGCGCTCGCAAGCCTCTCGGCCCGCACCGAGAAGCTCTACCAGGAGATCGCCGCAATCGCACGCCAGGTCGAGGCGCTGGAGACCGGCCTTCAGGTGAAGACCGCGCAGGGGCGGCGCGAAGCCGAGGACATCCGCTCGCAGATCGCGCCGCTTCTCGAGGCCCGTGCCGAGAAAGAGACCTCCGACCGTCGGGTCCTTTCCGAGCTCGACCGGCTCCGGGAGTCGCTCGCCGATTCCCTGGCCGAGATCTCCGACCGCCTCCGCAACGTCGCTCCGCGCTGAGCGTGCGACGCGGCGTTGCCGCCGGCGGGCGGCTCGGCCGGATGCGGCCTCGACCGCCCGCCTCGCCGCACGCTCAGCGCTTCGCTCCCGCGGCGCGAGGCTCCTCCCTCCGATTACTCGGGAGACTCCTCGCGCCGCGACCAGGACCAGCACGACCGACCGGGCTGGCCCTTAAAACCGAGCCTCTCCCAGAGGGAGAGGGAGAGGTGACGAGGTGTGAAAGGAACCGCTCGTCGTCGTGCCAGTCGGGGCGGACCCAGGACCAGCACGACCGACCGGGCTGGCCTTTAAACCGAGCCTCTCCCGGAGGGAGAGACGAGGTGTGAAAGGAACCGCTCGTCGTTGCGCCAGTCGGGGCGGACCTTGACGGTCAGGTCGAGATAGTGCCGGCGACCGGTCCGGGCTTCCAGCTCCTCCCGGGCGGCCGTGCCGACGTCGCGGATCATCGATCCGCCGCGGCCGACGGCGATCCCCTTCTGCCCCTCCTTCTCGACGATGATCGAGGCCGTGACGACGGTCACGCCCTTCTCCGCGTTCTCCTCGACGGACTCGACGACCACGGCCGAGGCGAAGGGGAGCTCCTCGCGCGTGCGCTCGAGAAGCTTCTCGCGAATGACCTCCGCGATCCACTCGGTCTCGGGCGTCGAGGTCAGGAAATCCTCCGGGTAGGCCGGTTCCCCTTCCGGCAGGTGTTGCGCGAGAAGCCGGGCGAGCCTCTCGACTCCGTCTCCCGTCTTCGCCGAGACCGGAACGATCTCGGCGAAGGCGTGCCGCGAGGAGAAGTCCGCGATCATGGGAAGCAGGCGTTCCTTGGAGATCAGATCGATCTTGTTCAGGACGAGGATCGCCGGGGTTCCCGCGCGCTCGAGCAGCTGCAGGATGAACTTCTCTCCCTTTCCCGCCTTCTCGGAGGCGTCCACCAGCCAGAGGACGAGGTCCGCGGTCGTCAGGGCGTCGGTCGCGTCGCGAACCATCGCCGCGTTCATCCGGAAGTGGGGGCGATGGATTCCGGGGGTGTCCACCAGGGCGATTTCCGCGTCCGGCCGCCGCGCCACGCCGAGCACTCTCTTGCGCGTCGTCTGCGGCTTGTCCGAGACGATCGCGACCTTCTCCCCGACCAGCCGGTTGACGAGCGTGGACTTGCCGACGTTCGGCCTTCCCACGACCGCAACTTCGCCGGACCGGAACGGGGCGTCTTCAGCCATCAGCTCCCGGCTTTTAGCTCACTTGCCGAGGCCCTGCCCGGCTGAGAGCTGAGAGCTGACGGCTGAGAGCTTTCGATGCGCACGCGGTGGACGCGACGGCGGTCCGCCTCTTCCACGGTGAAGACCAGGTCGGACTCGCGGTGCGATTCCCCGGGCTTCGGGATGTGGCCCAGCCGCGCCGCGAGGAATCCGGCGACCGTCGTGAATTCCTCTTCCTCCGGGCCTCGGCCGAAGAGCTCCCGGACCGTGGCGATGTTCTCCTTGCCCGAGACGGAGAAGGCGTTCTCCCCCGCCCGGGTCACGGCCTCGCGCTCGTCCTCGTGCTCGTCGGAGATCTCGCCGACGATCTCCTCGAGAAGGTCTTCCACGGTCACGAGGCCGGAGACGCCCCCGTACTCGTCCACGACGATCGCCATCCAGAGGTGCCGCCGCTGGAATTCCTTGAGCAGCTCGGAGACCTTCTTCGACTCCGGCACGAAGTAGGCCTCGCGCGCCAGCTCGACGATCGGCCGGGGCTTGCCGGCGTGAATCGCCTCGAAGAGGTCCTTGACGTGGACGATCCCGAGGACGGTATCGATCGTGCCGCGCACGACCGGAATGCGGGAATACTTCGACGAGACGAACAGATCGGCCAGGACCGGCAGCGGCGTCGCCGCGTCGATCCAGAGGATATCGGTGCGGGGGGTCATGACTTCGCGAACCCGCGTGTCTCCGAAGTCCACGATGGAGAGGAGCAGTTTCTCCTCCTCCTTCTCCAGGATCCCCTCCTCGCGGCCGACGTCGATGTAGGCCTGGACCTCCTCCTCGGTCGCCGGCGGCGTCTCCTGGCGCGCGCGCGACTCGAAGATCTTGCGCACGGGAATGGCGAGCGGAGCCAGCAGCCAGGAGGCCGAGGTGATGACCGGCAGCAGCTTCGCGACGATTCTCTCCGGATCCGAGCCGGCCCCGTGCCGCAGGAGGAGAACCTCGGTCGCCAGCCAGCCGACGAGGAAGGTGGCGCCGCCCCACGCCCAGGGATGCGGGGCGCCGAAGCCGACGAAGACGGAGACGACCGTCAGGAGTCCCAGGAGCAGGAGGATCTGCACGAAGACCTTCGTCGTCGCGCGGATGATCTCGACCTCGCCCGGCCCCGCGAGAAGACCGGAGTGCTCCGGGTGTTCCTCGAGCAGGCCCCGGATCTTAATCGGCGAGAGCCGGTCGAGGGCGATCGCGAAGGCCTCGAAGACCAGGAAGAATCCGTAGCAGACGGCCGAGGCCAGAAGGAGGATCACGCTCCTTCCTCCAGGCCGAGGCGCCGCCGCAGTTTCGCCTCGAGCTCGTCCATCTCCCCCTGGTCCGTCTCGTGGTCATAACCCGAGAGGTGCAGGAACCCGTGCAGGAGGAGCCGGTCGATCTCGCGCGAAGCCGGCTGTTTCCGAAGCTTCGCCTGCCGCGAGGCGTAGGGAACGGAAATCACGATGTCGCCCAGGAATCCTTCGCTCGCTCCCGGGAACGCCAGGACGTCGGTCGGCCGGTTCTTCCTCCGGTATCGCCGGTTGAGGCTACGCATGCGCCGGTCGCCGCAGAAGAGAACCGAGACCTCGATCTCGGATTTCGATCCTCGGGTTCCGGACTCGGGGACGAAGCGGGCTGCCCGCGCCAGCACGGCGCGAACACGGCTCGGCCGAGGAGAGCCCGGGACCTTCGAGGCGACCTCCACGCGCATGCCATCTAGCCCGCTCGGAAGGGCCCTGTGCGGGCCGCCTGGGCCTCGGCCGAGACGGGCGCCTCGGCGGTCTTGCGGCGCGGCCGCTCGCGATTGAACTCGAAGCCGGGATAGTCGATGCGGTGGTGGTAGATGGTCGAGACCGTCCGCTCGAGGGTATCCACGATGACCGCGAGGTCCCGCATCGTCAGGTCGCACTCGTCGAACTGCCCGTCGCGCAGGCAGTCGTCCACGATCGTCTGGATCATCGCGCGGATCTTGGCGGGCGTGGGCTCGAGGAGCGTGCGTGAGGCGGCTTCGACGGCGTCGCAGATCATGAGGATCCCGTTGACACGGGTCGTCGGCTTGGGACCGGAATGCCGGTACTCCATCTCGCGCACGGCTCCCTGTTCAGGAGGGGCCTTGGTCAGCGCCTTCTGGTAGAAGTACCGGATCAGCTTCGTGCCGTGGTGCTCGCGGATCGCATCCACGATCTGCGCGGGCAGACCGGCCTTCTTCGCCATCTCCGCCCCTTCCTTGACGTGCATCGCGATGACGAGCGCGCTCATGGAGGGCTCGAGCCGGTCGTGCCGGTTGTACCCCTTCGGCTGGTTCTCGATGAAGTAGTCGGGCATCTTCGTCTTACCGATGTCGTGGTAGTAGCCGCTCACGCGCGCCAGCAGCGTGTCGCCGCCGATCGCCTCCGCGGCCGCCTCCGCGAGATGCCCCAGCATGAGCGAATGCTGATACGTGCCGGGGGCCTCCAGCGCGAGCGTGCGCAGCAGCGGAAGGTTCTGGTTCGACAGCTCGAGCAGGCGGATGTCGGTCGTGACGTGGAAGAGGTGCTCGAACACGGGGAGAAGGAGGCCGATGAGCATCGCGACGAACCAGCCGCCCGCGAGACCTCCGAGGAGATCCCCTGCGAAATCCCAGCCGCGCCCCTCTCCCGCGAGGAACGCGATCGCGGTGATCGAGACGACGTTCGCCGCCGCCACGACTCCCCCCATGGTGAGCAGGACGCTTCGCGAACCGAGCTTGCCCAGGCCGAAGAGCCCCGCGAGCGAGCCGACGAGCGCGAAGAGAGCGAACGGGAAGCTCATCCCCATGAGGATGCCCGAGCCGATCGCCTGGACGGCTGCGAAGAGGAGAGCCGGACCCATTCCGGCCACGAGGCTCGTCATGATGGACCCTGCAGCGAACGGAATCGCGTAGAAGGTGTGCGCGGCCCAGGCGGAGCCTTCGAAGCTCGAAGTCAGGCTTTCGGCGAGCGCGAAGGCTCCCCGGGTCAGCAGCGAAAAGACGATCCCCGTCGCGAGCACCGACGCGTAGACCGCCGCCGGGATCCGCTCGCGCCGGCGACGCCGCTGCCGCCGCGCGTCGGCCCAGAAGACCGCGGCCGCCAGGACCTGCAGGATCAGAACCCCGGAGAGCTTGATCCACGACGAGGGATCGGACACCGAAGCCCTGGCCGCCGCGATCCACTCCGCAGCCCGCGGCGAGATCTCGTCCCCTTTCCGGATGATCACCTTTCCGCGAGGGATCTTCGTCAGCACGGTCTCGACCGAGCGCGAGGCCTGGTCGCGCCGGCGTGCCGTCTCGCCGCTGTTGAAGGTCAGGTTCGGGCGCAGGACCGCCGCGAGGAAGCCAGCCACCTCGTTGGCGTCCCGCCCCGAGAGCGGCCCCCCGGAGAGACGCATCGAGAGGGCGCTCCGGGCCTGCGAGCCGTATTCCACGACCTCCGAGAGCTCGCGCCGCCTGACCTCGCGGCCGGAAGCCGAGTCGCGAAGCAGGAGGCCACGTCCGCCGTTCTCCGTCATCAGGTCGCGGTTGTCCACGATCCCGCCGCGGTACTGCTCGGCCGCAGCCGCCACGAGCCGATCCTCGACTGCCGTCGAGAAGGAGGCGCGCGCGAGCGCTGCCAGTGCTTCATCGCGGATCGGCAGCTCGAAAGCGTCGCGCACCGACTGCGGAGCAACGCCGGAGCCGGCGCGGTGGCGGGTCGCGGCCGACGCCTCGCGGGCCCTCTGGAAGGACTGCCGCAGCTTCTGCTCGAAGCGCGCGGCCGCCGCGCTGTCCCAGTCGTAGATGGGGAGCACCTCGGCGACGGCCTCGGCGCGGCGGCGCTGCGTCGCGACGGAATCGGGGACGATCAGGTCCCGCGGCGCGACGACGTCCCTCGTGGCGATCGCGCCGCTCTCGGCCGGAGGGCTCCGGAAGGAGAGGGTCGGCGAGTAGGAGAAGGTCGTCGCGAGCACGTACGCCAGGGCCCAGAAGAACGGCCTCAGTCCGACGATCGGGGTCGCCCCGTCCCCCCGGGGAGAGCCCCGCCGCTTCCAGAAAGAGGTCGTCGGGCGCCGCGCGGGCGCTTCCGTCGGCATCGCCGGATTACCTCCCTTCGGAAGAGCGTCCGGCGGCGGAACGGCCGGACTCGCGCTCGCGCTCGCGCTCCCGGTCGAGAGCGTCGTAGGCCGAGATGATGGACTGGACGAGCGGATGGCGGACGACGTCCCGCTCATCGAAGAGCACGAAGCGGATCCCCTCGATCCTGGCGAGCAGCTGTTGCGCTTCACGAAGCCCGGAGGTCTTCCCCTGCGGCAGGTCCACCTGCGTGATGTCGCCGGTCACGACCGCCCGGGATCCGAAGCCAATGCGCGTCAGGAACATCTTCATCTGCTCGGAGGTCGTGTTCTGGGCCTCGTCGAGGATGATGAAAGCGTCGTTCAACGTGCGACCGCGCATGAAGGCGATCGGAGCGATCTCGATGACGCCGCGCTCGAGCAGCTTGGCCGTCTTCTCGTAACCCAGGATGTCGTAGAGAGCGTCGTAGAGGGGACGCAGGTACGGATTGACCTTCTCGACCATGTCGCCCGGGAGGAAGCCCAGCCGCTCGCCGGCCTCCACGGCCGGACGCGCGAGCACGATCCGCTTGACCTTCTTTTCCAGGAGGGCGGACGCGGCCATGGCGACCGCCAGGTACGTCTTTCCGGTTCCCGCCGGTCCGATGGCAAAAACCAGATCGTGCCGATCGATCGTCTGGACGTAGAGGCGCTGCTTCGTGTTGCGCGCCGTCACCGTGGACTTCAAGGTCGGCCCGAAGGGGCTCTCCACGAAGAACTCGACCAGGGAGGCGCCCGGGTCTTCCTTCAGGACTCGGATGCCCGTCGCGACGTCGCTCGCTTTCAACGGGTAGCCCATCCCCAGCAGCTCGGAGAAGTCCTCGAGCAGCCTTCGGGCGGTCTCCCCCCCCGCGCCGGACCCGATGACCGAGATTTCGTTTCCTCGGGCGGCCAGGTGAACGCCGAAGGCCTCTTCGATGGCGCGGAGGTTTTCGTCGGCGATCCCGAAAAGCGCGTTCAGCCCTTCATCGGGAAGGGTGACGGCGGATGTGGGCTCAGGAATCTTGGTCGCTCCTTGGCGGGGGAAGTCTAAGGTCTAAGCTTGACCCTCCAGGTCCTCCGACTACCCCCCCTTCGCCGGAAAACGCTATCACGTCTGGAGAAAGGCAAAGAGCACGCCCGATCTTCCCGTGACCCGGCCCGGAATTAACTCCAACACTCTGAGTAGCTTGGGCCGGTCGAGTCCGCCGGAGGGGTCGATTCGTGTTCTCGGGCCGGCTCCGACCGAGAACCCGGGCGCGGAAAGCCGGTCCTTCAGTTCCCGCTTGCCAGAGCCTTGGCCACTTCCTCCAGGCCGTTTTCGACGGCATCCCGGATCGTGCTCCCCTTCGCTTTGTGGCGGATCTGGGCGACCACGTTCCCCTTGGAGTCCTTCGCGACGA
>Ga0153915_10000476_pt1 | contig 37219 bp, 56 predicted proteins | sample Opewatmetagenome_2_FD_107003 | JGI IMG/M metagenome (GOLD analysis project Ga0153915, IMG submission 107003) | Freshwater wetland microbial communities from Ohio, USA - Open water 3 Core 3 Depth 3 metaG | ecosystem: Environmental > Aquatic > Freshwater > Wetlands | place: USA: Ohio, Lake Erie... | reverse complement strand
TGCAGTACAAGCAGGGAGGTTATAGAAATACAGAAAGAGTACATGGAACTACAAAATCGATGATTGATATGATGTAGCTCCGGTCCAGAGAGTGACCCCGATTCTGTTCCACCCCAGACAGTTGCCTGCCTGGGATCTTGCAACATCAAACTAAGCTTCCTACCCTACACCTCAGGTCGACACGTCAACAGTGTATTCTTGGAATTGCTCAACCAGTGATGGGCCGTTTCAACCTGTCCGTACGAGTCCTCGACAGATTCGAGTCTGTATCATTGTCACATCCCGAACGGGGGTGTCGTTTCTGTTCCCAGAGCGAGGCTCTCGCCTCCCTTCTTTCGTTGGACTGACGCCGACACGAGTCGGGAGTTTCCTCAGCTCTCACCCCGAAGGATGAGTACCGTCAGTTGCGCTTCTGCTCCGGAGCTACATCTTCCTCTATGAATCAACTCATAAAAAGATGGCTAATCTCACAAGTTTCGCTCATCCTCAGAGTGTTTCTTCCACATCTGAGGATATCTCCCTCTGACCATCAAGACACGCTCACTAGTAGCCACTATTCCACTCTTGGCCTTTGCAATCCTCTCACTAGTGTCATTACTCTTTGCAAGCGCAACGGCTTCCCCCTTCAAGGTCTTGATGAGTGAGAGGTCTCCATTCTTGATGCCCGTGTTCAATCTGACAACTCCTGTAGCAGCAAGATCAGCACCGTGGCATATTGCATCAACAGCAGAGTCTCGTATCTGTATGAATGGCAAATGGCCCAAGGCGAACTCTGTTGGCAGCAGGTACCTGCGAAGGAGCTGCTCTTCACCATTCTCCTTCCAGAAGATGTAGGCGTCTTTGAGGTCGTATAGAGAGCATAAATGCTCGTCCTCCCTGAATGTTCCTACCCTTGTTCTACGAAGTTCTCTCATGTGCCCTCCAACACCGAGCGCTTCGCCAATGTCAAAACAGAGTTTTCTGACGTAGGTTCCTGCTTGACATCCAACTCGAAAGAGAACGATTCTTGCGCTGATCTCAAGAATCTCATTGTAGTATATCTCACGAACTCGTGTCACTCGCTTCACAGATGACCTGAGTGGAGGTTTCTGGTAGATCTTACCTACGAACTCACTGATCACTCGCCGTATCTCGTCCTCTGGAGTTGGGTGATGGAGTTCAAGGACACAGACATACTCCTTCCCAGCAGGGATGAGAGCCTGCATTGCCTTTGTCGCATTGCCGACGCCTGTGGGAAGAATACCGGTCACACCGGGATCCAATGTTCCTCCGTGACCGACACGGTCTACTTCGAGGATCTTCTTGACCCATGTTGCTACCTCATGGCTGGTCGGTCCTGCTGGCTTGTCAAGGACTATGATTCCATTCTCAAGCAGGTATTTGATTGGAAGATTATCAAGCGAGGGGAATCCGTATTCCGGATTTGTAGTGTCTGATGCCCGTTGAATCACTTCACGAGGTTGGTCTGAAGGCAGCAAGCCCACCATTCGCAGACACTCCTATTACGAGTTGATTCGTCTAGATTCCAATCCGAATCTTCTCTCGAAACTTCTCAGTAAGTCCTGCATCAGCAATCGCTTTTGCAACAGCTTCGTCATCGGCACCTTTTGAGATTGGAAGAACGGTTTCTAATGGTTCAAGGTGTCTGACATTGCAGTTTCTTCGTCTGACACCGCTAATGTCTTTGGGGCCGGTGACAACAACATAGTTGTTATCCTTAACTTCAACGATGACGCAGTGGCTCCCGGTTTCACGGCCTAGCACTTTTACACAGATTCTACCAATATCGTACAGCTTCATATCAGTCACACCTCGCCGTGTCCATAGTCTGCAACCAAGTCACCTCGGCGTATCATCCATCTGGACTGGGAGAATGACAACACGAAATTTCGTTAACAATAAGAGCCTTCCGCTAGGCCCACAGAATGCTCATTCTGCTGCTAGCCTAAAGTATGTTTCAACAGCCGCAATTACTATTTTGCTGACGCCATCTAGAGGGTATTTTCCCGTGTTCAGAATGAGGTCATAGACAGACAGATCCGTGACATCTACCTTGTAATATTCGAGATATCTTGCCTTCTCGCTACCCTCTCGATGGATGGTTTCACGCCGGGCAAACTCAAAGTCCGTTCCATCACGGGCAGCAATTCTCTTGATTCTCACTTCGAGAGGTGCTGTTAAGAGAATCTTCAGGTCCGCATGCTCTCCCGCCATCCATGCTGCAAGCTGTCCATCAATGACAGCATTGCCATTCTCCGCCTCCCTCCTCTGAGCGCCATCGATGAGCTTGTCAATCTCTCCATCTCCCTCCGCCACCCTGCAGAACTCCTCTAGGGTGAGCCCTCTCTCCTTAGCCAACTGACGGAATGTTGCTCCTGCGGAAATCCGCCTCAACTTGAATCTCTTTGCTACAGCATCAGCCACAGAGCTCTTTCCTGTACCATGAAGTCCACCGATAGTAATGACTCGCTTCATCGCTCTACTCTCGCGCCTTTGTGATTATCTCGCGGCGTGTAGCTGCTGAAGATAGGACTCCGCCATATGGCCGGTTAGGGCGCTTGGATGACCGACTAGACCTTCTACTCAATCCATAGAGTGATGCCTTAGGAAGCTGCAGCTGAGAACCAGTCAAATGACAGACGCCTCCAGCCTTGTAGAACTTCTGCCTATGTACAACACTCTTGCCGCCAGGCGTCTTTACCAAACGATTTGCTTTTCCTCTAGTGAGTTGACCGGGCCTTGCCATATCTCAACACCATTCCTCTATTTTCCCTTGAGCCCGGTGGTTGTTCTCTTTTAAGCAAAGCGGTGGGTCGTTGATTCATCATCTCATCGGTGGTGCCATGACCTGGGTACCCATGATTCGTTGAAGGATGCTTGAGAGACCAAGCCCTACTACGAAGTAGAACATATAGAACGTAAGGCCAAAACCCGCCTCTGTCGCTCGGCCACCCATCCCCACAATGAATGGCAGGACCTTCTGAAGATTGAAGGGTATGACTGCAACAATGACTTCACTTCCATCAACGATATAGAAGGCCCTAAGGAGAGTGAATATCACCATGAAAGGAATCAGGAATATCAGCGATGGTTTGCACCGAGAGCTCATCTGCTCCCGTTGAATTCGGTTGATATAGGCCTTTCTTCTTCGTACCTTCTTGAGAAGCTTCTCATTCTGTGTTCTCTTCGCCTCTTTCTCCATCTCCTGATACTGCTTGACCTCCAATTGCTGGCGTTGCAGCCTTCGCATGTCAGAGAATCGTCTCATGGCAAGGTTACTCAGTGATGACACAGCGACTGAAACGAGCATGATGAATAGCCCAGAAAAGGGCGGTGACTGGAACAACTGAAATGTTGTTGCAAACCATATGGCAAAGTCGGTGAAGAGATCCTGCAACGAGCCTCTACTCCATTATTGTCTGAGCCAGTTCGACGGCAGCTTCTTCAACTTTGCCCTCGTGGTTTATGATTCTCCGCACCGTGGCTCCGGTCAGAGTTCCTACAGATACTGCTGCTGCTCTACACATCTCCTGATGAATCTGAATGTCACTGACAGCCTGAGCATCACGGGCACGGGACGGGTCGTTGTTTCTGCGGCTGGCAATCTTCTCGGAGTCCGCCTCTACCAGCACGACGGTCTTCGGTTGAATCTCTCGCACTACCCATTCAGGAAGCCCAATCAGGTATCCATTGTTGGTCTGGATGAGGGTATGGGTGTCCACAATCACCCTGGCCTTTCGGGCTTTCTTAGCTATTGATTGTCCTGCGAGCCTCTGGTTCTCGCGTTGCTGTGCAGTGGGCATCTTTCTCATCTCATCGCGGTCCTTGACTTGCCCCGCTTTAGAGGCAACTTCGAACATCTCAGTCCCAAAGTTCAAGACAAGCACATCTTCTCCGTGCTTCTGCTTGACAATATCTACGGCTGTGTTGATCACAGTTGTCTTTCCGACACCCGGAATGCCGGTCACAATGACTATGTTCCTTGACTCTTTCATTGGGCAGAATCACCTTTGCTCCTAAGTCTGACCGCTTGGGCGAATGAGGTGGTTATAATTCCTTCTATGCACATGAACTGCGTAGGTATGAACTATCCAAAGAAACGTTTGAGCATTCTGCTTATGACAAGAGCAATCCAGAAACCGTGGCATTTGTACCCAGCTCTTTTGAGGAGATACAGAAACCAACTCCCATCTCTCTTCTGCTGATTCACAAACCAATCTTGCGCTAGGTCATATGTCCCCAGCTCCTCCCCTTCCTCACTAAGTGCTATACTATTGATGCTCGTCTGATGTGAACGCATAGGCAATGTTGGCTCCAGCCTGCACAGCCTGAAGACTGCCAGGCGTACCCAAGATGTCGCCGCAGGGATAGGCCCAGATGTACCCATCAACAGGACATGTCACCTCTTCAAGGACATCACCATACAGGTCATAAATCTCCGCAAAGACGGTGCCCTTCTTCATGAACTCACCGGGGGTCTTCTTGAATCTGATGAGACCACCTCTGTCTGCCCGCACGATGCCATGACCTGTACACACACCTTGAATGATGGGAACGCTCTTCTGTGGCTCAATGGGACCATCAATCATATCGAACTCCTTCATGATGTTGAGAACGCCTCTGACGCCAACTGATGTAGAGGGTTCTGATATCCATCGGCCATCAATGAGTTCGATGAGGATATCCGGAACTCCATTCTTTACGGCCAAGTTTGTGAGGGTATCTGGCGCATTCTTCTTGATAGTGATGTTCTCCACTACATTGGTCACACCGAACACCCGTGCCATCCGCTCTAGCCTCTCCCTGGTCGACGGATTGCCAACATTGATCTCAGTGAAGAAGAGCGAATCAGGTCTCACATTACAGTGTATGTTCAAGACCATGTCTGCCTTGCTCCATGCCTCCTTCCAGAGGGCATGCGCCAGGCGTTCCGTTGATGCCCCATGAGGCTGGTCTGCTGTCAGAGGGCTGGCACTTCCACCACCACCTAGGTCCAAGTTGTCAATCCATGAGAGATACTGGTGATGCATGAAGGCGAGTGGGTTCTCCACTGGGATGCCAATGATGGCTCCTCGAAGCTCCTTGGGATTGACCTTCTCTCTCATTATCTTGAGAATGACCTCAATCCCCTGTATCTCTATACCGTGTTGTGTCGACACCATAAGCAGTGTGGGGCCATCCTTCGCTCCATTCATCACTAAGACTGGAATATCAATAGGAGTGGTTGTATTCAGCTCAATTCCCTTGATGACACCCTTCTGCAGTTCTCCTCTACTCGCGGTTGCATTCCCGACAGTGACTCTCTCTGGCATTGTTGAAACCTCTCTGTGAACAGGAACGGAGGCTCCCATAAATACACCGTGGTATGAAAGGCATCAATAGAGAGAATAGAGGGGCTCGAAGGCCCCTCGCCATTCTACAATATTCCAAGAAGCCCAGCGACGCCTTCGCCGCCCATGCCTGCAAGCTGCTCTTTCGCTATCTTCTCCCAGTACTGCTTGATGATTGAAACCATCAGCAAGATACCAGTACCGCTGGCCAGGGCACCCATGACATCTGCTGTCGCAGCAAGCACTCCTATCAGGAACCCTCCAAGACCTGCGACAACTGGGATGTAGCGTTCAAGTAGCCGCTCCATGACCTTCTCGCTGGTCCTGAAACCAGGGACCATGTAGCCCGAATTGAGCAATTGTCGAGAGACATCACGTGGCGCTATACCTGAGATGTCCACCCACACCTTGGAGAAGCCCCAACATAGGAGGATCATGAGGACGAAGTAGATGACAACATGAGGCAGCCAGTCAGCTTCCCCTCTTAGGCTGAACAGTCCCTGAGGCGGCGTGATGTACCTTGCAAGACCCCCGTCTGCTATCATTCTCCCTGATTCCGCATCCTTATGGAAGACACCTATCCAGCTTAGGAATGGATTGCTATTGTCGCTATTGAAGGCGCTCCAGATCATCTGCCCGAAGAACAGCACATTTGCATAGAGTGCCTGTGCAAGAATGACTGGAATGTTCGATGTATAGAGGAGCTTGATTGGATACCGTGCCTTCATGCCCCGATACTTCGCATATTGGAGGGGTATCTCAACACGGACAGACTCTAGATAGATGACCGCGCCGAAGATGCTGAATGTGATGAGCATTGAGAAGAGGCTTGGAGTGAATCCATTACGTAAGAACAGCCATCCCGCATCTACAGCAGGTCCCGCGGCTGTACCGATTCCAAATGCTCTCAAGATGTTCGAGAGTATTGCTGCGATGATACCGTTTGGAAGTCCGGTATCCGTTGGATTTGCTGGGTCAACTCCGGCATAGCCTGTCGGACCTGGGCCCTCTACCTGTGTGAAATCAAGCATGTTCCAGAGAACCTGTCCTGCGACATTGGTCATGATGAAGAGGGATACGCCTGACCCAAGACCCCATCCCTTCTGCACAAGCTCATCCATGAGGATCACGATGATTCCTGAAATTAAGAGTTGGAGGAACACTAGAAGCGCTGCTACTGGCTCTAGAACACCATATGCATTGCCTGCGATGTATGCAATGGACTGAAAGGCTGTCATGAACAGAGCCAGTACCTTCTGACCACCAGTGAAGAGCGCTCGGTCCTCTGGGTTTCCAAAGTCCACACTAATAATCTTGGAACCAGACAATAGCTGCATGACCAGACCTGCAGTGACAATTGGCCCTATTCCCAGCTCCATCAATGTGCCTCTAGTAGATGCGAGAATGACTCGCATTGCCCAAAGATAATCTGTCCCTACTGTCCTGTCCACGCCGTACAATGGCATGTGTGACATGATAAGGAAGATAATGAGCACGATAGCAGTCCAAACAATCTTCTCTCGAAAAGAAACCTTTCTGTCAGGCACCTTTACTTCAGGCAGTATCCTGACAAACGGGGAAAGAGCTTTGAGAAATGTGCTAGGCATTCACACCTTGCCTCCTGCAGGTACTTTTCGGCTCCAGCTGGCCCATACCTTTAAACATATTGATTGTTTTGAATGCGCACCGCTTCTGAAGTAATACGGCAACATGCGCAACATTGCCGCCAAGGCATAGACACTATTAGCGAGGCAGGTGTGGGGTGTCCGATGTTCTTTGTATAGAAACGGCAATCAACTAGTTGGCTTGCTCTCTTCCTCTGGAAGATCGAGAGTTCCACCGGCAGCTGTTACCTTGCTTCTAGCTCCAGGTGTGATTGACTTCACCCCAGTGAGGTTCAACTTTCGGTTGACCTTTCCGGAGCCGAGGATCCTATCAACACCAAGCTTGGATACATCAATATTGTAACTCTTTCCTGTCATTGTGGCAACATTTCCAGCAACCAGCCTATCAGCAGCCTCATCAATCTCGCCAATATTCATAACTGATAGACTCTCAAGCAGCTTCTGCGGTCTCTTGAATCCCCACTTACCAAAGTAGTGTGGATTGTCCTGCAGTCTCTTCTGATAATGATGCTTATGTGAGCCGGCCATACCCTTGCCGCCTCTCTGTCCAGCAGCCCTATGTCCTTTGGTATGTCCATAGCCTTGTGATCTAAGGCCTCTCATCTTGAGAGCTCTCTTTGGTGTTCTCCTTTGCATAGCTGCAATCTCCTTTCTATATCTTCTTCAATCGTACTTCCAGCACGCCGTTTCGTATTGCTGATTTCGCCTCGTCTTTCTTTACCTTTGACGGTAGTTTAATGACCTTATGATAAGGCCTCTCTGGATTCTCTGCATGGATTGTCAGTTCGGTTCCTTTGATTCGGACCTTGATCTCGTCTCTATCCACTCCAGGTACCTCTGCAACAACGATGATCTCGCCGTCTTCCTCTACAACATATACCAGAGGTTCAAGAGTATGAGTTTCTCCTTCTTCACCTGGTGTGTTACCAAATCGCTGTATTATGGGCTTTCCGTCTGGGCCTAGATTCATGGAGAAACCAAACAGGAATGGATTTGTTCCCTCTTGGTTCTTAAGCATCTCCTCGAAGCCTTCAGGATTCATGAATGCACCTTGATTCATCTCTGACATCATTCGTTCCATCATCTCTTCGATCTGCTTAAGTACCTCCTCTGGGATGAAGTCGCCAAACCAACGGCGTATTCTCTTCTTATTCTCATCATCATTATCATCATGATCGTTGTCCCAAGACATATGTTATCCCTCAGATCATACGTAGTGCGAGTTCGCTTATACCTTCGCCACGGTCACCAGTGATGCCACCCATGCCAATTGGCAGGTACTTTGTTCCTCTGAACCCCTTTGTCGGCGGTGTGAGTCGAAAGACAGGCTTCAGACCCTCAACATCAGTGACCGAGGCCTTCCCTGATGCGATGGCCTTTGCCAAGGCCTTCACACTGCTGTGGCTCGAGTTCTTCTTCACATAGGCGTCAGTCAGATGTGCATTGCCTGGAACTCGCCCTCTCTTTGTGAGGAGCTTCTCAATCACCTCTTCAGAGGGCACTCCCCAAGTAATGAAGTCCTTGGCCTTTGTGATCATACCTTGCATGCTTGGCGTAGTCTTGATGATTCTTGCTTGGTGTACACGACCAAGAAGCAGCTTGTCAAGAGTGTCTTCTATTTGAGGTCGAACTCTTGCTATACCTCTGACCCGAATTGCAAGGATGACTTTCTCGTCTTCCCTCATTGCTCAGTCGCCCCCGATGAAACCCACTCCTGTGGTGGTAGCATCTTGTAGGTCTGTAAGAGTGCGTCAACGAATGCCTTGGCGAAATTGGATGATGTCCGCGAGCGTCCCTTGGATATGGACCACACATCGTTAAGGCCAGCAATTCGCAGCACAATCTTGCCAACATCAGCGGTCACAAGTCCTGTTCCTTTCGGTGCCGGCCTAAGGGTGACACTAACAGACCCTGAAGTTCCATGCACCTCGAACGGAATACTATGAGGATCATGACATCTGCACTCCCAAGACCCACATCCTCTTCGGAATTTCGTGATGTTTAGTTTAGCTCGTGATTCAGCTGCACGGACGGCAGGGACAAATTCGGGAGCTTTTCCCACTCCAATCCCGAGCACACCCTCACCATTTCCGACAATGACGGTAATCCTGAAGCTCTTCTGCTGTCCACTGTCAGACTGGCGTTGTACCATACTGACATCGACAACCTCTTGTTTCAGCTCTGGGAAGAGAGCATCCACAATCTCGGGTTCCCTGATTCTGTAGTTGTTCTCCAGGATTTCCTCTATACCGTTAATGTGGCCATCTTTGACGAGCCTTCCAAGCTTCGTCTTTGGAGTCCACTCATCCAGCGGGTTGATTTCTGGTCGGGGTGCTCTTCTTCTTTGTTGTTTACTCATCACCAATCATCCCCTACTCCGTTGCTTCCTTCTTAGCCTTCTTGCCCTTACCTCTGGCAAGCAACTTCTTGGGCTTGGGTTTCCTTGGTACTGCCCGCTGAGGTCTGACGGAAGGTACTTCCTTCTTTGCTTTCTTCGCTGGTTTTTCAGCGGCCGCCTTCGCCTTTGCGGGAGCCTTCTTTGTCTTCTTCTTCTTGAGATCAGCAGCTGGAATCGCCTGAAGCGCCTTCCTTACAGTTTCTACCTGCTTTGGTATTGCTGTGATGGCTGTCTTCTTCTTGCCCACTCTGATGTACATCAGGGTGCCATCTACTCCACTGAAGTGGTCATACCCGGCAACAATATGCTCTCCTGAGATTCTTGAGTCATCCGGGAGAACATCTGGGCTGTGCGGTACGTCAAGGCCAGCATCAAGCGCTCCCTTGAGTGCAGCGTAAATTCTTGAGCCCTTTGTAGGAGGGTTAAGTCCGATATCTAACACTGCTTCATTGACTCCTCGGCTCTTTGCTCTCAAGCCTGCTAGGAGTCCTGTCAAATAGGCTGCAGGCGTATTGGCTGTTCCTGCTGTCCAACCATGGTCAGTGAGTTCTTTTGCAGACGCTGATGCTACAGTCATATCTCCTCCAACGCTGGCATTGATGACTTGGACTATCATGTCTGCATTGGTCTTTCTTACAACGAGTCTTGCCCGTCGTGATTGTAGTAGACTGCGGCGGCGGTAATAGTTTGTTTTACCTTCTCGTCGACGGCGGAACTTCACTCGGTACATTGGCCCCTGCGCCATTACTTGGACACCTCCAGCTTGTGCTCTGAAATATACATTCTAATGTGTGCTGTATTTCGGAATGCATTACCCTTGGCCATCAGGTATAGTTCTCGGTAGGTCCTGCTGGTAATCTTATTATTGTCGCGAAGCTCGCGTAGCTCTTTTCGCATCGGGCGTATTCTGATCATCCAACGGTCCTTGCCGGTCAGCTTTGCTCTGTCCTTACCTTTCTTCGTGCCAGGCCCCTTTCTATGGCCCTTTCGCTTCTGTTCGAGAACATAACGAGCTCGACCCCGGCTGACACCGGTCGCTGCTCTTTTCTGAATGGCCCTCTCGTCTATCAGACGCTTGATGTCTTCTCGAGTGATTGCTAGACTGACTTCATCTTCAAATGTTGGGTCAATCCATACTCTCGAAGTACCGACCTTCAATACTTGAGCAGCTAGTCTCTTTTGAGTGGAGAGTTTCATGATTTTTCCTCCTCCAAGTCTAGGTCAGTGAAGAGATCTTCTTCACCAATCTCTTCGGTTGTGCCTGGATTAAGTACCCGTAGGAGCTTTGCATCTGCCGCCGAAAGAATTTCCTGACGCTTTCTTCCTCCTACTGTTCCAGCAATGCGTATTGCGTGGATGTCAGGATTAAGATTCTGAAGGTCCGATGGTCTGGAAACTGGAATCTCGATGAACATAGATGGATGAAGATTCCGAATGGCCTTGGGAGTTCTGTACCCTGATCTTACCATGGCAATTCGACCATGTTTCTTCTGTCTGGTATAGCTGTCAATTCCACGTACTTGCCGCCATCTCCTAGCGACACGAGTCCAGCGATGCGCATTCTCGTGCTGAAACGGAGGCATACGCATCTTCTTGTTCCGTGCGATTCTTACAAGCCGTTGGTCTACATTCTTGAATCTGAGCGGAACTTCGTGTTTCTCTTTCTTTTCTTTCTTTACAGCTCTGACCTTTGGCTTGACCTTCGTTGCCTTTGACTTCTTCGAAGGTTTTGGTTTCTCTGTGGTGACCTCTCCCTTCTTCTCTGAGACCTTCTTTGCTGCAGTCTTCTTCGGTGCCTCTTTCTTCGCCTCGGCTTTCTCTTTGGGTTCCTTCTTCACAGCAGCCTTCTTCTTAGGCACCTCTTCCTTGGCTTCAGTCTTCTTGGGTTTCACTTCCCTCGATGGAGCACTTTGAAGGGTATTTTGAGCTGCGGCAATCAGTGTCTGTGCACGGCTCACGCTGAGTCCATCTACCTTCTCAGCAAGCTTGTCTGCGCTAGCCCGCGATAGACTGAGTACTGTCTTTATCCCAGCCTCTCTGAGCTTCTCTTCAATCTTTGGGCCTAATCCGGGCAGGTCTTTTAGTTCTGGCTTCTTTGACATTCTGTTGCCTCCTATACTATGGACTTCACTACGTCACCCTTTGTCTTCTTGATCACATAGATTCCATCCATGAAGACACGTCGGTCTTTGTCGCGGATCTTGCAGGCTTGCTGGATATTTGCGGCACTCTGTGCCACCTGTTCGATGTCTATGCCACTGACGAAGATCTCATCCTCAGAGGTTCGTATCTTAATGTCACCAACAACCCGAGCCTTTCTAACTCCTCGTTCGCCGAGGAAGTTCTTGATGAGGACGGTACTGTCTTGTACTTCAACGTTGATAGGAAAGTGACTGTAGACTATCTTCATCTGATACTCATAGCCCAGGCGTACTCCGAGCATCATGTTCCGGACGTGCGCTATTATCATTCCGACCAGAGCTCTACTACGTTTTCTGCTGATGTCTGTACCCACATACACCTCACTTCCTTGGATTTTGATCGTTGTCTGACGTTCTGGAAAAGAACGTTTGAGTGTGCCTTTGGGACCCTTTACAGTGACTGTTTTGTCTTCCAAGGAGACCTGACAGTCACTGGGAATCTCAATCGTCTGATGATATACCAACTCTAACTCTTTTGACATTTGCCAGATCTCCTTAGTACACGTATGCTAGTAGTCTCCCGCCGATTCCGCGGTCCTTTGCATCCTGATGAGTCATCACGCCTGCTGGTGTTGTGACAATCAGGATACCATAGTTGTAGGCAGGAAGGAATTGCTTCTCGTATTTTTCAAAACCATCCCGCGGGACTGGGTATCTCGGTTTTATCACACCGCATTTGTTTGTACGACCCATGAGTTGGATGCGCAGTCTGCCTGCCATTCCATCATCGATTCGTTCAAACTCACCGATGTAACCCTTGGACTGCATTACTTGCAGCACTTTTTCAATCAGTTGTGATGCTGGAGCAACGACCACTTCGGACTTGCCTACCGATTCACTATTGTGTATGTTTGACATTGCATCAGCCAATGGGTCTAGTAGTGTCATTCTCTCTTAGACCTCCTTCAGTTATACTTGCGGAACCCGAGGTTCTCTGCCTTCTCTCTAAAACAGCGCCGGCACATGTACAGACCGTAGGAACGGATGATTGCCTGATGTGTTCCGCAACGGACGCATATTCTGCTGCCCTTGCCCATCTTCTTTCTCTGTCGTGTCCGCTCTTTCTTTGTACTCATTACTGATCACCTCAGAATAGGTATGTCCGTTCTCGCTCCTTCTCAAGAATCTCGATACCGAATTTACTCTTCACAAACACCATACTCTCCTCTGGAGTCATACGATGTCTATAGGGTACCTTTGCTTTCTGTCTGCGTCTTCGCTTTATTCTGTAGCCAGGTCGCTCAACACAGACTGTGATATTCATTCCCTGAACCCCTAGAGCGGGGTCGTACTTCACATCGGGGATGTCGATATGTTCACTTATCCCGAATGCGAAGTTGCCGTCTTCGTCCCAGTTCTTCAATAGAAGAACGTTATCTTTAGCTTTCATAGCCCTTCGTAGGAACTCATCAGCACGCCCGTGTCTAAGAGTGACTCTAACAGCTATCGGGTCCTTCTTGCGAATACCAAAGTCACGTATCGTCTGATGTGCCTTAGACTGAATTGGCGTCTGACCTGTGAGCTGCTCGAGTATCGTGTTTGCTCTATTGAGCTCCTCGCCCCCGCTAGTGCAGATATCTACCACAACCTTCGAAACGAAGGGTTCCCGCATTGGGTACGCCTTCCAGTTCTCAGCATAGACTTTCTCATTCTCGATGCTCATTCAGAACTTCCTCCCTCAATCTGAAGATTCACTTCTGACTTGTTCTTACCGACCACAAACACATATTCTAGGGCAGTCTGGAATCTATTACCTGCTGGGTCCTCCAAGGTCACAGTGCTTGCGTGAGTACCATGCCGCTTCTCAACTGCAAAGACTTTACCCTGAATCCCGATGTTGTTCCCTCGTGAAACTACTGCTTGAACACCCTTCTCAAGAGGTATTGATGCCAAGAGTTTCTGGTCAGGTACCGATATTTTGAGAGTATCAAGGTTGCTGTACTTTGAGGCCTTCTCATTCCCGGCAAGTAGTAGTGTGCGACCATCGTGAAGGCCCAATTGCACCTTTCCGCCTCTATTCATCAGTTTCCTCTCGATTCTGCAGAGCTTGAACTTGGCCTCTGATTCATCGATGTTGACCAGACGCAGGCCTCCGCCTATCCTAGGAAGCACCCTGAAGCGCTGCCCAGAGGTTATGATCTCAATGATGTCCATCAATCCCACTGGGAATCGAGCATCCTTCCTGACTTGTCCATCCACCTTTATCTGACCTGTCGAGAGGATTGCCCTTATCTCACGCATATTCTCTGCATAGCCGAGTATCTCCCTCAGGATCAGTGCCAGCGTCAGACAATGATCACGTGGATGTGGCCCTGGAATCACGCGTGTTGTGAACTTGACCTCCTTCCTTGGCATTGGCCAGTGCTTTGGTGCTGGCAGGCGTTTCAAGTGCTTTTTCTGACCTCTTCTTGTCATTTACTCCTCACTCTCCGGAGTCTTCATCAATTTGCTTTCGATGAGCTTCTTTCTCTCATCATCCAACTCCAGCTTCACCAGCATGAGATTCGATGGGTGGAGTGGTGCGTTCGCCTCCTTGCCGTCCGACTTGGTGATGGTAGCGCTATCCAAATGGACACGGACATTCTTCTGGTCCACTCTGATGACTTTGCCTTCTGTATCCCGGAATTGCCCTCTCATTATCTTCACAAGGTCTCCCTTCTTTACGGGAAGTGATCTGAGACCATACTCTTCCTGCAAGAACTCATCAAGCCTGCACTTGAGCAGGGTTCTGCGGGCATGCATGGGGCTCTGTTCTACTTTCCTCCGCTGTTTCCTAGGCGATATTGGACTGGTTTTCTTCACCATTTGACTCATCCTCACACTATCTTTGACGCTATCGCAGCGACACGAGGCCACTTCAGAGTGACCTCTCTGGCCATGGGCCCTCTCAACTCTGAGCCTTGAGGTTCTCCACCGGGTTTTACCAGAACAGCCGCATTGTCCTCAAACTGCATCCAAGTGCCATCTGGCCTCCTGAATGGCTTTCTTTGCCTGACCACTACAGCTTGTAGCACCTGCTTTCTCAGTTCCTGTTTTCCCTTGATGACTGAAACGTTCACTATGTCTCCGATTCCTGCCTTGCCAATCTTTCCCAGTTTGCCCTTGTAGCCGAAGACAGTGAGTAGCTGAAGTTCTTTTGCTCCCGAGTTATCCGCGCACATTAGTGTGGCTCCAACCGGAAGCCCTCTGGCCATTCTCGGTATGAATTTCCTGATTCCTCTTGCCAGCTTTCTTGACACGCATTATTCCTCCTGCGCTTCCCCAATGTGCGTCACAGCCACAACAACACTGGATACATTCTTGCTAACGGGTCGACACTCGATGACCTTCACAGTATCGCCCACTTTGAGACTGATACATGGTGGATGATGGGCGAGCTTCTTTGATCTTCGGCGTTCGTATCTGGAGTACTTCTTCACCAAGCTTAGATAGTCTTGCTGGAATGCTATTGTATTGCGCATCATTGTACTGGTGACTATGCCCTCAGTAATACGACCTCTGACCGAGAGATTACCATGGAATGGGCAATGAATGTCATCGCATGTTGCCTCTGGCGGCTCCACGTTTGGAATGCCAATGTTTCTGACCTTTGTCTTGGTTTGTACCATCCTTACCAGCTCCTGCTGAGGCGTTTCTTCATTCTGTCTTCTGGTCTTCCTCGAAGGACCTCTCCATTGATTCGAACCACTGTATTATCAGGGAGTGTCACATCGAAGACACAATTGCTCTTGGGCGCATTTACTTCCCTGTCCTCTGTTCGGAAGTGAATCATCTCCCTTGATTCTCCTAAGATGACGCCCTTCCTGCACACGAAGCTCGGGTCCGTCGATTCGACAATGTGCATTGGCAGACCGGTGAGTTCATGTCTTGTGACATTCTCTGGAGTGATTCTCATTCAGATGCCTCCGGCTCCTCTTGGTGCTGAATCGTTAGAATCCGGGCTATTGCCCTCCTAACATTGCGGATCCTGTACGGATTCTGAGTACCTCCACCTGTTGCAGACTCAATTCTGATTCTGGACATCTCATCATAGAGATCATCCAAGTTCTTCTGACGTTCTGCAGGTGTCAGCTTTCGTATATCTTTCGAGGTGAGTCTTACCATTAATCAGCATCCTCCTCGTCTAGCTCATCCAGCTCTGAGAGATCATCTACGACACTCTCATCGGCTGGTTCACTAGCATCTCTTTTAGGCTCTTCATCTGGCGTCTTCTCGGGAGTCTTGTGCTCCTCTGGAGCTGTTTCGTCTTCCAGAAGTTCAAGACCATCAAGCTCTTCCAGTTCTCTAAGTTCATCGATATTCGTGATTCCCTCAAGAGCCTCCTCCATGGCCTCTTCTTCCTCAGTGGCCTTCTCTTCACCAGCCTTCTTGACCAGTTCAATCTCTTCAGGTTTCTTTGGTTTTGGAGGCTTGATGGTAATGACTCCAGGCATATTTGCATCCGGTCTCATAATCAGGACCTTTATGCCAATGACTCCAGGCTTGAGAATAGCTTTGTCATCCGCCTCATCGACAAAGACACTTGCTGGTTGTCCCGTCTTGGCAACGGTCCCTTGTCTGAATTTCTGATAACGGGCTCTTCTGCTGGAGAGCTTGCCCTTCACAATAATCTCGCATCCGATGGCACCTGCTCGCATGACTCTCCTAAGGATCCAGTATGCCATTCTCCGGAATCTGACACCACGCTCTAGCTGTCTAGCTAGCCTCGATGCCATGACTGCCGCATCAAGCCATGGATTCTCTATCTCATTGACTTCGACTTGGACATTCTCTAGTCCGAACTCATTCTCAAGAATGTAGGTTAGCTCCCTGATTTTTGCTCCACGTCTTCCAATGACAACACCAGGTCGCGAAGCATTGATGACGACCTCTGTCTTCATGGGCATCTTTCTGATCTCAACGCCACCATATCCTGCAGCATTGAGTTCTTTGTTCAGGAATTCGTCAATTGCCAGTTTGCGTGTGTTCTGCTCAATGAAATACTTGACCGCCGACATCTACGCCACCTCTTCCAGAACGATTTCAATATGTGAGGATTCCTCAAAAAACGGCGAGCTTCTTCCGAACGCTCTCTCCATGTACTTCTTGTACATTCGGCCTCTGTGTGTGACTGCATGGATGACCTTGAGCCGATCAATGTCGAGTCCCTTATTGTCTGCATTCGCTTCAGCATTCTTTAGAATCTTGATGATGTGAGTAGAAGCCTTGACGGGATGCCCGCCTGCCATCCACTTTCTCATTCCGGGATGGTGCGCACGGCTCTTGTAATGGCGCTTGTAGGGAATCCACTTCTCTTCCTTGATTACGGCCTCCAGAAGTTCTATGGCCTTGTCAAGCATCATTCCTCGGATTTGTTTACAGACTTCTCTGCACTGTTTTGGAGAAACCCGAATGTTTCTTCCACTAGCAATAGCAGTTCTATCCGGGTCAATGCCTATGATTGAATATCCATACGATGGCATCGTGCGTCACTTCCGCTGTGTGACTATGGAAAGCTCACATTATTCTGCAAGCTTCTAAGTCATATTCGCGCTCTGTAACCACTCCAGACCCTACAGGCACACGTCTGCAGACAGTTCTCGCGAGCAGAACCAAGTAGTCTGCACTGCATCCATCGGCTCTGAAACAGTCACGTTCAATGAGCAACTGCTCGGTTCCGGATGACTTTAGCATTTAAACCTTCTCACATGTCCGAGAACCACATCTATGGATTATCGCCAAACTCATCTGTGACTCGTTTCAAGAGTGGACTGCTCACTGTCCTTTGGACTAGTTTCACTCCGGTGTCCGTAAGCGTGCCTTTGATGTAGTGAACTCCTGCTGATTGAATATACACGAATCCCTTCTTTCTGAGACTCTCGAGACTTTTCAGGACTATTTGCGTCAGTTCTTCCTCTGTCACATCAAGCGTTCCACCCGGGACTTGTAGGGTTTCGCTCATCTTCAGGATGTTTCTCATCGAACTGAGCTGACGACGATGGCTGTCATAGGGATTGGTGTACATCCATAGTAACACAATCAAGTCGACAACATCGAGACCGATACCTGGATTCCTCTCCAGTATCCTTATGGCCACGAGCTCGACAATTGGCATTTGTATCACATTCCTTACTGTTCCAACCCTCTTGAATGAATCGAACAGTTCATACCAAACTCACATACCCGACAGTCGGCTGGAAGATATCTCCACTTCTCATGAGTCGTTCAAGTGAGCTGTCGACTGATGCTTCTGAGATCCCCCTCTTCTCGAAATGACGCACAATCTCATCAACCCTCACTCTCTCTCCTTGCATCTTCAGAAATGAGATGATTTCCGCTGATACATCACGCTCGGCAGTGCTCTTTGGCGACGAGTCTTCGTTGGTTTCCACTAGCTGCACTTCCCATGGGTGTGGGAATATTAGTGCTCCACTATTTGATAGGTCCTGAATAGTCTTCTCGACCCATGTCCAGCGAAGTTGCCGATTATCGCTTAACTCCTCGAGTCTGTCAAGCGAACAAGGTTTTCCCCTAGCCTCTTCTTCGAGTATCGCCATCAGACGCGCTCGTTTTCCTGGGAGGACCAGTTGTTCATCGTCGGTCGCCATCTTGTCAATATCGACTGGTTCCTCGGGCAATAGGGAACGGTATCTTTCCTTCGACCTTTCCACAGCATCTTGAAACTCGTTTCCTCCCCTTGCAGCATTGAACTTCTTGACTGCTTCCATAGCCTGTTCGGGTCCATCAAAGAGAGCACAGTTCGCCTTCGTGATATCGATGATGCTGCCACAATAGCTGCATCGTCTGTGTTTCTGCCCCACCGGAGAATTCGTGAAGTTTCTACACTTAGCACACATGAACACTACGAATTGTTTCAATGGTGAAGCCCCAGCACTAGTACAGTGTTTATAGTTCTGGCTATTTAATGGTCGCTCTCTCTGGTCGGATGAATATTGTTATATCCAGTGCAACCGGCGTTTTCGCTTGGGAATCTGACAATGCCGAGGAAGGCAAAGCAAATCCATATTGACGCCAAATTGTGCAAGGGATGCCATATCTGCATCTCCGTCTGTCCCCATGGTGTTTTGAAAAAGTCAGATGTTGTGGATAATCGTGGTTCCTTTCTCCCTATTGTAGTAGATCTTGAGTCCTGCAAGGTCTGTCGGCTCTGTGAGATGGAGTGTCCTGACTTTGCAATCTCCGTCGAGGAATAACCTCATCAGCACACTCGCTTTCTGCGAGCTTTATGATAATACATGCAATGATATATCATCAGACAATGACCTGTATAGTCAGTTGTCTATGTAGGTGCACAGAGTGGAGAATCCTGACATTCAATTTCTTCTGAATATTAGAACTAAGTTGAACGAAGAGATTGATAGACTACGAGATATGATTGCACGTTTCGAGGAGCACATAGAGAATCTTGATGCTCAGATCGCCAAAGCCAGTTTCACAACAGCTGATGCCGCGTTGGCGAAGGCTCCGAGTGTCGAAGGCGCAGCTCCGGCCAAGGTAGCAGCAGAAACTACCGAGCCTCAGAGTATAGTCCTGATGAACAAGGCTGGCAAACTAGAGCTCGGAATCATTGAGATCTCTGAACAGACCATGCGGTTCCTACCTGCCGAGCATGCAGTCTATGACATCACTCGTGGAGCCTTTGCCCGATTCTTCGTGGAGAGAATTCTCGGTAAATTCCAGCAGGAAGACCGTCATAGAGTTGAGAACGGTGAGATTGAATGGGAAGATGCTTTTGATTTTGAAGTGCATTCAGAAGACAACATCCTAGGTGAGATGGTCATCAGGAACTGCGGTGATGAGAACCGAATGAAGGAGATACAGTCTACTCTCCGTTGGGCCCTCGAAAAGACGTACAGCGCTAGATGAAGCAGTGATGGCGCCCTTAAGAACTCACCCTTACTTCCTTTGCAAAAGAATATATCTTGCATCTAGTTCCACTGAAACCAGCTGTAGCTTGCAGAGCGTATTCGAGAGGAACACAGATGGAATCTCATCATGACTCAGAAGAATTCCCTATCAGTCCTCAAATCATTGTGGAGGCTGTGCTTCATGCTCATGAGTTTTTCAAAGAGAACCGGATTGATGCAAGATATGAGAAGATGGCACTTGACCTTGTCCGGAGATATGTTTCTCAACAGGGCAGGCCACGGGAGGAAGATCCCCTCTTTGCCGCAGCGCTCTATATTGTGACACGACACCCCTGGAGTCACCCGAATCCTCTGACGAAAACAGAGTTCGCTAACAAGCTCAATATGAAGGAATCCAGCCTGGAATGGTACACGGAGAGTATCTGCGACAAGCTTGGCTTCTCAACCATTCATGATAGCACGCAGCTCCCCTTCTTCATGGATCCTCAGGGAACGATATCTAGCGTTGTTGACTCTGTCGTTCGTGCCAATGTTGGTGAAGAGCTTGTAATCGGTATTGTTAGCCGTAATGTGCTTTCACCAGAGTCTCTAGCTGAGAAGATAGTCGATCAGCTGTGCAGTGTTGTGAAAATCATTCCTGGCATTTTCGAGCCAGAGCTATATGCCCTTGTCCGCAAGAAGATTGAGATCGAGAGCAAGAGGGTAAGTGACCAGATCCAGAGAAGATAGTATCTCTATGTATCCTCAAGCTGAAGGTTTACTTCCTCAACAAATGACTTTCCTGCTACAACTTGGTCAATGGAGTGGATGACTGCTCCCGCGTCTTCTAGAACCTCCCTGATACTGCTGAAGTTCAGGTCATCTCCCTCCAGAGTGATAGTGATGCTCTCAGTGTTTTGATCTACTTCCTTAAGCGAGATGTTGACTCCACTTACGCGTGCATCTCGTACGAGCATCAAGGAGAGCTCAGTCAGCGGCGGACTGTGAGGTTTCAAAACATCCAATACTATTCTCCGAATGCCTTGAGGCACTGATCGCATTCTCCCATTTTGGCATTGAGGCCTTATTCTGCTTCGTTTCATGCTCTTCTTGATTCCCTTGTTAAATCTTGCGACATAATACTGCCATTGAAAATTCAGGCATGAGCACCAATTCTGCTAGTGGCGCTACTCAGTTTCAGGACAGATGACGCTCCCCAAGGCTTATATCGTGTCAACGAAGACTTCTGAGATGTTCCTATTGTCATAGGCAACGCCGGGAAAAGAAAGGTTGGATGTCGCATTGAGACAGGCGAAGCTCACTGATTCTACTAAGACCAAGGAAACATCAAAGAAGTCGGTTAACGTCCGCTCTGTTAAGTATGAATCTGGTCGAACAATCGATATTGACGTTGCTGATTTCAAGGGGCATCCTCTATGGCCTATTCTGATTGAAACTGCAAGGAATAATCCTCTGTTCGCAGGCAATGCAGGGTACGCAATCAATCATATCATTCCGGAGGATCCAAAGATCACAGCAAGGGAACTCGCCAGCAAGTTGTCCATTACCGTGGGAGAAGCCCTCGCCATTCTAGAAGGATACGAATCGAAATCCTGAATCTTTTTGCCACACATCGTCATTTTTATGCTAAGTCCACTAGGTACCAAGTGGTCATAATGCGATGAGCAAACAACTTGAATTCCGCAGTGCCCGATACGCTCAAGCTCTGAAGAGAGAGATCGAGACTCTGAGCCATAATCGGCAGCTAAGGATTGTTCATGTGTGCGGCACGCATGAGGACACGATAAGTCAATACGGAATTCGCTCCCTGTTGCCCGAGAGCATGCACCTAGTTGCGGGCCCTGGGTGTCCAGTGTGCGTGTGCGCAGCCGAAGATGTAGACATGGCAATCGCGCTGGCGCGGCAGGGCCACATAATGACGACCTTTGGAGATATGGTTCGTGTTCCCTCGACTGACTCCTCACTGGCAAAAGAGCGCACGAAGGGTGCCGATGTTCGAGTGGTGTATGGTACCAATGATGCCGTTGAGATTGCTAGGAAGAATCCTAACAAGCAAGTCGTGTTCGTCGGAGTTGGCTTTGAAACCACCGCCCCCACTATTGGACTAGAGCTCCTTCGCTCGCCTCCTCCTAACTTCTCGATTCTCACGTCACTGAAGGTCATTCCTCCTGCGATGGATCTTCTCGTCAACATTGAAGGATTTGCGGTGGATGGCTTCATCACTCCGGGACATGTTTCAGCAATCATTGGCTCGAATGCATTCCAGTCCTTTGCGGAGAGACGTCATGTGCCGTGTGTTGCTGCTGGTTTCGAACCACTGGATGTCCTCGAGGCCATTCGGATGATTGCGTTACAGATATCTGAAGGTAGAGCAGTCTCAGAGAATGAGTACACACGTGTAGTTCGTCCTGAGGGCAACATTACAGCACAGAGAGTATTGAGCCAGACATTCAGGATTGGTGACGCTCCTTGGAGAGGTCTCGGAATCATCAAGAAATCCGGCTATTTCATCAAACGAAAGTACCGCGCGCATGACGCTAGACTCAGGTTCGACTTTCCGGATACTGAGTCTGTGGATATCCTCCCTGGTTGCAGATGCCATGAAGTGATTCTCGGTATGGTTGACCCTGTGGACTGCAAGTTATTTGGGAACCGTTGCACCCCTGAGAACCCCTATGGGCCATGCATGGTTGGTCATGAGGGCACGTGCAGAATCCGCCATGAGAACTCAGGAGCCTAAGGATCTCGCCTGAACCGAAGTTCATCTACCGAAACTCTCAGAAGACTCGCAGGTCATTTGCTCCGGTACTTTCCCTCTGCAGCCTTCAATTCGCCCAATGTATTGAAATTCTTGAAGGTTTCAAGTTTGGCGTCAAACTGCTTCAGGGCTTCTGTTGACACATACAAGACATTTTGGAGTCGATTAAGTAGGCTGTGCATCTCGAATGACTTCTGCCCCAAGACCTTTAGTCCGTGATAATAGGCATGCTCTGTCATGTAGACCGAGTGAAGCGGCTCGATATATCCAGATGGCCATGAGGGCACTACAGCTCCGTGCTTAGGACTCATCTCCACAAGTATCTTCAACAGGCTTGGCCTCGCAAGGGGTGTATCAATTGGCAGTAGCAGTGTGTAGTCCGTTTCTGCGTGCTCAAATGCAGTGACAGCTCCATTCAAGGCTGACTTCGTGCTGTCCTCTGGGTCCACGACAACACGTCCCATTTTGATGTGCGGCTTGATCCTCTCAAGATGTTCACCATCTGACACTACGACAAGGACAGTGGGCGAAATCTCCCGAGCGATGTCAAGCATATGTGATACTAGAGGCCGCCCTTGAAACTCCTTCAAGGCCTTATCTGAACCGAATCGTCTTGAGTCACCTCCAGCCAAGATGGCCACCGTCACATCCTTCATACTTTCACTGACCACTAGCTCACCGGCACAGTACTCTCCCGGGCAACAGCGTCGAATTGCACGTTGAGGTATTTGATGAGAATGCAGCCTACCTAGATAGACATTAATCTAGTGGAAAATCCCACCAAAAGTGTAAAAAGCACGCTGGGACCGGATGGCCATATCCGATGGAGGTTTCATAATGCCAGGCAAGGTCTGGAGCTACATCACGGAGAAGCTAGAGACTGAGGGTGCACTTCATTTCTCCCTACTTGATCCTGATCCACTTTCTACAACTATCGAAGATGTTGTAGAGATTGCTAAACTTGCTGAGAAGGCAGGCAGCGATGCGGCAATGATAGGTGGAAGCACAGTCTTTGGTGTGATTGACGACGCAGTGCGTGAGATCAACGAGGCTATTGATATTCCAACGATCCTCTTTCCCGGCAATATCACAGGGGTTTCTGAATACGCGGACGCAATGTTCTTCATGACTCTTCTCAACAGCACAAATCCCTACTGGATCATTGGAGCACAGGCTCTAGCGGCACCGAAAATCAAACTCGCCGGTATTGAGACAATCCCAATGGCGTATCTCATGGTGGCTCCCGGGAAGACTGCAGCATGGGTCGGCGACGCAAAACCCTTCCTTCGGGACAAGCCCAAGATTCCAGCGATGTATGCCATTGCTGCCGAACTTCTTGGCATGAAGCTTGTCTATCTTGAAGCTGGCAGCGGAGCAGAAGGCGGTGGTGTGCCTCCTGAGATGATAGCCATGGTTTCGAAGTTCATCGAGATTCCTGTGATTACCGGAGGAGGCTTTAATGATGCAGCGTCTGTGGTCGGTGCCATAGAGGCTGGAGCATCAATAGTTGTCCAAGGGACCTATCTTGAGAAATATGTTCAAAAAGACAAGGGTGAAGGACTGAAGAAGATAGTCAAAGCCTTGAAGGAAGCAGGCGCCAAGAGAGTTTAAATACTTGACAACCCCTTTTCACTCAGTCTCCTCTGGGAGGTGCGCTATAGCTTGTCCTCAAAGACTGAGTTACTGAAAGAACTTCTTCTAGATTTGAGTAGAGCCTCCCAAGGCAATGTGGAAGCGAGTGCTATCATCTCAAAGTCGCAAGGACTTCCTATATACTCCCTGTACCCTGAAGGTCCTGATGAGAAGCGGATTCCTGAAGAGGATGTCATTGCAGGACGCACCATTCAGATACAAGAGGCTACCAGAAAGGTGTTCAAGCAACTGAAGCGCGGTTCTCTCATTAGGATGCTCATCGAGGGAGAGAGTGGATATGTCATCATCTGTGATGCTGGGAATGATGCAATCCTTGCCGTTCTGACCAATAAGCGTGCCAACATTGGATACATGTTCTTCTCAATGTCCAGAACTGCACGACGTATTGAACAAGTACTATCATAGGTTTCTGCTCCATCGTCACTTTTATCTGTCCCACCAATGACGAGCAGTCAGGTCGGTGGTTACTGTGCCGGATGAAATGCCAAAAGAGAAAGAAGACGACAACGAGAACAAGGATGTCTGGGAAAAGTGGCGGCGTGCAGGAGCAGTGGCACGTGAGGCTCTCGCCCTTGCTCGACCAATGATTGAGCCCGGAATCAAGGTTCTTGATATCATCAATACCGTTGAGAACTACATCCGCGCGAACTCCTCAGGAACATCGTTTCCATGCAATGTATCACTGAACAACATTGCGGCACATTATACCTCACCCCTCAATGATGAAACCACTCTCCAGAAAGGCGATCTTGTCACCGTAGACTGTGGTTCCCATGTTGACGGTTGTATTGCGGATACTGCATTCACAGTGGCTCTGAATCCTGATCATCAGGATCTCGTGAAGGCCGCTGAGGATGCCACCAATGTAGCTGTCAAGATGATGCGCCCCGGCGCGAAGCTCAATACAATCGGTGCGCTCATCGAAGATACCATCACCAAGGCAGGGTTCAAGCCCATCAAACAGCTTACAGGACACCAGCTGAAGGAATATGAGCTTCACGCTGAAAAACAGGTGCCATGTGTTGGTGGGAAATCCGAGGTCTTGGTTGAAGCAGGAGAAGTCTATGCTGTCGAGACCTTTGCAAGTACAGGTTCTGGGAACATAACTGATCTACCCAACCCCACAATCTATCAGCTTCTTCCGATACGTGTCCCATTACGGTTTGCTGGTTCGAAACAGTTCCTAGGGATTGCTAGAAAGGAATACAGAGAGTTCCCGTTCGCTGAACGCTGGCTCGCAGAGCGCATGAAGCATGCGACACTCAAGATGGCAATCAGAGAGCTTCGCCAGAATGGTGTCCTATACGCGCATCATATCCTAGCTGAAGAGAAGGGTCAGTTTGTGTCCCAGCATGAACACACTGTCATTATCACTGAGAAAGGACATGAACAGACCACCTAGCCTTCTCTGAGATGCACATTTCATTACATAGTCCCTTGCCGAATCGAATTTCGGTGGACACAGAAGGATTAAAAGTATTTTTTCCGTAGTTTTGTTATTGTGGGTCCTGGGAGACTGTCATCGGTACATCGATATGACAGTGAATACTGACGGTCTTAAACCGGTTCCTACACATCGGAGGAGAGCGATTGGACCGCACAGGAAGCGCCGAGGACAAAAAAGAAGGAGCATCGGAAGCGACTGTCGAAATTCTGAGGTGCCCTGAGTGCAAATCGGCAATTGTTGTAGAGGACTCTACTCGCGGTGAACGAGTCTGCGGCGGATGTGGACTTGTACTCTCAGACCACCGAATTGATACAGGTGCTGAGTGGAGAGCTTTCAGCTCAGAGGAGAGTGATTCACGGAGTCGAGTAGGTGCTCCGCTCCGCTACACCGTGCACGACAAAGGGCTCAGTACGATTATTGACTGGCGAGACCGTGATACTGCAGGAAAGAAACTCAGTCCGACTAGGAGATCCGAAATCTACCGGCTTCGCAAATGGCAGATACGTAGTCGCGTTCATAGTTCTCTCGATCGGAATCTTGCTCAGGCGATGTCCGAGCTTGAGAGACTCTCGTCACAACTTGGCATTCCAGAACCAATTCGCGAGCTTGCTGCGCTCCTCTATAGAAAGTCAATTATCAAGAAACTAGTCCGCGGTCGTTCAATAGAGGCGATGGTCGCAGCTACTCTCTATGCTGCCTGCAGAATACGTTTGAAGCCACGACCCCTTGATGAAGTGGCTGACGGATCACGAATTGACCGCAAGAAACTTGGCCAGTGTTATCGGTTACTTCTTCGAAGTCTTGACATCAAGATTCCCCTCTCCAATCCCATTGACTACATCTCACGGTTTGCATGCCAGCTTGAGCTGTCAAGCCCTGTGCAACTTCGGACTGTCGAGATACTACAACAGAGCCGGGATATAGGCCTCACGATCGGTCGCGACCCACTTGGGCTAGCGGCTGCTGCCATCTACGTGGCCTCAATCATGCTTGATGAGCGGCGGACTCAGCGAGAGATCGCTGAGGTTGCTAGAGTGACCGAAGTCACTGTAAGGAACAGGTACAAGGAGATAGTCAAGAAGCTGGGTATCGACTCCCTAGGTCTGGAACCTATGGACTTCTGATCTTGTTGCCTGTAGATTACTCAGTTATGAAATAGGAGTTTCGGAGGGCGTAATTACCCTCTTCCAGTAGATACGAAGGACCAATCAATCTGGACCATCTCATCTGGAAATCCAAGCTTCGCTAGAACTTCTCCAATGACTCCCCGATGGTCTCCTTGAAGTTCGATATGGCCGTGTTTTGCTGCTCCTCCGCAAGCAAGCTTGGCCTTAAGTTTTGTAGCCAGGTCACCGAGGTCAATACTCTTGTCAAAACCCTCGACAATAGTGGTCAACCGGCCCCATTTTCTTCGCTCTATACTCACAGTAATCCGAGCCTCTTCCTGTGCGATGGTCTCACAGACGCACAGATCCGTAGGTAACCCACAATTGGGGCATATTCCGCCATCGTCATTACTCACTAAGTCATGTACTCCTTAGATTTGGTTTAGCAATATACTTGGGGAGGCTTTTCACTCTGAGCATATAAATACTCTTCTTAGAAGGCACCAAACGCATCAAAAGGACAACTGCTTGTAGTCAACCTCTGCCTGCAGCACAGGATGAACGTCAGGGTAGAATCGTCATACTCGTTGGGCAAGAGTAAAGTACGATCTTGCATCTCAACTTAGACACATGACAGGCCGAATCTTGATCATTGATGCATTGAGTACAGGCACTGGCCAACGTCGCAGCTCACGTGACTCCATAGGATGCGGACCAAGGTCCGTTGCAGGCATTCTCGAGAAACACGGGCTGAATTGCAGAATTCGTAGGGCAGAAGAGGTCTTATCCAAGAAGAGTATCCTCCAGCAGTTCGACCACCTAGCTATCAGTGCTATGACCATGGATTCTCCTGTTGTGAAGACGCTGATGAAGCAATGGCAACATAGATCTCGTTCCTCTGGAAGGACAATCATTGGAGGCCCTATCGCATCCAACCCTGAGGTCCTGAGGGAACTGAGCGCTGATGTATTGGTGATGGGAGAAGGAGAGGCTACGCTTGAGGAGTTGGTGACTCGGCACTTCTTTGAAGACCCCATCGATCTATCATCAGTCAAGGGGATTGCTTTTCGGGGAGCTAACGGGATCCATGTGACACCAGCTCGTGAGTTCATCACGACAGAGGCACTCTCACGGGATTACATGCCCTCAATAACCAGGATTATCGATTATCCTGCCTATCAGGCGAGTAAGATCTATGTCGAGGTGACTCGGGGATGTTCGAATTTCAGAAGGACGACCCTCCCCCTCAGGAATGGAAGGCAGTGTTCCGATTGTGGAAACTGTGACTCAGAGAAACTTGATGTTAGAATGAATTGCCCGGAGGATATTCCTCCCGGCTGTGGTTTCTGCAGTGTTCCGAGTACATGGGGGCCTCCAAGAAGCCGTTCCTCTGCTGTGATTATGCAGGAGGTGAAGGGACTGCTGGAGCTTGGCGCACACCGAATCGTGCTTGAGTCTCCTGGATTCCTTGACTATATGCGTGGTAGTGAACCACTCACAGATCCTTGTTTTCCCCCTGCTAATCTTGATGCCATCCGAGGTCTCCTTGGTCAACTCAACTCTCTTCCTCAACTTGTGGACGGAACAGCACACATAGCCATCGAGAACATGAAAGCGTGTCTGTTCACTGAAGCTGTTGCGCTGGCGTTGAATGAGTCGAAGATATCAAGCTCTCCGAATATTGGCATTGAAACTGGGTCTGACGAACACTTTAAGGCCATCGGCAAGTGTGGAAGCCCTAGTGACGTGCTTACTGCAGTACGTATAGCAGTAGACCATGGCATGAAACCCTTCGTGTATTTCATCTATGGGCTACCGGGAGAGGATGCAGAGAGCACAAAGGAATCAATCAGGATGATGCGGGCTCTCAGTGATGCTGGGGCTGAGAGAATCATTCTCTATGGTTTCAGATCTCTGCCCGGGTCTGCTTTCGAGGGTTTTCCGGAGTCTTCAACTAGGGACGAGTTCGGGGCACAGCTCCGTCGAGAGGCAGAGAGAGTCAATCGAAAAAAGAAGACTGACTATCTTGGACGAGTCGTACAGGGGATAGCTGCTGAGCCGTCTTGGGCACAAGTCGGTTATACCATGGTATACCCCCTGCAGGAAGGTCCGCTTATGACAGTTCCCGGGGGATTTTCGGCAGGCACAATGCTCCAGGTCAGAATTCAAAGGGTCCTGAGCAGCGGACTTGTAGAGGGCGAGATCGTTCGAGAACCAGAACTCGAATCAAGATAGCTCTAGGCAAAGCTTCATATTGCTAAGGCTCCGGGAGTCAGAACGGTGGCACACCGTGGTATACACCTGTCATAACTGTCATCGTGAAGTAACCCCAGATGGCCTTAGGACACTGCCAGGCGTCAAATGTCCATACTGCGGTGGGAGAATTCTTTACAAAGTCCGTCCACCAGTAGTGAAACGCGTGAAGGGCGCATGAAGAATTCACTCATTTTGCCCATCATATCATGCCAAGGATTAGCATCGTTGTCACCGCAGCTGATACAAGGAGCAAAATCAGAAAGATGATAGAGTACACCTTCCTTCTGGTCTCACGTTTCAAGTTCAGTCCTCCGTGTTTCCAATCAGAATCATGCCCAGCCGTGTGAGTTCTTCGATTCCTCTTATCTCTCCATCAAACAGTGGAACCTCCGTGATGTCGATGTCGGAGAACAGGTCTCTAATGTCTTTGAGATTCGTCTGTTGCATCTCATATCGTTTTGTGCAGAACTTGCAGGATGGATTGGGAGGAACAAGCTGATTCACGACCATATTGGTGGCAGGGATATGCCATTTGTCTAGACTAGCGAGCAGACGTTGCGTTTCGAAGACTGCCATTGCCTCTGGAATCATGACCACAACAAACTGCGTGGTGTCCGGATCTGAGAGTTCGATACGGGCCGCCCGAATCTTATCCTTAGTCTGTTGAATCATCTCCCAGGAGCTGTCTTCTTCTTGCTTTCCGCCGCCAAACATACTTCTGAGTCCACCCATCATCGCGCTCAATCGCTGACGAAGGGTCATGATTTTGCCCAGCCAACTATCTAGAAGGTCTGGCAATTCAAGGAGTTTCAGAGTATGACCTGTGGGTGCAGTATCGAAGATGACCCGATCATAGGAGGAGTCTTCGATGAACTCGAGTATCTTTCCGAATGCCATTGCTTCATCCGACCCGGGTGGTGTCATGCCTGTCATGTCGCCCATAAGATTCGCTGCCATCTGTGCCTCAGGACCAGCAGATCCGTCCCCGATAATATCTTGGAACTGCTGCATTCCCTTCTCAGTGCTTATTTCCATCGCCCAGAGATTGTCGAATCCCTCGATAGGAATGACTTCTCCCCCTGAGAGGTTCTGGTTGAAGCTGTCACTGAGACTATGTGCCGGATCAGTCGATAAGACCAGAGTTCGAAACCCATGCTGTGCTGACAGCACTGCTATCGCACCAGCGCAACTTGTCTTTCCAACTCCTCCTTTACCTCCCGAGAGGATGAACTTGACCGAGTCACTGTAGATGATATCTTTGAGAGTCATTCCAAGACCTCTGAACGGCTGATTGTCTGGTTTCTCTATTAATGCTTCCATAGGTTAAAGAGGGATTCTGAATTGGGGCAGAGAGGTCATGTCATCGTAGGACAGTCACCAAAGCTTATTCAATAGGTCGATTCACAAGAGTAAGCAGTGTATTGAGGAAAGAGGAATGTCGTTCCCGCAAGTCCGAACCACAGCAGTCGAGTTTCCCTCTACTATCCTTAGACTACTCGGCCTAGAGATTCCAGAAGGGCTGTATCCAGCAAATGAAGAACTGGTCAGCAAGTTCAGTCCCAAGGCTGTGGTTATGGTTGTCATCGACAACTTTGGGCTCTTTGAAGCAGTCGTCTACAAGCCTGAGGCACTCATCAAGAACATGGAGGCTCTTGCCCTCCTCGAGACTGATGACCCCTACGCAATTCCTCTGATCAAGACTCTCTTGCAGGGACCTCGTTCCGACTTTCATATGATCAAACACATCAAAGACTGTGGCAAAGTGATCAAGGTCATATGCAGGGAGGCTGACCAAGCTACCTTAGGATTCGACTCTGCGTATACGGTCACCCCACATGATGACATGGCAACATATATTGAGGCTACTAAGTACATCTTCAAGAGTGAGCTTCTATATCTCCACTTTTTGGACTTTGAGAGCCTCTATGCTCAGTATGGACATCGGACCCCGCCCAAGACCCTTCTTGAGAAAATAGTTCGACGAACTGACAACTGGATAAAGGTTCTACTCAGACAGGCGCGAGATGAAACATTGTTCATCATAATCGGCAATCATGGCCGACATCCAGTCCCTCTTGACTACGAAGGCAAACTGGCTGAGTGGCGCAAGGCGAACTCTCCAATCGCGATGATCTTCCAGAAACGTGCAGACCACTCCTAGGCAATATTGAATAGAGCTGGAATTCCGAAAGCTATTGCAATGCATGCGAGAATGAGACATAGCTTCCAGAAATTGAGCCATCTCGCCAATCGAAGAAGCAACTCCATCGAGGCTAGACCAACAACAAATACAATCGCCTCGATGATGATCAGGTCGAATAGACCTACACTCTGCGGTATTGGGTTGCCCGTCAGAATCTCCAGGCCAAGAATGCCTATGACAGCTGGAACACTCATTAGGAAGCTGAATCTCAGTGCAGTCTCTCTGTCGACCTTTTGCATGAGTAAAGCAGATACCGTGACACCCGATCGGCTGAGCCCGGGCAATACTGAAGTTCCCTGAACAAGACCAGTCAGGATTGCCTCCTTGTCTGTCGGGGTCTTTACATCGACAGAGTCTGCACTTTTCCCTTGCCGGGTAGGCAGGTACAGTGCCAATGCAGTAACCAAGAGCAGCACGCCCACAAGGGCGTTGAGTATCTCTCCCTGAAAGACGTTAATACTGTCTTTCAGAAACACGTACAGCGGAATAGCCGTGATGGCAGTGGCGACTGTGGCAATGAGCAGTAACCGAAGCAGAGTCTTGTCTTTCAGTGATATGATATCAAGCATTATCCTAGGATAGCGTGCAACGACTGCAAGAGCAGTGCCCAAATGGAGCCACACTGCTAGGATCAGCGCTGCGTCTGGTGTTATTTCCGTGAAATTATTGATAAAGAACAGGACCTGCCCTTCGCTGCTGATTGGGAGCCATTCGAGAAATCCCTGCAAGAGCGCGACTACTATTTGCCAGAGTTCCATGCTATCATTTCCTGCTCCCAACCGACATCCAGAAGAATTAAAAAGATACTCCACTCGACAGCAGCTCAAGTAGGTGTGCAAATTGGTGTTGGATCAAGACAGATTTCTCAGTTCAGAACTTGGAAACATAACTCAGATGTTAGAGGAGCATTTTCGAGCTGCGTTATCTGCTAGCAAGATGGTATATAATGCTGTAAATGACTGGCTATCTGGAAAGACCAGCATTCCAGCCGAAGACCTCAAGGCTATCACAGCTCTCGAGGAGAAGGGTGATGATCTGAAGCACACCATACTCGTTGAACTTGCAAAAGCAAACAGCCTGATACAGCGTGAGGATCTTCTGCGTCTCGTGCATTATAATGACAAATTGGCTGATGGCGCGGAGTGGTGCTTGTATCATTTGGCTGCCATTGCAGGGTCTTGGCGTCCTGAAGGTGAGCTAAAGGGAAAGATAGCCAAATTGAACGAGCTTGCGATAGAAGAGAACACTCAGCAGAGGGAAGCAGTACGATTTCTGTCAATCAACATGGAAGAATCGATGAAACGAGCAGATGAAATCTGCAGACTTGAGAAACAGATTGACTCTGTTCAGCGTGAGATTGTCACGCTCCTCTATCCTGCCAGTATCCCCATAGCCATTCTCTTGAGATTCCGCGACTTCATCAATATGATGGAAGACATTGCGAACTTCGGGGAGGATGCTGCAATCACGATCAGAGCTCTCTCGCTCACATTGAATATGTGATACTGGCTGGTGCCGTGAATTGACAGGAGAAGTCCAAGGAACTGCGATTGCAAGGCTTGTTGGGGGCAGAGCGATTGTTTGGGACCCGAAGGACGGCATGCAACTCTATGACAATGGCTACTTTGGACAACCTGTGGGTATAAGAAAACCTAAGTCACCAGTCTTCGACAAACCCCTTGAGCTCTCTCTTCTGGAATGTGCCTACCTGACTCGTGAGAAGAAGCTACAGGTCTTGGACTCGAAAGATGATCGTATTCTAAGCTTGAGAAAAATCATGAACCTGGGCTCAAAGCGGTCTAAGGATTTCAAAGACCAGTTCTTGGTCTATGCGCAACTTCGTGAACTAGGGTATGTCGTGCGTCCCGGTCTAAAGTTCGGGACTGACTTTGCAGTCTATGAGAAGGGTCCAGGGCTCGATCATGCACCTTTTCTTGTGCATGTTATTCCCCAGAAGAATGGGGTCGTTCCACTAGACATTGTCCGCGCAGGTCGCTTGGCTACGAGTGTGAGGAAGCGGTTTATCATTGCGACAGTCAAGGCGAGTGGCGAAATCGCCCACTATTCGTTCGTATGGCATCGACCCTGAGTGTCCACCATCCATGAGCAAAACAAATAAGTTCACAGGCGTGACATTTGCTACAACATCTAGCCCCGAGGATGAATCCTGATGGCTAACAAAGCTGAAAATGCAAAGGCTTTTGGTGTGCTGTTGGCAAAAGCCTGGGAGAATACTCCCTCATTCATCTGCAGTAATGGTGACTACATTTACTGTCTGTACCCCGCTGACGACACGAAGACTAAGTGGGTTGAGGCGTCGTTAACTTTTCCGGATGGGTCCCTAGACAAGAAGCAGATTGATCCTGTGAAGGCGATTGCGCTATTGGTAGAAGAGCTGAAGGTGTTGCCCACGTATGGCGCAGATACTATTGTCACCACGAAGGCGCAACTCGACGAAGTCGCGGGTCGGTTAGGCACTTTGAAGTAGCTTGTGTAATGATTCGTGGTCTCTTGTAGACCTGTCTAAGATGTGGATGGAACAGGAGAATGCCAAAACCACTCATTGAATGTCCTTCTTGTGGCCAAAACGTCCCTGATGGAAAGTACTGCAATCTTTGTGGGAAACCTCTCACTCTCAGGGACTCTCAGAAAGTCGCTGAGTTAGAGGATTCCTTCCATGATCAAGTCACTGAAACCGAAGGTCCAGAAACTGATACATCAATTGACCCCGCCTTGCTTCCTCACTTTGATGTGACTATTCAGGACATGCCATCTGAGGCAGCTGTAGTTCTCCTCTCAGGTGCTGAACTCATTGTTCTCGATGAGGAGCTCGATCGCATCATCGATCAGACTAAGGCAACCCGACAAGCACTGCAACTTCAACAGGCTGACAAAGGAGTGCTGACAGTACGAGCAGAGGCTCTTCGAGAGGAATTCGAGCGCGCCAAGCAACGGCGTCATGAACTAATCGTAGTGAAGGAAAAGCTCCCCCTCGAAACAGTCCTGGAGAATCTTGACAGACACGAAGCGAGGCTCTCTAAACTTGAGGGTGTCGCAGGGACTCTTGACAAGGATGTGTACGAGGAACAGCGAACTGAAATACTTCAGTCCATCAAAGCACTCCAAACAAGCCTGAAGGATGCAATCAAGACTGGAAATAAGTGGTCAAAGGGAATCAAGAATACTCTGAAGGCTCTCCAGAAGGAAAGCAGTCGACTTGATGCCAAGTTCAAAATCGGGGATATCTCAAGAGAGAAGTATGAATCATCAAGAGCAAGACTCGAACGGGGAACGCGCATTCTTGAAGGCGGCCAAAAAAGGCTAGATGAACTGCTAAGTCAAACAAAGAAGAGATGAAATAACGAAGAAGCATGATCTTGGAGCGAAATGGAATGGCAACAGGTTATGTGGAATGTAGTGCACTCTGTAGGAACTTTCGATGTGAGAAGAAGCCCTTTGCTCTAAAGATAGTTCAAAAGGGGAACAAGAAGATAGTCTGGTGCACATGGATTGATGAGGACTGTGATGGCGCATGGTGCCAGTTCTCAAAATGCCTAGAGCGTCGAATGACAGAAGATGGCAAGTGCAAGCCTCCGGCACAAAAAGCCAAACCTGTGGTTGACATGGGGCCGGAGGACGAATACCCTGACGCAATCCCAAAGGATATCGCAAAGAAACTCAAGAATAAGGTATAACATCTGCAGCGCGTCCTCTTGCAGAGCCCGTAATGTCTATAAGTAGCAGGAATTTTCTCTCAGTAGTGCAAAGGTGAGTAACTATGTTTGAGGAAATCCGCCCTGAGATGCGCGCGCTCATCTACTTCATGATTGGAATATCACTTCTAGGTATTGGCGTACTGCTCGGTCAGGCGGCCTTTGCTATCGGTTTTCTTACCTGGCCCTAGAGATGGGCCTTCACACGGGGTGATAACCCTTGGCCCGCCTTGATGATATTGTACATCTGCTGCTCAGCTTTGATGGTATCTCACGGAAATTCGTCCTTCCATCCATAATTGATAAGCTGCGATTGAGATCTTTTAAGGGCAATACTCCGCACGCTCTCGGAGAGGATTCCGCTGCGATTGTTACTAGCTCCAATGACATTGTTCTCCTTACCACAGATGCCATTGTTGAAGACCTCTGCCTTGGTCACCCTCGAGCCGCAGGATTCAATGCCGTCTTGGCCAATGTCATGGATATCTATGCGGCGGGAGGCACTCCGACTTCCTTTGCGGTCGCATTATCCTATTCCAACCAGGAAATCGGAAACAAGATACTCGACGGTCTTATTGCTGGCTCTCATACTTTCAAGATACCCATTGTTCGCGGCCATACCAACCCCCGATCATCGTCGACCTATGTTGTGGGCTCCGCGACAGGCACCGTTCAGAAGGATGACCTGCTGACTGCAGGAGGCGCCATGGTAGGAGACATGCTCGTTCTGCTTTTTGACCGAGCCGGACAAAGAGGTGCACACTACAGACTCGGGTGGGACTCGGTGACTGACAGGCCATCTGATGAGATTGTGCGTAGGCTGTCAGTCATGAATGATCTTGCAGAACATCATATCTTGTCCGCGTCAAAGGATGTTTCCGTGGCTGGTATAGTGGGAACAGCAGTGATGATGCTGGAGTACTCAGGGAAAGGGGGTACTCTCGATCTTGATGAGATTCGGATGTCAAAACCTTCTGAGATTCCGCTAGAGGATTGGCTTCGAATGTACATTTCACTGGGCTTCCTCGTCGCCACCGCAAAGGAGCATCTAACTCAAGTTGGACGCATCGCTGAGAACCACGCTCTATCACCATGCATAATTGGTGTTGTTGATGAATCTCGAGTAGTTAGGCTCTCCATGGATGGGGAAGAACGTACAATATTCGACTTCACAAAAGGTCCAGTGCTCACGCCGAAGAATGACCATGAATGACACCTGCGTTAGCGTTATATTGTCCAATCACTGGTAGACAAGCGAAGTGTCCCAGGTGTCGTCTACAAAGGTATGCAGTATCATCGGTTGTTCAAAGGAGTCGAAGAGATCCTTTGCAACAGTAAGAATCATGGAGAGCATCGCCAACTCAGGTCTGAAGGTCAAGGACGCTCAAGCAAGGAAGGTCCATGTCTGTGCTGATCACTGGAAGATTGTGAAGAAGGCTTTCAAGAAGGATACAAAACCCGAGCGACTCCGTTGGGGCCATTAGATCAGTATGCGTGTATGACTGGAGCGGACTTCTTGCTAGGCTGAGGTGTATTGAAATGTCCAAGAGCGGCAGTGCTAAACGCGGTTTCAAACCAAACTACAAGCTGTGGTTTGAATCAGAAGGAGAGTACATTTTTGGTCCTGGAGCCTGTGCCATTCTGACCGCTGTGCTGGAGGAGGGTACGCTGACAAAAGGCGCTGAGAAGCTTGGCATGTCCTACCGCTATGCTTGGGGCGCCATTAGGAAGATTGAACACAAACTTGGCATGCCTCTTATTGAAACCTTTAAGGGCGGTAAGACTGGTGGCGGCGGTGCAAGAGTGACTGAACAAGGTCTGAAGTTCATCAAGGCCTACTCTGAATTGCACAGAGCCTTTGAGGATGTCCTGAAGAAGAGCGGTTACCTCAGTCTATGAGAAGCGAATGACGATTGCATCGTTGGGGCAGTGGCTCTTGCATTCGAGACACATGATACAATCTGGACTGTGCATGTGTTTATACGGATATTTTCTGATTCGTATGTTCATTGGACAGACCATCTCACAGACATTGCATACATCGGGAGTGCATCGTGCTGGATTTCTGCCAATTCCAATGAGTGCGTCTCTAGAGAAGACGCTGTACAACCACCCTGCTGGGCAAATCCATCTACAGAACCATCTTGGTACCCATATAGAGACCGCAAAGACGAAGATGACAAAGGCGAGTTGCAGTAGTGCGAATCCCCACTGAGTGAAGTACCAGAGCGTGCTTAGGCTTGTTGGCCACAGTTGCTCTGGAATGACCTTGAAGAGAATGTATGCTGGATTCAGAGGATTGAATGCATCATTGGCAAATGCGCCAAGCATGGTTTCAAGCACTAATTCTCCGCCAACAGCTCTGGAAGCTCCTAGCCAGACTGCAAGTCCAGCGACGACCACAAAGATGTAGAGCTTGCCTTTCCGCATTTCTATCTCAGTAGCTGCTGTCGGTCTCACTTTTTCGCGCTTCGGCAATGTTGCAAAGTCCTGTATAGTCCCAATCGGGCATGCCCACGCACATGGTGCTCGGCCAACGAAAATCAGGATGATGATCATCGCTCCGATCGTGAAGAATGGAAAGAATGCAGATGTGAAGGTCCGCTGCATTGTGTCGAATGAGCCCGAGATGACAGCAAAAGGCGCTTCTAGGGGTGCCAG
>Ga0153915_10000475_pt1 | contig 37252 bp, 28 predicted proteins | sample Opewatmetagenome_2_FD_107003 | JGI IMG/M metagenome (GOLD analysis project Ga0153915, IMG submission 107003) | Freshwater wetland microbial communities from Ohio, USA - Open water 3 Core 3 Depth 3 metaG | ecosystem: Environmental > Aquatic > Freshwater > Wetlands | place: USA: Ohio, Lake Erie... | reverse complement strand
CTGTTCGTGGCCAATGACACCGCGCCGAATTTTCTCTTCCGCAATCGCGGCAAAGGCCAGTGGCAGGAAGACGGCGTGAAGGCCGGCATCGCGTACGGCGTGTCGGGAAGCTCGCGGTCGGGCATGGGTCTCGACGCCGTGGATTTCAACGGCGACGGCTTTCCGGACGTGCTCGTGGCGAATATCGACCACGAGAGCGTCTCGCTCTACGAGAACCACAAGGGCTACTTCTTTACTGACGCGGCGCCGGATCACGGCCTCGCGCAGGCGACGCGGCTCATGAGCGGCTGGGGCGCGAAGTTCTTCGACGCCGACAACGACGGCCGCAGCGATCTGCTGCTCGCCAACGGGCACCCTGACGATCTGATCGCGCGGCGTGCGCCGGACGTGCGCTACAAAGAGCCGCTGCTGCTCTTCCGCCACGACGGGCGCCGGCTCCGCGACGTGAGCGCGCAGTCGGGCGCGGTGTTCGCGAATGCGTACGCGGCGCGGGGCCTGGCCGTCGGCGACTTCGACAACGACGGCCGCGTCGACGCGCTCATCGGCTGCAACGGCGGCGCGCCGCTGCTGCTGCGCAACGTCACGCCGCCGGGCCATCACTTTGTGGGCGTGAAGCTCCAGGGCACGGCCTGCAACCGCGATGCGGTTGGGGCGCGGCTGACTTGGACGGCCGGCGGCGTCCGCCGCTCGCGAGTCAGGCACGGCGGCGGCAGTTACCTCTCGTCGCACGATCCGCGCGAGGTCCTCGGCATCGGCCCCGCGACGAAGATCGACGTACTCGAGATCACATGGCCGCTGCCCAGCGGAAGAACCGAACGCTTCACCAACGTCCCGATAGATCGCTACGTGACGATCGTCGAAGGCAAGGGAATCCAGGGATGAAGCGGATGGTCTTCGCGGCGTTGATCGTCGCGATCGGATGCTCAACACCCCAGCCAACGGGGCCGGCGCTGCGGACCGTCACGCTGCCGGACATCTCGAGCGCGGCACCGGCCGTACAAAAGCAGATTCGTGACCAGTACGTGTCGCTGCAGCAGAACGCCGCAAACGCCGACGCGAACGCCGCGATGGGACGCCTCTTCATGGCCACGGAGTTTCTCGACGCGGCCGAGGCCTGTTTTCTGAACGCGCAGACGCTCCACACGACCGACATGCGCTGGCCGTACTATCTCGCGCACATCGAGCGGCTGCGGAATCAGCCTGAGAAAGCGGCGGTGCTGTTCGAGCGAGCGCTGACGCTGCAGCCCGATCACGTGCCCAGCCTGGTGTGGCTCGGCGCGATGCGTCTGGTCGCCGGCAACGCGGACGCCGCAGATGCGCCGCTCACGAAAGCGCTCGCCCTCCAGCCCCGCGAACCCGCCGCGCTCTACCACGCGGGCCGTGTCGCGCTCGCGAAACGCGATTACCGTCTCGCCATCGATCGCATGAGCGCCGCGCTGGCCATCCAGCCGCAGGCGTCGGGCATTCACTATCCGCTGTCGCTCGCGTACCGGGGCGCCGGCGATACGAAGAACGCCGACGCGCATCTGAAGGCGCGTGGGAACACCGACCCGGCGCCTTCCGATCCGCTGATGCGGCAGGTGTCGGGGCTCCTGCAGAATGCCACGGCGTTTGAAGTGCGCGGCGCGGACGCGCTCGGCAAACGGCGCTGGCCCGAAGCCGTCGACGCGCTTCGCCAGGCCCTGGAGCTCGCGCCCGACAACGCGTTCACGCATCTCAACCTCGGCACGGCGCTCTTTGAAACCGGCGACGCCGGCGGCGCGCTCGCGCAGTTTCAGGAAGCGGTCCGTCTGTCACCAGGGCTGGCCAAGGCGCACTACGGCATTGGCATCGTCACCGAAGCCGCGGGACGCGATGCCGAGGCGATCGACGCATTTGCCGCGGCGGTGAACGCCGATCCGTCGTCGCTCGAAGCGCACCTCAGCCTCGCCGACGCGCTGCGCCGGACCGGACGCGACGCCGAGGCGCTGCCGCACTACACCGCCGTCATCACCGCCAGTCCGTCGGCGTCACAGGCACACTTCGGCTACGCGATGGCCCTCGCGCATCTCAAGCGGTACACCGAGGCCCGCGACGCGTTGAACCGCGCCGCCGCGACGTTTCCCGATCAACCAGGCTTCGCGCACGCGCTGGCGCGCGTGCTCGCCTCGGCGCCCGACGATCGCGTACGCGATGGACGCCGCGCGCTGGCGCTGACGGAGACGCTGCTCAGAACCCAACGCACGCTCGAGCTGATGCAGACGATGGCGATGGCGCTGGCGGAGGCCGGTCGATTCGACGAGGCCGTGCAGTGGCAGCGTGAGGCGATCGCCGCGGCGGCCCAGGCAGGCCGCCGCGAGATCGGTGGAAGGCTTGCGGAAAATCTCAGCCGCTACGAACGGCGACTGCCCTGCAGAACGCCGTGGCCCGAAGACGATCCCGTCTTCAGGCCACGGCCCCGATCCTAGTCCCTAGAAATCCGTCTGAATGCTGAACTTGATGAACCGTGCCTGCAGGATCAGATTCGGCACCTGCCAGATCGCCTGTCCGCCAGGCACCGGCGTGTACGTGTTGTTCTGACCGGTGATGACGTCCGTGTTGAGCAGGTTGTAGACGTCGATGCCCACGGTCGATCGCGTGCGCCCGAACTTCAGGATCTTCGCCACGCGAATGTCGACCTGGTTGAGGCGATCGCCGTAGACCTGTCCCGGCTCGATGATGTGATAATTCGCGATGCCGGGGAACATCTGCAGGCCGCCGACGCCTGGCAAAAACGGCAGGCTGTCGCGCGCCTCGACGGGCACGCCCGGGAGGCTCTGGAACGTGCCGCTGATGAGCACGTCCGCCTTCGGAATCGTGTAGCCGGCCAGGCCCTTCACCTGCGTGACGAAGATGCCGTCACGCTTGCAGTACTGCGAGGGCATCGTGGTGAAGAAGAACGGGCTGAAGAAATTCAGGCTCTCGAACCCGACTTCCGGCAGCTTCGCCTGCACGCCGCAGTTGTCGGTGCTGCTGCGGCCCGTGCTGAACCCGCCCGATCCGAAGAAGCCGCCCCGCAGCCGCGCATTGAGGTTCACGTCCACGCCGTTGTAGTGCTCGATCTGACGGCCGACGTCATCCGACAGCTTGACGACGTTCTGATTCGTGACGAAGCCGCCGAATCCTGTCGTCGGCTTGATGACGGGGAATCCCGTCACGGTGTAGCCGCCGCCGCCAGGCAGGCGCGAGTCCGCCGGCGCGGTGATGTTGATCAGACTGAAGTCGGACGGCGACAGCGCCAGGTTGTCCGCAACCTGGAAGTTGCCGTACCACTTCCGGAAGAAGCCGACGTCGAGCGAGAGACGGCTCGTCAGCTCCTGCTGAACGCCGACCGAGAACTCCCAGTTGTAGCCGCGCTTGCCCCATCCGGTCTGCAGGTTCGGATCGAACGCGAGCTGGTTGAGCAGAGCGGCGACGTCGTTGGAGCCGAAGCTGGGATTGCTCAACGCGCCGCACTCGCCGTTGGCGTTCACGTTGGTCAGGACGCAGTCAGGCGCGAAGTTCCTGTTGGCGTCCGTCCAGCTCCGCGTGGCAGTACCGAAGCCGACGGCTGCGGACACCGGATTCGGATCAGGCACGATGGCGAACGTGGTGCCGAACCCCAGCAGGTATTTGTTGAGAGTCACCTTGAGCGCCGTCTTGCCGTCGCCCCTCAGGTCGTACGTCAGGCCCATCTTCGGCGTGACGTCGTTCCAGCTCACCTGCTGCGTCTGCTGGAACGTGATGTTCCGGTTGGGCACCAGCGGCCCGGGTCCGAGCGTGGTCGTCGGGTAGTCGCTGGCGGCGTGGTCGTACCGGATGCCGAGTGAGACCGTCGCGCGCCCGGTTGTCCACTTGTCCTGCGCGAAAAGACCGGTGTCATGGCTCACGTGCGTGCTGGTCGTGTACGGCGTCGCGTACTCCGTGATCTGCGACGGCGTGGGCGCGCCGCCGACGGGCGTGTTGAACTGGAAGCTGTACGGCACCCGCGTGTACGTCGTCGCATCGGACTGGCCCCAGGCGTCGTTGAAGCCGACCTTGAACGCGTGCGCGCCGGTGATGTACGAGGCGGCCACGCGGTAGTGGAACGTCGTGTTGAGGTTGTTGCTGTAGGTGCCGGCCGCGCGGTACGTCATGCCGGGGCGGAAGGCGCCCGGGCCGTTGTCCGTCACGGAAATCATCCCCGGCGCGAGGTCGGCCGGATCCATCGCGCCCCAGCGCTCGATGCGGTGCATGGCCGTCGCTTCGAGCAGCAGCTTGCTGCTGACCGGCGACGTCCAGTCCACCTCAATCGGCCGCTGCAGCGGAAAGCGCTGATTGTTGCCCGCCTCAGGCGAGGTGAGGCTCGCCACGCCGAACGGACAGAAGCAGTTGTCCTGCCAGTCGACAAGAAATCCGACTTTGTTTCTGGGCGTCGCCTGAGTCGTGACGCGCGCCTGATAATCGCTCCACTTGCGATTGAGCACCGCCGGCTTGCTGGTGTCGGGCGCGTAGACCCACGAGTTCGGGTTGTTGGCGTTCAGGTTATAGAACTGGCCGGGCACGTTGGTGTCGGCGCCCTGGCTGCGGCCCGACAGGTAGAACCACACCTTGTCCTTCACCAGCGGTCCGCCGAATCCCGGCGCGAAGTCCCAGTTCTTGGTGATGCCGCCGGGCGTGGTCAGGCCGAGGGCCTGCAGTCGCGGCGTGAAGTTACTGCCCTGCATCGAGTCGTTCGCGAACAGGAACGACCCCGTGCCGGCGTATCGATTGCCGCCGTCCTTCGCGATGAAGTTGATGCGCACGCCGCCCGTCGAGAGGCTCGCGTCCACGGCCGACGTGTCGAAGAGCATTTCGCTGACGCCCGCGGGATTGGGAATCGTGCCGCCGCCCCATCCGCCGCCGATCATCGTGCTCAGCGAGATCCCGTTCATCGTGAACCGCTGATCCTGCGTCTTGCCACCGTGGATGGCGAGGGCGAGCGTGTTCGGGCCGAGTGCGCCGCCGACGTCCTGGTTCGCGAGGCCGCCGGTGCTCAGCGTGATGCCCGGAATCAGCACGCCGACGTTGAACATGTTCTTGCCGGTCGGCAGCGCGTCGAGCTCCGTATGCGTGATGACCGTCTGCTTCGTCGTGCTCTGCACGTCGACGATCGGCGCTTCGCCGGTGACCGTGATCGTCTCGGCGACATTACCGACCTTCATGTCGGCGTTCACCGTGGCAGCAAAGGATCCCACGAGATCGAGCCCTTCGCGCTTCACCGTGCTGAATCCGGTGAGCGTGAACGTGACGGTGTAAGTGCCGGGCAGAAGCTCAGTGATGCGGTATTGGCCGGTGCCGTCGCTGACAGCGCTCCGGACTTTCTCGATGAGCGCCGGGCTCGACGCCTCAACCGTCACACCTGGCAGGACGGCGCCTGACGCGTCCTTGACGACGCCGGATATCGAGGCGCCGCTCTGAGCCGACGCTCTCCATGCCATTAATAGGACGAAGGCACTAGCCCCGAGGACTCTGAACCATCCACGCATGATCCCTCCTTGGCGAGTCATACCCACACGATGGTCGTGGCGGCAGGTTTATGCCATACCGCAGCGGCATAACGGTCGCCTCGAACTGGGAGAGAGTCCAATACATCTTTCAACTGGGACACATACAGATCTGGTATAGACTCCCGGCCATGGATTTCCGGCATCTCCGTGCGTTCATTGCTGTCGCCGAAGAGTCGAGCGTCACGAAAGCCGCCGCCCGTCTTCACATCTCCCAACCTCCGTTGAGCCGCCACATCCGGCAGCTCGAGGAGGAGCTCGGCATCACGCTGTTTGTCCGTCACCGCCAGGGCGTCAGACTCACCGAGGCCGGCACCGGGCTGCTTGAAAAAGCCAAAGTGCTCGCCGCGGCGGCGTCGGACTTCTACGAAACCGCGGGCGAGACGACGAGGAGCGAGTCGAACCGCGTGCGCGTCGGCATCGGCTGGGGTCTGTGGGAAACGGTGAACAAGATCCGCGTCGCCTCGGCGCGTCAGTTCGCCAACATCACGATCGACGCGTCCGACGTGCTCTGCGCGGATCACTACAACGAGCAGCTGCAGCATCGCCTGCTGGATCTCGTGTTCGCGCGCCCGCCGTTCGATGCCGCGACGCTCGACTCGGCGATGCTCTTCCAGGAACGCATCGTCGCCGTCGTCAGCAGCGAGAGCCCGCTGGCGTCGCGCAAGACGCTGCGCCTCCGCGATCTCGCCGATCAGACGTTGCTTCTGTGGGACCGGCACATCATGCCGTATCTCTACGACAAGATTGACGACCTCTACGTGCGCCAGGGCATCACGGCGAAGCGCGAGCCGACGCCGGACGCCGGTCCGTACAACCAGGCGGGCCTGATGATGGTGGCGTCGGGCAAAGGCATCTACCTCTGCATGGGCATTCCGTTCACGACACCGCAGACGGCAAGCGCCGTCTCCGTCGTGCCGCTGGCCGATCCCGACGCGACGCTCGATGTGTGCGTCGCGTGGCGCAAAGGCGAATCGTCGCCCGTCGTCTGCAAGTTCCTCGAGAGCGTCTGGCAGGTGTTTCCGCAGGCCCGGCCGGGCGGCACGAAGGCAGTCGCGCGGCGCGCGTCCTAGGGCCTCACCGGCATGTCCGGATCTCTCCCACCCTTCGCGTGGGAACAGGTGGTGCCGTCGCGCGAAGCACAGCTGCTGCTCGATCTGTCTGCCGGTGTGACCCTCCAGGTGGCGTCCCCGTGCACTGGTACCCGAGACGTGGCCGCACATGACAGGCCAGGGGCCGTGCCATAGAATCTGAATTCATGCAGCGTTACGTCAGCCGCGTGGTCGATCTGCTCGACCCGTCTCTCAACACGTTCACGAACATCAGCCTCGAGGACGCGCGCGCGCGAGTCCGGAGCGGCGACGCCGCGTCGGTGCGCGCCATCGACGGATCGTTCGCGCTGGTCGCGTCTGAGGGCATCACCGTCCGCATGGCGCGATCGATGGATCGCCCGCTCCGCTACTTCCTCGCGAAGCGGCACGAAGGGCCGGCGCTGTACGTCGCGGATCGCATCGACACGCTGCATCGCGCACTCGTCGCCGACGGCCTGGACGCCCAGTTTCATCCGAGCTACACGCGCATGGTGCCGGCCCACCACGTCGTCGAGCTCGCGCTCGTCGGCTGTCCGGATCCGTCGCCCAGCTACACGCGATTCTTCACGCCGCAGCGCGACTCGCTGCCCGGCGACCTCGACGAGATCGGCCGCCGCTACATCGGCGCGCTCGCCGGCGAAACCGCGAAGTGGCTCCAGAGCATCGACGCGCACCAGGCCGGCGCGCCGGTCGGCGTCGCTTTCTCGGGCGGCATCGACAGCGGGTCGGTGTTCCTCGTCGTGTATCACACGATGCTGCGGCTCGGGATGTCGCCGCAGCGGCTGAAGGCCTTCGTGCTCAATGTCGGCGACGGTCCCGATCTCGAGCAGGCGCGCACGTTCCTGTCGTCAACCGGCCTGTCGCTGTTTCTGGAAGAGATCGTCGCCAGGCCAGACGAGCTCGACGCGTGCGAGACCATCAGGGTGCTCGAAGACTACAAGGCGCTCGACGTCGAATGCGCCGCGATGGGGCTGCGTCTCTTCCGCGGCATCCGCGAGCGCTATCCCGAGTGGCGGGACATCGCGGACGGCGACGGCGGTGACGAGAACCTGAAGGACTATCCGATCGAGGAAAACACGGAGCTGACAATCCGCAGCGTCGTGGACAACCTGATGCTCTATCAGGAAGGCTGGGGCGTCGGCCGCATCAAGCACTCGCTGACGTACAGCGGCGGCCTCAGCCGGAGCTACGTCCGCACGTACGCGCCGGCGCGGCACTACGGCTTCGACGGCTTCAGCCCGTACACGCGTCCGAACGTGATGGAAATTGCCGAAGGGATTCCGTTCGCGGCGCTGACGCAGTACGACGTGCCGACGCTCTACTCACTGAAGGGCGAGATCGTCCGCCGCGGCGTGAAGGCCGTCACAGGCATCGACATGCCCGTGTTCCCGAAACGCCGCTTCCAGCACGGCGCCATGCCGGCGCATGCGATGCGCCAGACGCTCACTGGATCAGAAGCAGAATACCGGCGCGCTTTCCACTCGTTGTATTCAAGCTGATTCGATAGGCCTGCACATCACGAAGACACGAAGGACATGAAACATTCTTCTTGTACAGAATGTTCTTCGTGCTGCTTCGTGATCTTCGTGTCTCCGTGACAGACCGTCGGCGGAGTTACTTCTTGAGCTTTGCGAGAATCCGCTTCTGATTCGCGATGATGCGCTTCTGGTTGCGCTCGATTCGCGCCTGATTGCGCAGGATCTTCTTCTGGTTGCCTTCGGTCGCGCTTTTCGCCATCACTTCCCCCCTCGAGCGTGCATTCTACGCTTGATGAGCAGCTTTACCCACACAAAACCGACGAGGAGAAACGGCAGCACGAACAGCACCGTCAGGATCGGGCGCGGGCGAAGATCGTAGGTCGCATCGGTGGATGCGTCGACAGCGGCCTTCCCGAGCGCGCCGTCGATGGTCACGTGCACGCCGAACGGCCCTTCGTGATCCAGGAGGAGCGCGACGAAGTGGCGCTCGTTGTCGCCGTTCACCGGTTCGGCGGGCGCCGACCGTTCCGAACCAGCGCGATCGAGCGGCTTTATCGATACGACGACGCGAGCCGCGCCCGGCTGCACGGTGATCCAGAACCGCCCGGCGGCGGATTGATCGTCGGTCGCGTCCGGATCGGTCCACACCGACACCTTGTAGGCGCCGACGACTTTGTCCGTGACGATCGGGAACGGAGGACCGCTGTGGGCGGACAGTCGGACTCCCGCTGCGATCACGATCACGAAAAATAGCCACCACAGAGGAAAGGAGGATGCTGAGGTCTTCTTTTCAAAAGCACTTCTCCTCGTCCTCCGTTCCTCCGTGGTGGAGAGTTTCCTCATCCCAGCGCTCCGAGTCCTCGCATATCCATGGGCTGCGAGAGGATCCATAACGCGGCGCCTGCGAGCAGCATGATCAAAATCGCCCACGGGATGAACGCTGCGGCCTGCCGGCGCGGGTAATCGCGGTCGGAGATCTGAAAGGCCGCGGCAAGCGATCCCAACGTGCCGAGCAGGATCAATCCGACCTGAATGGGAAACACCGACCCCGGACGCATGCCGGTCAGGCGCCACAACGGCTCGCCGAGCGCAGGCCATCCCAGCACGTCGACGGCTGCACGCTGCGTGACGGGGACAATCGTAAATGCGCCGGTCAGCAGATGGAACCCGTAGTGTGCCAGCCACATGCCGAAGCCAAACGGCACGAGCGCATACACGTAGCTGACGGCAATCTGCATGCGACCCTGAAAGGACCGCCCCGCGGGCGATGGCGCCGAATCGCCAGCGAACATCCCGGCCAGCGTCGCCGCGAGGCCGAGGAGCACCAGCGGCGCGACGACAAGAACCGCGACAAAGAGCACGGCCAGTGCCGGCGCTTCGGACTGGATGCCCATCGCCTGCGCGATCGCCGACTCGACGCCGCGCACCGGCGCCACCATGCCGAACGCATTCATCAGGCTGCCGAAGACAAACAGCACGACGAGCGCGGCGATGTCCCGGCGGCGCGTGAGCCGGCCGATGCCCGACCGCCGCCGTGCGTCCGCGAGCTCGGCGCCAGGCACGCGCGCAGCCAGCGCGATGTTGTCATGCGGACAGGCGTGCACGCAGTCGAGGCACAGCGTGCAGTCCAGGTTGCCGACCTTCGCGGGCAGAAACAGCCGAAGCTCGCAGCCGCGCTGCAGGTCGTTGCCCTTGATGCAGTCCACCGTGCGGCACGTGCCGCAGACGCCGGCGTCGCGCACCCGCAGCTCGAGCGGCGACATCGTCGACGCGATGAAGTTGAACTGGCCGATCGGGCAGAAGTACTTGCAGAAGCTGGCGCCGCGAAACACCAGGTCGATGAGAAGCGCCGAGGCGAAGTACGCGAGGACGAGCAACGCGGTCGCGCGCGGCAGCGCCCAGAGATCGAACAGCTCGTAGCAGAACAGCACCGCCGCGAAGAGCGCGACGCCGATCCACTTGGTCCGCAGCCATCGCGGCAGCGTCAGGTTCGACGCGTGGATCCGGCGGCCCGCGTCTCGCGCCAGCACGAACGGACACCCGGTGCAGAACAGATTGCCGGCGGCCAGCAGCGCCACGACGAGCAGGCCGCGGTAGTGGACCCACGTCAGGACTGTCGTGAAACTGGTCGGATCGACGCGCGAGCCGAGCAGCCCGTCAATGACGACGAGAACTGCCGCGAGCAGAAGAACGAGCTGGATCGCGGTACGGGTGTGGCGCCATCGGAGGAACGGTCCGACGACCGGCCACTGCAGGACGTCTATGCGGCCGCCCCCCGGTGCCATGCGCACGTGCACTGGAACGTCGTGCGTTCTTCGGCGGGCGGAAACAGGTGGTAGTACATCCCGATGACCATCGGGATGAAGACAATCGCGTTGTAGAAGAGGTGCAGCTCGACGCGCGGCAGCCAGAGCTGGAGCACGCTCGTCGGCACCGGCCGGCCGAAGAAGTTATGGCCGATCATCGCCTGCATGATCAGCAGGAGGTGTTCGATGTGATGCCAGAATTGGATGCCAAGCGCGATCGTCCACCAGCGCCGATCCGCGACGCCGGTGAATCCCGGCCGGAAGATCCAGAGCCCCGCGAGCATCACGAGCGCGTAGCCGTAATGCAGGACTTCCGATCGGACGAGCCAGGGATAGTACATGCCGAGCATGCCGAGCGCCTTCGGCACCGGCCATCCGAGCACGTAAATCTGAAACGCCTGGAACAGATGCTCGCCCCAGTGCGCGAGCACGATCGCCATGAACGTCCGCAGCGCGATCTCATGATAGCGGCCGTTCAGACGGTCGACGAGCGTCGCCGGCTGGTTCGCCGGGATCGCGTCGGCATGCGTGGCGTACATGTGCACTAGTATAGGGCGAGAGTCGCCGGCCCAGGCCATCGCATAAATGCACTACGTCACTGCCTACCCCGGCTCGCCGGCGGAACGGGATCGATTCATCCTCGACCTCAGAGGCCCGCGCCCGCGCCACGATCCGTGGCGGCATCAGAATCTCGCCATCGACGACGAGCAGACGGAGCGCGGCGACGTGGCGCGCGTCGGCACGGTGTTTCTCACGGGCCGCGAATGTCCCTGGCGCTGCGCGATGTGCGACCTCTGGCGCTACACCACCCACGAGGACACGCCGGCCGGCGCGATTCCGGCCCAGATCGACGCCGCGCGGAGGGCATGGCGCGAGCGTGGCGAGGCCGTCTCGCGGCTCAAGCTGTACAACGCGTCCAACTTCTTCGATCCGCGCGCCGTGCCTGAGAGCGACTACGGGGCCATCGCGGCTCACCTCTCCGGTCTCGACCAGATCATCGTCGAATCGCATCCGTCGCTCGTCGGAAGCCGGGTCGATCGTTTTCTCGATGCGCTCGGCGGCGTGCCGCTCGAGGTGGCGATGGGCCTCGAAACCATTCATCCGGTTGCGCTGGACGCCCTCAACAAGCGGATGACGACGGAGGATTTCGCGCGCGCGGCTGATGACCTGCGCCGCCGCGGCGTCTCGCTTCGCGTGTTCCTCCTGATTTCGCCTCCGTTTGTGCCGGAGCACGAGCAGGATGCGTGGCTCCTGCGCTCCGTCGCGTTCGCCGAGAAATGCGGCGCATCGGTCGTGTCGCTGATCCCCGCGCGCGGCGGCAACGGCGTGATGGAAGCGCTGGCGGCGCAGAAGCTGTTTCGCGAGCCGTCGGGCGATGACGTCCTGCGGAGCTTCGATCTCGTCGTCGCCAGTCGTCTGTCTCCAGTCCCCAGTCGCCAGTCCTCAGTCAGGATTCTGCTCGACCCCTGGGCCGGCAATGCGAATTGACGCAGACGTCGCCATCGTCGGGGCGGGCTTCGCGGGATCGCTCATGGCGCTCGCGTTGCGGAGCCGCGGCAAGAGGGTCGTCCTCGTCGAGCGCGGACGGCATCCACGCTTCGCCATCGGCGAGTCGTCCACGCCCCTCGCCAACCTGCTGATCGAAGAACTTGCGGACACGTACAACCTGCCGCAGATTCGCGTGTTCTCGAAATGGGGCACGTGGCGGCGCTCGCGGCCCGATGTCGGCGGCGGCCTCAAGCGCGGCTTCACGTTCTGTTTCCATCGGCCGGGCGAAGCGTTTGCCGATGACGAGGCGCACGCGCGCCAGTTGATGGTCGCGGCGAGCCCGCACGATGAGATCGGCGACACGCACTGGTATCGCCCGGACTTCGACCTCAACCTCGTGCGCGAAGCGGCAGCCGCCGGGACGATCTATCTGGATGAGACCGCGACCGATCGCGTGAGCTTCGTCGGCTCGCGCGCGTCGCTCGACGGCGTTCGCCGTCGCGAATCCATCCACATCGACACGTCGTTCGTCGTCGACGCCTCGGGACCACGAGGGTTTCTTGCGCGAGCGTTGAATCTCGACGCGCCTCCGCTCCGTTGGCTACCGCCGACGCAAGCCGTCTACACGCACTTCGAAAACGTCGAGCGATGGGACGCCCTGAGGCCGGACGCCGGCACGCCGTATCCACCGGATGACGCGGCGCTGCATCACGTCTTTCCCGGCGGCTGGATCTGGATGTTGCGGTTTGCGAACGGGATCACGAGCGCGGGCGCGGCGCTCACCGCGCCGGTCGCGTCCGGCCCGGGCCGGACGTCGCTCTGGGACGAATTGCTCGACACGCTCCCGTCAGTCCGCGAGCAGTTCGCGAATGCGCGCGTCGTCGCGCCGTGGTTTCACTCGCCGCGGCTCGCGTTCCGGACGACGCAGGTCTGCGGACCGACCTGGGCGCTGCTGCCGTCGGCAGCCGGCGTGATCGATCCGCTGCTCTCGACGGGATTCCCGCTGACGTTGCTCGGCGTTCACCGGCTGCTGAAGATTCTTGAGTCAGCACCCTCCGAAGCCGCGCTCCGCGAATACGAGCGCGTCACGCTCGCCGAACTCGACGTTACCGAAATGCTCGTCGCAGCGCTCTACCACTCGATGAGCGACGTTCCGCTGTTCAAGCGCCTGACGCTGCTCTATTTCGCGGCCGCCAGCTTCAGCGAAGCGGCGCGCCGTCTCAATCGTCCAGAGCTGGCGCCTGGATTCCTCCTGCACGCGCATCCGACATTCGGTCCCGATCTGCATACGTGCTGCGCCATTGCCCTGGCGTCGCCGCAAGGCCGCGCGCGGGAAGAACTGCTCAAGACGATCGACGCCGCGATCGCGCCATTCGACATCGCGGGCCTGCTCGATCGCTCCCGTCGCGACTGGTATCCGGCCCTGGCCGGGGATTTGGTGACGAACGCGTCCAAGCTGCACGCGACGACGGAAGAAGTCGACGCGTTGCTCGAACGCTGCGGGTTCAGCAGTCGTAGTGCAGGACTTTAGTCCTGCTCACTGAGGCGGAGGTCCGCCTGAAGGCGGACACTGCGTACGTCACCCGGCTTCGAGCGCAGCCACTCATCAATGAGCAGCGCTGGCGGACCCACAAGAAACAGCGCGTAGAACGGCGCGTAGACGATCTCATTCAGCCGCAGGATCATCTCCACCAAGGCGACGAAGAACACCACGACGCACTGCCCGGTCTTCGACCGCACCGTCGTCTTCGGGTCGGTGACCATGAAGAAGATGAAGAGCTGATACATCGGCCCCGTGATCGGCGCGACCGTCGCGAGCCAGGTATTGCCCGTCACGGTACTGCTGACGAGCGACAACAGGAGGAACGACGCCACGTAGGTGGCGCTGATGTGCGCCCGCCCTGCGCGCCAGACGATGACCGCGCCAAGAATCCAGATGATGACCATCGGCCAGATGACGTTGCCCCACTGGATGCTGAGCACCGAGGCGCTCGCGGGCGCAAGGAGCAGCAGGGCGCTGACGCCGAAGTTCGACGGGTTCCAGACGTGGCGGTCCCTGTAGCGGAACACGTACTTCGTCGCGATGGACACCAGCGCGCAGAGCGCATATGCCCAGAGAAACGGCGACCGCACGAGGATGCCGACGCTGATGCCGGTGATGTACGCGCTTGCGGGATGCGGCCACCTGCCGTACGTCAGCCGGCCCATGACGAGCTCGGCGAGGATGGCGACGAGAATCGCCGTGCCGGTGCGCGAATAGCCTTCGAGAATGCCAAACGACAGATGCGCGCTGATCAGAATGCCCGTGATGAGCAGCGGCGGATAGTAGCGGTTCATGCCGGCTCCTTGACCGCCAGAATCCTGTCGATCGCCGGATTCTCGATGGTTTGTGTTCTGCCCGACGGCCAGCGGATGACGATGCGATCGATCTTCGTGGCCGAGCCGAGGCCGTAGTGCAGCCGGCGATCGTTCTGCGAGCTGAAGCCGTTGCCGCCGGACACTTCCTGCACCTGCGTCCGGCCATTCCACTGCACCTCGACGCGCGCGCCGATGGCGCTGCGGTTGCCCGACGATCCGTCGAGCGCCAGTTCGATCCAGTGCCGGCCCGGCTGCACGGTGTTCCTGTAGATCAGCAGCGGTCCGCGCTGGTTGGCGGCGATGACGTCGAGGACGCCGCGGTTGGACAGATCCGCGAGCGCGACGGCGCGGCCGTCGTACGTGTCGGTGACGCCGACGACCTGCGCGACGTCGGTGAACCGGCCGAGGCCGTCGTTCAGCCAGACGCGCTTGCGCTGATAGCCGGAGAGGCTGCGTCCTTTCATCGGCGGCCAGTTGGCCGCGTCGCCGATGATCGCGCTGTGGCCGACGGCAATCACCGCGAAGTCGTACCAGTAGCTGCTGCGCTCGCCGGCCGACACGTAGCCGTTGGTCAGGTACAAATCGAGCGTGCCGTCGTTGTTCAGATCGCCGAACTGCGCGCCCCAGCTCCAGCCGCCGAGATCCACGCCGAGGCTGGATGCGAGGTCGTCGTACTGCGGCGTGCCTCCGGCGCTGCCTTTTTTCGGCACCCACAGATCGTTCGCCTGCACGAGCACGCCGGGCTCGGAGATGTTGGTTTTGTAGATCGACAGCCGGCCGTCGTTGAACACGTCGCCGAACGACGCGTTCATCCCGCTCTTCGGCGTCCGCGCGACGCCGCTGTCGCGCCCGCTTTCGACGAATTGCTTCCCGTCCTTGTTCAAATAAAGTTGCGGGACGCCGTAGTCATTGGCAAGGAACAGGTCGGGAAACCCTGAGCCTGACAAATCGGCGGCCGCCGCGGCCAGCGTCCACCGGCGCGAGCTGATGCCGAGCTTCTGTGACACTTCCTCGAACGCTCCGCCGCCGAGGTTGTGAAACAGGTACTTCCGGCCGCCGTTCTCGGCGTACTCGAAACTCTCGGGCATGATCTTCGTGGTCTGCAGCCGCGAGAGATCGATGTCTTCAGACCAGTAACCGGGCAGAAACAGATCCAGTTTGCCGTCGCGATCGTAGTCGAGCCACACGGCGGTGTTCGCGTTCACCCACGCCGGCAGGCCCGCCTTCTCGCTGACGGCGGTGAATCCCCTGCCAGCGTCGTTGTGAAAGAGCTCGGGGCGGCCGTACTTGTAGACGAAGAGATCCTCGAAGCCGTCGTTGTCGTAGTCGCCCCAGACCGCACCCATCGACACGCCCGTGCCGGCGCGGTTGACGTCGGCGACGCCGAGATCGCCCGCGACGTCTTTGAACGTCCCGTCGCCCTGGTTGCGATAGAGGCGGTTGAGGCTGCCGTCGGCGCTGTTGGTGACGTAGAAATCGGGCCAGCCGTCGCGATCGAAATCGGCGACGGCGACGGCGGCGCCCATGGCCGCGACCTGCGGCATGATGTGGTCGAGCTTGCGATCGAAGGTCGGCCCCTGATGGACGAAATCGACGCCGAGCTGTTTCGCGGATTCGACGAGCGTGAAACCGAAGCGGTTGTTCGTCGCCACGGTTCCGGTCGCCGCCCTGTTCAGGCGGACCATGGCGTAAAGCGAACCGACCAGCACGACGAACCAGACCACCCAGAGCGCGCGAGCGCGCGGACCAAGGCTCATCGCAGCCCGTTCAGAAACGCCCGCGGGTCGACAAATCGCGTGTGGTACTGCTGCCAGTCGTTCGCGTGGGCTCGATACACGGGATCGTTCTCTATTTCATCAGATGTCCCGGCGGCATACTCCGGATGGCCGTGCCGCGGCAGCGGGCCGACGGTCTTCGACGCCGTCGTGTTGTAATCGCCGTCCTTCACCCAGCCGTCGCCGACGAGCACGAAATCGCGAGTCCAACCCGCCTTCGCGGCCTCCGGCCGCTTCGGCGGGGCTGGAAACGACAGCCGCAGCTCGTCGCCGGCATTCATGATGACGTACCGATCGTCGACCGCCGACAGCAGCTCGCGCACGTCGCCGAACCGCGTGTAGTAACCCGTGAGATCGCGCCAGCGCTGGCCGACGTTGGCGACGTCTCCGTAGCGCGGTGTCTCGGGGACGTCGTGGCGCGCGTAGTCGGTTTTCGAGAACCCGCGGTACCGCAGGTCCGCAGCCGCGGGCGCAACTTTCACTGGCGCGATGCGCGCGACGGATCCCGCGGGGGCGTCGTCTGCCACGGCGAGCGAGTCCCAGTAGACCTCGAGGTTCGTGCGGAGACGTACACGGCGCGGATGCGTGATGCCCGCACGCGCTATTGCCGTCAGGTCGATCAGGATCGTCTTGTTCTTCCCCGCCGGGAATCCCAGATCCGGCGAGACGACGATCCATCTGCCGCCATCGTCCTGCGCCTCGAGCGCCAGGCCGTGCGGCTGAAGATTCTGCTGGCCGATCGCGACGTTGATGCTGCTGTCGGTCGGGTAGATCCACCCGTTGGCGACCAACCATCGCGGATTTCGTAGAGCGGCCCTTTCAGGGCCGCGGTCGCCGGCCAGATCGATCTCAACGAAATGGTCTTTCCCGATTCCTTGGTAGTCGCCACGGGCAAACGTCGACAGATACCGGCCGTCCTGCGTCGCGACGACATCCGTCACGTCGCGTCCGCTGTCGTCCCATGCCTGCGCCACGGGCCGCGGGCGCGTCAGCGCGTGCACGGACAGCGCGGGCGCCTCCCTCGCAAACCGCTCGTCGACGAAAACGTCCTGATCGGCCGGATGATCGACGGCCAGCAGGGACACGTGATCCACGAAGTGCGTTTCCCACAGCTCCGCCGTGATGCGGACGTCATAGGCGCCATCGCGCTCGACGAGCTGGTCTCCGCGGATCTTCACCCAGTCCTCCGTCTGCGTCACACCGGCCGTATCGACGGCGTTGATCCGCAGGCCGAGGGGCGAGCGCCAGAGGAAGTCCGTGACGAAACGCATGCCCGTGCCGTCATACGTGAAGATCCACGGGCACGATCCCTTGAGCCGCTGCTCGGCGACGACCGCGTTGTCGGCCTTGCGATCGAAGTCGGCCTGCATGATGCCGTTCGGCCAGAAGATGCGCGCCACGTCGATGCCGGTGCGCGTGCCGAGGCCGAAGTGGACCGGCTGGCTCGTGATGATCTGTTTCTGCGTCAGCAGGCCGCTGCGAATTTCGATCTCGCCGCCCACGGCGAACGAGTTGATGCGCTGATCGCCTGCCGTCGGCTGGGCACGCGGCCGCATGATCTGCCAGTGATAGCCCTTGGTGCCTTTGCCGAGAAAACGCACAGGCTGGCCGTTCGCAGTGCCGACCAGATCCAGTTGACCGTCGCCGTTCACGTCATCCACGACGTACGTGTCCAGCTGGAGGCCGGGCCTTTCCGGCCCTCCGGTCAGCCACACACGTGTCTTGCCTGTTCCGGACACAACAAGATCCAGCGCGCCGTTGTTGTCGGCATCGGCGAGGAATATCCGGTACGCGCCGACGGCGTCCTGGGGGATCGGGTCGGACCAGTTCGCGAGCAGCTCTGTCTGCCACTGGCCGTTCCGATCCGATATCCGGCGGATCGCGCCGCTCGAATCAAGCGTGACGAGATCGATCAGGCCATCCGCGTTGATGTCGCCCACCGACACGGCCACGGTCGTCCCGGGATTTGGTGAACTGGTGATCTCGCGAAATTCGCCGGCCTGACGATTTTCGAAGATATGGAGGTCGCCGCGCTCGCCGACGAGGACGGCATCGGCGTCGCCGTCGCCGTCGATGTCACCCCATGCGAAGGCGCGAAGTCCGGTGACACCCGCGAACGGCTGCATCTGCTTCCAGGTGCCGTCGCCGTTGTTGCGAAGAACAACCGGCGCGGCGCCACTGACGCCGGCGATCAGATCGACGTCGCCGTCCATCTCGATGTCCGCAACCCACACGCCAAAGCAGTCGGCAGTGATCGCGTCGGCCTTCGGCGTCGCGTCCTTGAACGACCCGTCCGCCTGCTGCGTGAACACGCGCACGCCGCGTTGTCCGGCAGTGGCGTAGTCCATCTTGAAATCACGGTCCCAATCGAGCTGGAGCGCGCCGGCCGGCCACGGCGTGCTGCCGGCCGCCTCCTGCGTGAACGTCAGCCCCTCGTCTATCGGCGACGGCCTGGCTGACGGCGATGGCAGTTTCAAAAACGTCTCGAACGGCTCGGCGATGAGCTCCGTCGGCGTGCGGACGGCGGCCAGGCTCTCGCGAAATGCGGGCACGCGCACGAGGACGTTGCGGAGGAACGCGACGCTGCGGGCAGCATCCTGATAGTTCTTCGCCGCGACCGCCGTCTGGAATCCGTGGTACTGCTCGACCGCGGAAGCCGGCCAGCCCGCCGTCAGCGGATCGAGCACGCGGACCGCCTCGTCGAGCGACGCGCCGTCGCCGCGCTTCGCCGCCAGCCGCGCGCGCTCGAGCACGACCGCCAGATTGCCCGGCCGCGCTTTCAGAATGTTTTCGAAAAGCTGCTGCGCCTCCGCGTCGGCATTCGCGGCGCCCGCGCGCTCCACCTCTTCAGCCAGCGCGTAGCGGACGCGCGTGTTGCCCGCGTCGAGCTCAGCGGCACGGCGATAGTCCGCGATGCCTTCGTCGAGCTTGCCGCGCGAGGTCTGCAGCCGTCCGTGCAGGAAGACGAGGTCGCTCGACGAGGGCGACAGCGACACGGCTTTCTCGATCGGCGCGGCCGCGGCATCGAACTCGCCCAGCCGCAGCGACGCGAGCCCGAGATTCGCCCACGACGCCGGCTCGTTCGGCACGAGCTCCGTCGCCCTCCCGAAATCCCGCTTCGCATCGTCGAGCAGGCCGACCTGAAGTTCGGCGAGGCCCCGGTAAAACGTCCGCGTGGTGTCTTCGTAGACGGGAGAATCCGCCGGCGGCAGCCGGGAGCGTGACCGGACCCGCATGTAGCGGCTCGTCGCCGCAATCACCAGCGCGACGACAATGACACCGATCCATCTTGCGCGCATCGATTCAGGAGTTCTCTTCGAGCCCGTGCCGCATGGTCTCAACGGCCGACCACACGGCGACGATCGTGATGAGGGCCATGGCGATGATGTAGATCGCGATCGCGTTCGGCCCGTACTTCGGCAAAAGCGCGGTCGCGATCAGCGGCGAGAAACCGCCGGCCACGGCAGCCGACAACTGAGCGCCGAGCGAGGCCCCGCTGTACCGCACGCTCGTGCCGAACAGCTCCGAGAAGAACGCGCCCTGGGGGGCATACATCGGCGCGTGCGAGCAGAGGAACACGAGCAGGAGCGCGAGCCAGATGAGCGGCGTCGAACCGGTGTCGAACAGCCAGAACAGCGGAAACGCGAGCACGGCCGTCATGACGGCGCCGAACATATAGACCGGCCGCCGGCCGATGCGATCCGTCAGCGCGCCGTACGCCGGCACGGCGATGAACTCGAGGGCCGACGCGATCATGATCCCGTTCAGCGGGACGTCGCGGCTGATGTGCACATGCTGCGTCGCATACACCAGCATGAACGCGCTGTAGATGTAGAACGCGCCGTTCTCGGCGCACCGGGCGCCCGCCGCCTGCAGCACCTGCTTCGGATACTTCTGCAGGACTTCGAGAATCGGCTGGCGCGACACGCCCTTGGCCTCTTTGATCTTCGTGAACGACGGCGTCTCGAGGATCTTCAGGCGGATCAGCAGGCCCACGCCGACCAGGACGACGCTCAGGATGAACGGAATGCGCCAGCCCCACGACATGAACTGATCGGCCGGGAGCTTCGAGAACAGCGAAAAGATAATCGTCGACGTGAGCAGCCCTGCGGGCACGCCAATCTGCGGCCAGCTCCCGTAGAAACCACGCTGTCCCGCGGGGGCGTGTTCGACCGTCATCAGCACCGCGCCGCCCCACTGTCCGCCGACGCCGAACCCCTGGATGACGCGCAGCAGCACGAGCGCGACCGCCGCCCACGGACCAATCATGCTGTAGGTCGGCAGCAGGCCGATAGAGCACGTCGCGAGGCCCATCATGATCAGCGTCAGGACAAGCATCGACTTGCGGCCGACCTTGTCGCCGTAGTGGCCGATGACGATGCCGCCGATCGGACGGGCGGCGAAGCCGACCGCATACGTGCTGAAGGCCAGCAGCGTGCCGACAAAGGGATCGAATGTGGGAAAGAAGAGCTTGTTGAAGACCAGCGCGGCGGCCGTGTTGTACAGGAAGAAGTCGTACCACTCGATCGTGGTGCCGATCAGACTTGCCAGCGCAATCATCCGGATCGAGCTCTTTCTGGCGGGAACGACGGTGCTCATAGATTGGGAGATTGTATCGCCTGCGGACCGCCGGTCGGCTGAAACTCGATTGGCTCATCCGATCTCCACGGCGTCCGGCAGGGCTTGCGCGATTCGTAGAGCTTCAGGTTGTCGGTAATGCGCTGTGCGATGCCGCGCTCGCCGATCTTCTCGGCCGCCGCGATCGCTTCTCTCTGCCACGTGACGGCTTCCGTGAACTGTCCCAGCTCGGCCTGCGCCATCCCCATCGTCTCGAGGATGTCTCTCGCGCGCACCTGGGCGACGACGGGCTGGATGAGCGATGCGGCACGGCGGCCGTCGCGGACTCTGTCGTCTGGCGCCGCCGCGAGCACGCGGGCGAGCGCGTTGGCGAACGCCAGCTCGTTGGGATAGACGCGCATCGCCTCGGTCAGGTAGTCGCGCGCGTCGGCGTACCGGCGCAGCTGGATCAGTGCCGCCGCGTAGCCGAACCGCGCTTCGGGGACACGCGCGTCGGCCTTCACGATCTCCGCGTAGTGCGGCAACGCCGCGTCCGGCTGTCCGCCGCGCCGCAGGGCATGCGCGAGCTGCAGCCGGGCTTCGACGTAGCCCGGCTCCGCCTTGAGCGCCGCCGTGAAATGCCGGATCGCGGCAGACGCCTGTCCGGTCGAGGCCTGAATGACTCCGAGGCTGTAGTGGGCCTTCACGAAATACGGATCGAGCCTGATCGCCTGCTCGAACTGCTCGACAGCTCCCCTGCCGTCGCCCAGGAGCGCGAGCGCGGTGCCGAGCTTGTGATGAAGCGATGGCTCTTTCGGGGCGACCTCGATGCCCTTGCGAAAGCTGTCGGCCGCGCCCTTGAAGTCGCCGCGGTCGAGCGCATCGGCGCCGCTGGCCTCGTACGCGAGCGCGCTGTTGAGGAGCGCGTCGACGCGCCGCATCAGCGGATCGTCCGGCTTGAGCGCCAGCGTCCCGCGCAACGCGAGATGCGCCTGTGCCTTCGCCTGGTCGCCCAGGCCGCGATATGCCATCGCGAGCGGATAGTGAATGACGGTGGCGAGCGGATCGAGCAACAGCGCTTTCTCCAGATATTCGACCGCGTGCGCGTACTCCTGCTTCGCGAGCGCAACCCGGCCGAGCCCGAATTGCGCGGCGACCGATCGCGGCTGCAGCGACAGCGCTTTGGCAAACAGCGGCTGCGCGGCATCGGGTTTCCCTTGATCCAGATTGCCCTCGCCGGCCCAGATCAGATTTGGCACGTCATCGGGCTGCAGTTCGAGCGCGCGCGAAAACGCCGCGATGGAATTGGCCGCATCGCCTTTCAGCTTGTACAGATGTCCGAGGTAGTACGGCCAGCGCGGATCGCGCGGGCTGAACGTCTGCGCGTTGAGCAGCGCCGATTCCGCTTCGCCGCGGTACTCGGCCGCCATCAGCAGCATGCCCATCTGCCCGTACGCCGCACCCAGCTCCTCGGGCGGCGTGGCCGAACCGTCCACCTTCTTCTGCAGCGCGGTGTAGCCGTCGCGCAGTTGCTGCTGCACCGACGGCGCGGCGTGCGAGAGGTCGGGCAGCGTGACCTTGCGGAGCGTGTACGTCGGCGAAGGCTTCGGCGCCTCGGGTTTCGACGAGCACGCAGCGAACGCCAGCGCGATCACGATTGCGATTGGGATCGTCGCCACCGCCTTCAGGCGGACGTCCGGCTGAAGCCGGACGCTACTTGATGGTCGTGTAGCGATCGATCGGCACATTGCTCTTCTCTTCAACCCTGCCATCCGGCCACGTGATGCGCACTTTCACCGGCCCGCTCGCATCGCCGAGGCCGACGAGGACGCGCGGGTCGCGGGCCGACGCGTAGCTGCCGTCGGTATGGGCGCGGCGCCACAGGGTGCGGCCGTCGCTTGCCGTGACCGCGACGCGCGCGCCCACCGCATCTCGCAGGGCGGCCTTCTCAGGGCCGCCGAGAACAAGGCGCAGCCCCACCCAATGTTTCCGGTTGCCGACATTATTAATGAGCAGCCGCAGCGGGCCGCTGTCGTTGCCGACGACCATGTCGAGGTCGCCGTCGTTGTCGATGTCGCCGAACGCCAGGCCGCGGCTGACTTCGGGCACGGCGAACGCGCTTCCCGCCGCCTTCGTCGCGTCTTCGAACTGTCCGTTGCCGAGATTTCTGAAAACCTGCTTCTTCTCCTGCAGCGAGAACGGCTGATTGCGCGCGATCGCCTCGACGTTCTGCGTGACCGCGCCGTTGACCGTGACCACGTCGAGCCAGCCGTCGTTGTCGATGTCGATCCAGCCGGCGCCAAACCCGGTGAACGGCAGGCTCGACAGACGAATGCCCGACCGGGCGCTGCGTTCCTCAAACGTGCCCGTGCCGTCGTTCACGTACAGATCGTGCCCCTGCCCCGTGAGCTCGGTGATGAAAAGATCATCGTCGCCGTCGTTGTCGAAGTCGCCGGCGTCGATGCCCATGCTCGACTTCGCCTCGCCTTCGGGACTGAGCGCGGCACCGGCGAGGAGCGCCGTGTTGCTGAACGTCCCGTTGCGCTGGTTGATCCAGAGCTGGTTCGGCTGGCCGTCGTTGGCGACGTAGAGATCAGGCCAGCCGTCGCCGTTGAAGTCCGCCGCGATCGTGCCGAGTGCGGGACCGTACTCGCGCGACACGCCGGCCTTCGCGGTCACGTCCGTGAATGTGCCGTCGCGGTTGTTGTGATACAGGTGGCTCGGTGCGGCGCGGTAGACATGGGGCGGGCAGTAATCGAGGCTGCCCGACAGGCTGAAGCACTGGCGATTGGCCGCGACGCTGTAGTCCACGTAATTGCCGACGAAGAGATCGACATACCCGTCGCGGTCGTAGTCGAAAAACGTCGCCGAAATGCTCCACCCGGCGTCGTCCGTGTGGCTCGCCTTCGAGACATCCGTGAACGTCCCGTCGCAGTTGTTCCTGAACAGTTGATTCGGGCCGAGCGCCGTCACGTAGAGATCGACGCAGCCGTCGTTGTTGAAGTCAGCCGTCGCGACGCCCATCGCATAGCCGTGCGTCACGATGCCGCTCGCGGCGGTGACGTCGGTGAAATGCAGGGTGCCTGACTTCAGATCGTTGCGGAACAAACGGCTGTTGAGCGATCCGACGGGCTGTGGCTTCGCCGCGCCGAGCGGCTTGCTGCCGAGCATCTGTCCCTGGACGACAAAGACGTCAAGGTCGCCGTCGTTGTCGTAGTCGAAGAGCGCGACGCCGGGCGGCATGATCTCCGGGTAGTAGAACTCGCCGGACATGCCGTTGAAATGGACAAAGTCCAGCCCGGTCTCTTTGGCTCCCTCGGTGAACCACCCAGCCGGCGCTGACGCCGCGGGAGGCGGAGGCGGCGACGTGCAGGCCGCGATGAACGCCGCAAAAAAGAAAAACGCAAGGCACGCCGCGCGCGCCTTGCGTTTTTCAGAAGGCCGGCTGAAGCCGGCCACTACCTGGACCAAGGGCTCTTAGTACTTCTTCCGCAGGTGGCCATAGAGCATCTCTTCGGCGAACTCCACGCACTTGAACTCGAGGAGCTGGAAGTTCTTTTCCAGGTGCTTGTAGAGCACGAGGTTGATCTTCCACGGACGCGTGAAGAGTTTCGGGTCGGTGATGGTCGCTTCGTAGTTGATGTGGTCGGCGTCCATCAGCGTGAAGCGCTCGACGACGTGCGTCGAATCGGTCGTGTAGTTGCCCGCGCGATCGAGCCACGCGTTGCCGTTGAGGCCGGTCACGTCCACTTCGAGCGTGTCGCCTACCCACTTGCCGTTCGACCAGCCCATCCAGCTGTCGACGGGCGCCTCGGTCGGCTTGCCCATGTTGACGACGCGGTTGGACGAGGCGTACTCGTAGGCGAACAGGATGTTCTGCGGGCTCTGCACGATCTGGAAGGGATACGGCATGTAGTTGGCGCGCGGAATCCCCGGCATGTAGCACTTCACTTCCGGGTCGAGCGTCAGGCGGTTGCGCGCGTTCTCGTTGCGCTTGGCGAGCGCCGCGGGCGTGTACGGAATGTCGCCGCCGTCCACGATGCTCTGGCCCGCGGGGATCGCGCCGACGGCGCCTTCCTGGAAGAACGGACCCGCCGAGGCGCCGTGATCTTCGAGGTTCCAGTTCGCGCCCACCATCGCCTGCCAGATGCCATTCAAGTTCGGCTTGCCGTCCGCGGTGCGCGGCACGCGCGCGGCCGCGGGAGCCGCGCCGCGGCCGGCCGGGGCCTGGCCTCGCAGCACGGTCGGCAGAACCACGAGCGACACGACAGCAGCCACGCCGGCAGCCATCATTGACGTTCTGAACCAATTTCGCATCGAAAAATCTCCTCTGAAAACCGCCGCCATGATGGCCGTCACCTGAAGCGAGACGAATTTCTACCTGATTCGCGCGGGACTGTCAATGTGACAAGGGGGTGTAAGGACCTGAAAACACGGCCTGAAACGGCAAACGGGACGTTCCGGGAAGCGATCCCGAAATGTCCCGTTGCCGAAATGCTGCGAACCGTGTGAAAACTACGGCTCTTTACGTTCGTCGGGAGCGCCGGTGCCGGCCGAGCCGACAAACAGCTTCTTGCCGTCCTTGAACGTGATGTCGCGCCCGTTGGCGCGGTTCGCGCCGTCCTTGGCCTGGTAACCCTCGACGAGGATTTCCGTGCCCGGGAGGAGCGACGCCTTGGTCCAGCCGCGGCGCAGCAGCGCGTTCGGCGCGCCGGCTTCGACCATCCAGTTGGTGACCGTGCCGTCGGCCCCCTTCACGTCGAGATAAATCCACGCGTGTGGATTGATCCACTCCATCTTCGTGACGGTGCCCTGCAGCTTGACCGGCTTCTTCGCGTCAAACTCCGCGGCAAAGGAATGGTGCGCGAGCACTGGAACCGCTGCAAGCAGCAGCGCAGCACCGGCGAGCATGACCGACAACTTCGTTCGCATCAAAAACCTCCCGCTTGAAAAGCGTGCCTTATCTTAATCGATGTTGACAATGCGGAACAACTCCGTCACGGAGCCTTGTTGTACACCGTTTTCCGTGTCTGGGCCGGCTGGGACGGCAGGGCCGTCATCCGTTCGACCGTCAGGACGTTGCCGTCCAGAGTATACGTGTCGCGGCCCGTCGAAGTGAGATACCCCTTGTCGGGACCCGCGAAGTACTCGCGCTTCCAGGTGACGACCAGCTTGCCGCCTTCCCACGCAATCTTGCTCTTGGTTTCGCCGCCGGGGGGGCCGGTGCGCTCCGAACCGTCAAGGTTGTAGATGTAGTTGCCCGCCCCGCCCTGTGACACGGTCAGCTCGGTGGCCGACCTGGTAATGATGAGCTGATTCGGGTTGCCGCCGCGCCCCCGTCCGGCGGCCGTGGGCGGCGCGGGATCGCTTTTGCTCGCGTCGGTGATCCACGTGCCGCTCAGGTCGGGCGTCGTCTGCGCGGCGACTGTCGTGAACGCGAGCGCCGTGAACGCCGCCGCGCTGAGGAAGTTTTTCATCGCGTAGTTACCTTCGTGACATTCATATTCATAAAGGTTGGAAGTCGGCGTCAAGTTGAGGCCTACGCCGGCTTTATTTCAGCCCGCATCTGCTGCCAGGCCTGACGGGCGTCTTCGACCGACCCTTCGTCTTCGATGGTCGTGATGTCGCCAGGATCGCGGTCGAGAATAACGGCTTTCAGGACGCGGCGCATGATTTTTCCGCTGCGCGTCTTCGGCAGCATCGAGACGAAATTCAGCTCGCCAATCACCGCCACGGGGCCAAGCTCGCGCCGGACGGTCTCGACGAGCGCCGTCCGCAGATCGCCCGACGCCGTGTGGCCGTGCTTGAGCAGCACGAACGCCGAGACCACTTCGCCACGCGTCTCGTCAGGCCGCCCGATGACGCCGCACTCGGCCACCGACGGATGCTTCAGAAACGCGCTTTCAACCTCGATGGTGCCGATCCGGTGCCCGGCAATCTTGATGATCTCGTCGGCACGGCCCGCGAACCAGACGTACCCGTCGTCGTCGACGTGCGCCGAATCGCCGGAGTAGTACGCGCCGGGGATTCTGTCCCAGTAGTCGCGGCCGTAGCGTCCGGGCTCGCCCCACAGCGCCGGCGTCAGCCCCGGGAACGGCCGACGGATCGTCATGATCCCTTTTTCGTTCGGCCCGCACGGCTCGCCGTCGAGCGTCACCACCGCGGCGTCGATCCCCGGAAGCGGAATTGTCGCCGACCCTGGTTTGATCGGCAGCAGATCGATGCCATACGGGTTGCCGAATGCCGGGCCGCCGGTTTCCGTCTGCCACATGTGATCGATGACGGGCGCGCGGTTCCTGAGGATCCTGTTCTGCAGCCAGTCCCACGCCGGGGCATTCAACACCTCGCCGGCGCACACGACGCGCTCGAGCCGCGAGTGATCGACGCTCGCGAGCGGCGCGTCGCCGTAGCGCATCAGCAGCCGCACGGCCGTCGGCGACGTGAAGATCCCCGTCGCGCCGAACTCTTCGACCACGACGCGCCAGTTCGCCTCGGCGTGCGGATAATCGAGCGCGCCTTCAAAGACGACCGTGGTGCAGCCCGCGAGGAGCGGGGCGTACACCATGTAACTATGGCCGACGATCCAGCCGATGTCGCTCGTCGCCCACCAGACGTCTTTCTCGCTCAGGCCGAAGCACCACTTCCCCATGCTCGCGATGTACACCTGATAGCCGCCGTGCGTATGGATCGCCAGCTTCGGCTTGGCCGTGGTTCCGGATGTCGCGAGGATGTAGGCCGGCTCGTTGGCCTCCATGCGCTCGACGTCGCTCGACTGCCCTTCGCCGCGTTTCAGAAACTCATTCCATGACGTTCGATCTCCGCGCTTCCACACCACGACGTGTTCCACGGTCGCGCCGCCGATTGACGCCTTTTCCAGAGCGTCATCGACAATCGGGGTCAGCGCGACGTCCTTGCCTTTCCGATACGTGACGTCGGCGGTGAACACCGCCTTCGATCCGCTGGCGGCGATGCGATCGCCCAGCGCGCTGGCGCCGAAGCCCGCAAAGACGATCGAGTGAATCGCGCCGATGCGGACGGTCGCGAGCATCAGCATGATCGCTTCGGCGGAGGTCGGCATGTAGATCGTGATGCGATCGCCCTTGCGGATGCCGAGGCCGCGGAGCGCCGCCGCGATGCGCTTTACTTCGTGCAGGACCTGCGCGTAGGTGTGGACGGCGCGCTCGCCGCGCTCGTTGACATATATCAGCGCGGCGTGGCCGCCGCGTCCATTCGCGACGTGATGATCGACCGCGTTATACGCGAGATTCGTCTCGGCGCCGATGAACCAGCGAAAGGCCGGCGGCGTCCACTCGAAGACCTGGTCCCAGGTGCGGAACCATGGCAGCTGGCGCGCCGCGCGATCCCAGAAGCCGTCGGGGTCGTTTCGCGCATCCTCAATCCAACGCTGAACAACAGGCGTGATCAGGGTCACAGCGCGCAAAGTATACGACCTACCGCCGCCGGATTTCCGGCAACCGCGCGGCATACCCAATGCACCACCCCACAGCGTGACAGGTGCGTGGATCATTGTCGGACTGCTGCTCCTCCAGCAGTCTCCACCCGGCAGTGTGTCCGGGCGCGTTGCTGACGAGACAGGCGGCGTGCTGCCGGGCGTCAGCGTGCAGCTCCGAGGGCCGGCAAACGGCGGAACCGCCGAAACGATCACGAACGACACGGGTGACTACGCGTTCACGGGCCTCGCGCCTGGGCGCTATCAGGTTTCCTTCACGCTCATCAACTTCGCCACCGTGACCCGCCGCGATGTCGTCGTCAACACGGGCGACACGCGCGTGGATGCCGTGCTGCACATGGCGATGAACGCGGAGGTGACCGTCACGGCAAAGCGCACGTTCGTCAACCTCGCCGACGTCGACAATCCTGCCGAGAACCTCGTCGGCATCGCGCAGTCGGCGAGCCAGGGCGCGATCACCGCCAGGCAGCTTGAGGTGCGGCCGCTGATGCGCGTCGGCGAGGTACTCGAAACCGTGCCCGGCATGATCGCGAGCTCCCACGCCGGCGGGGGCAAGGCGAATCAGTACTTTCTGCGGGGCTTCAACCTCGATCACGGAACCGACTTCGCGCAGACGATTGCGGGCGTCCCCGTCAACCTGCCGAGCCACGCGCACGGCCAGGGCTATTCGGACATCAACTTCATGATTCCCGAGCTCGTCTCGGGCGTGCAGTACTCCAAGGGCCCGTATTTCGCCGAGCAGGGCGACTTCGCGACCGCCGGTGCGGCGAACACGACGTACGTGACGTCGCTCGATCGTCCGATGGTGCGTCTCGAAGGCGGCGGCCAGGGCTACGCGCGCGCGTTGGTGGCGGCATCGCCACAACTCGGAGCCGGGCACCTGCTGCTCGCGTTCGACGGCGGGCACAACGACGGGCCATGGGTGGAGCCGGACGACTTCCAGAAGCTCAACGCGATCGTCCGCTACAGCCATGGCGATCAGATTGACGGCTTCGTCGTCACGGCGATGGCGTATCACGGAAAGTGGACATCCACCGACACGATTCCCCAGCGCGCGATCGACAGCGGCCTGCTCGGGCGCTTCGGAACACTCGACGGCAGCGACGGCGGCACGACATATCGCTACAGCCTCTCGGGCGACTGGCAGCACGCCGCCGGCTCGACGCTCACCAAAGCGACGGCATTCGGCATCGGATCGGATCTGCGCCTCTTCTCGAACTTCACATACCACCTCGACGATCCCGTGCATGGCGATCAGCACGAACAGGCCGATCGTCGATTCGTCATCGGCGGACGCATCTCGCACAAACGGCTGACGCGATGGGCGGGCCGCAGCGTCCAGAACACGTTCGGCGTGCAGTTGCGCAACGACGACATCACGAATCTGGCCCTGTATCACACGCAGGAACGCGCCCGGCTCTCGACCGTGAGCCAGGCGGCCGTCCTCGAGACAACCGGCGGCACGTACGCACAGAACGACATCGAGTGGCTGCCCTGGCTGCGGACGACGGCGGGCCTCCGCGCCGACGTCACGCGCTTCCGCGTCGATGCGCTCGAGACGTTCAACAGCGGCGTCACGACCGCCGGCGTCGTCAGCCCGAAAGGCGGCGTCACGTTCGGCCCGTGGAGCGGCACGGAGTTCTATCTGAATGCCGGCGCAGGCTTCCACAGCAACGACGCGCGCGGCGTGATGGCGACGCGCGATCCGCAGGGCCATCCGATCGATCCGGTGACGCCGCTCGTCAAGGCGAAAGGCGCCGAGGTCGGCCTGCGGACCGTGGCCGTACCGCATCTGCAGACGACGCTCACGGTGTGGACGATGCGGCTCGAGTCGGAGCTGACGTGGGACGGCGAGACGTTTGGATCGATCCCCAACCGGCCCAGCCGCCGCGACGGCATCGAGCTGGCAAACTACTACAGCCCGACGCGCTGGCTGACGTTCGACGGGGATCTCTCGTGGTCGCGGGCGCGCTTCACCGAGGAGGATCCCGCCGGACCGTACGTGCCCGAAGCGGTAGGCACCGTGGCGTCCGCGGGCGCAGGCGTCGACAACTTCCATCGCACGTTCGGCAGCCTGCGCTGGCGATACTTCGGCCCCCGCGCGCTCATCGAAGACAACTCGGTGCGTTCGAACGCCACGAGCCTCTTCGAGCTCGAAGGCGGATATCAGATCGCGCCGCGCGTCCGCGCGACGGTGTCGGTGTTCAACCTGTTCAACACGGCCGCGAGCGACATCGACTACTTCTACGTCTCGCGGCTTCCCGGCGAGCCTGCCGCGGGCATCGCCGACGTCGAAACGCACCCGACGCTGCCCCAATCCGCCCGCGTGATGCTGTCCATCGGATTCTAGACACGCCGGATTTGTTGTAATCTCTCGTTCGTGCCTACGACCGTTGCTCCTTTCAAAGCCTTCAGGATTTCGCAGACCGACAACACGATCTCCGGCGCGATCGTCGATGCGACGCTCGACGAGCTGACGCCCGGGGACGTAGTGATTAAGGCCGCGTATTCAAGCGTCAACTACAAGGACGCCCTCGCCGCGACCGGCGGGGTGAAGATCCTGAAGAAGTTTCCGCTGATTGGCGGCATCGACGTCGCCGGAACGGTGGCCTCGTCAACCGACCCGCGCTTCAAGGAAGGCGACCAGGTCGTCGTCACCGGCTACGACCTCGGCGTCGGCAACGACGGCGGCTACTCCGCGTACGTGCGCGTGCCCGCCGACTGGATCGTCAGGCTTCCGTCATCCCTCACGCTCTTCGACGCGATGGCGCTCGGCACCGCCGGCTTCACCGCCGCGATGTCGGTGATTCGGCTCGAACAGAATGGACTCAAGACCGGCGCCGGTCCCGTCATCGTCACCGGCGCGACGGGCGGCGTCGGCAGCATTGCCGTCGCGATTCTCGCGGGTCTTGGCTACGACGTGACGGCCGTCACCGGCAAAGACAGCGAGCACGAGTACCTGAAGTCGCTCGGCGCGAAGACGGTCATGCCGCGGTCGGCGATCGAGAAGAGCACCCGGCCTGTCGAAAAGGCGACATGGGCGGGCGCCGTCGATCCTGTCGGCGGCGACATCCTCGCATGGCTGACGAAGACGATGAGCTACGGCGCGAGCATCGCGAATTCAGGATTGACCGGCGGGATCGAGATCCACACGACCGTCATTCCGTTCATCCTGCGCGGCGTGAATCTGCTGGGGATCGATTCGGTGATGTGTCCGATGCCGATGCGCCTCGAGGTGTGGCGGCGGCTCGCTTCTGACATGAAGCCGAAGGTGCTGAAATCCATCGCCCGGGAAATTCCGCTCTCCGGGCTCCCGGACGCGTTTGCGACGCTCGCCGCCGGCGGCGCCAAAGGCCGCTTCGTCGTCAACGTCGCGTAGAACCCGACGACCTGTTACAGCGGCCTGTCCCTCAGCGCGCGCTGCATCCACGCGACGTCGTGCCACCGGTCGAACTTCCAGCCGATAGTCCGGAATACGCCAATCGGTTCAAAGCCGACGGCCTTGTGCAGGCCGACGCTCGCGTCGTTTGGCAGCGTGATGCCCGCGAACGCGTTGCAGTAGCCCTTCGCGGCGAGATCGTCGAAGAGCCGCAGGTACAGCGAGCGGCCGATGCCCTGTCGATGACAGGCCGGATCGACGTACGCGGAGACCTCCGCGGAGAATCGATATGCCGCGCGTTCGCGGTGCATTGAGCCGTACGCGTAACCGACCGCCCGGCCGTCGCGCTCGGCGACCAGGTACTGCCAGCCGTTGAGCGACTTCGCGATGCGCGCGGCAAACTCCTCGACCGTGGGCACGACGGTTTCAAACGATACCGCCGTGTGTTCGACAAACGGTCCGTAGATGGCGAGCAGCCCTGGCGCATCTGCCTCGGTCGCCCGCCGGATGTTCAATGCGCTCGCCATGCGAGCACCCTAACACAACCTGCCAGGGACGTTCTCACTGTCTGTACCGGTTACGGTTCGCTAATCGGCTGACTGGACAAACAGTGAGAACGGCCCTAGCATCAGCGCCTTATGGCCAAGAAGAAAACGAAGAAGGCGAAGACCAGAACGAAGACGACCGCAAAGAAGAAAGCGAAGAAGACGGCGAGGAAGGCGGCAGGAAGCGCGGACGCGCTGCTCGAGGCCGTCAGGGGCGCCGACCATCGCTACGTCGGCCATGTCCGCCTGGACGTCGGACGCGCCGGCGCGGCCCGCGTGAAGCGGATGATCTATCCGCCCGGCTTCCACTGGGCGAAAGACATGAAGCCGGTCACCGGCACCGATTTCTGCATGCACGCGCACGTCGGATTCCTCGCGCGCGGCGAAATTCACATCGAATACGCCGACGGCTGCATCGTCGAACACAAGGCGCCGCAGATCTTCGCCATCGAGCCAGGGCACGACGGCTGGGTGGTGGGAAACGAGCCGGTGGTCATGATCGAATTCGACTTCGAACGCGATACCGTCGCCCGGCTCGGGATGCCCGACGCGCACCGCCACTAAAGAAAAAAGGTTCCAGGGGCGCGAACCCCTGGAACCTCTCGAACCTCTCGAACCTCTCGAACCTCGTTACTGGTTCTTCGGCCGCGCGAACACGGTTGGGTCGATCGTGGTGTTGAACTTGTAGTCCTTGATCTTGGCCGTGTAGCGGCCGTCGAGCCAGTAGAAGTTGTACTCGTACGGGAGCTTCACGCCGTTCACGTCGCGCCAGTCGTCGTAGTCGATCTGCACCGACACGTTGCCGACGGGCGACGGGTTGTACCGCACGAGCCGCTTGAGCAGGTAGGTCTTCGGATCGATATAGAACGTGCCGAGCGAGCCGCGCGGGCCGTTCCCCTGCACTGTCAGATATTCCTGATCGCCGATCACGCGGCGGAAGCCCGTACGCCAGTTCGTCATTGCGGTCTTGATGCTGCCTGGGAACGCATTCAGTGCTTCAAGGCGCGCGCCGTCGAGTTCGCCGCCGATGAGGTCGTAGTTCTCGAGCAGCGCGCGCGGCGTGTTGACCCAGCCGTTCGTGCCGTTGTAGACCCACGTGCTGATCCCGCGATCGGGATGCTGCGGGAACTGGATCCGCACCGTGCGCTGATTCGGAGCGTTGGCGAAGATCGTGAACTCGCCGTCGCCGCCGAAGCCGCCGAAGCCGATGCTGCTGCCGCTGGCGACGTAGTTGCGGATGCCGCCCCAGCGCTGCGCGCCGCCGACCGCCGCGATGTACTTGTCGAGGATCTCGGTCGCGGCCGGCTGATCCGGATCGCGCGGCACGAAGTCGTCGAGTTCGCTGTTCGGCGCTTCATACACGGCGTTGAGCGCAATCGACGTCGCCGGGATGACACGGCCGTGATGGCAGGTCCAGCACGTCACGCGCTGCGCGCCGCCGAAGAACTCCTTATTGAGGTTGCCGACCATTTCGACCATCCGGCGCGCCGTCTTCTTGCGCGCCGTGTCGAACACCCAGTCCACCTGGTCGCTGCCCGCGTTCGGGTGGCAGTCGGCGCAGTCGAGGCCGAGCGCGTCGGTCATGACGCCCATCGCGCCGATGAAGTCGTCCACGCTCAGTTCCTTGAGCGTGCTCGTCGACACGTTCTTGAAGTACACGCCGGCTTTCTTGCCGACGATCGATTCCCGCATCCGGGGCTGTTCCTGCGCCGCAGGCCGCGCCGCGAAGACGAAGCCCGCGACCCAGAGAGCCGCCAGCGCGCCAGCCGCCAGGCTGACCTTCCTCGACACTTTCATTTCATCTACCTCCGTAAGAGTGCGATTTTGCAGTCCAAGAAGATATCAGATAAGCGGGGTTTTCACGCACAGCTGGGCATATACCGACAAGGTTGCCGGAATTCCGGCGGCGAGCCCGACGCGGCGCCATGCAGCCGCGTGTTTACACGCTGCTGATAGCCCTCGCTGTTCTTATAGAGCTTCTTCAGCGTCTCCTGCGGGAGCATCACTTTTGTGCCCCCGAGCTGGCACAGGCGATCCTGCGCCTGCGTCTTCCCCTTCCCCAGCACGCCGTTCGCCGCAACGGGCACGTCCACGAAGACGTTTCTCACGCCGCCCTTCGCGTTGCCGTACTCGTCGAGCGCGAGCAAGGAACCGTCGCCCGCCGTGTCTTTGTCGACCGTCATGGGCGGCGCGTGCGGCGGCGTCCTGCCGTTCGCAATCCACTCGACGAGATAGTTGAGGCCGAGCGCCGTAAACGCGCCCGCGGGGAAATCGGTGACCGGCAGCGTGCAGGGGTCGTTCAGAAAGCCCGGATTCTCGCGTGAGTTGTTGTGCGGCATGCCGGCCACTTCATACAGCCGGAAACGGTTGCCGGGCGCGTCGCTGTCGGGACGACGATACCCAGTCCCCTGCTCCGCATACATACTCACTTCCGTCTGCGTCGGCATCTGAATCATCGGGACATCGACGATTGGGAGCGGCGTGTTGCCCAGCGTGCTCGTCAGCAGGTAGCCGTCGAAGATTGGCCCGCCGTCGGGCATGCGCATGTCAGCGTGGACGCCGAGGAAATTCCTGACCGTCGCGCTCGATGCCGATGTCCCCATCAGCGTCACGTGCTTCACGCCGTAGCCGGCGAGCGGCGCCCCGCCGCTCTTGAGGAGGCGTCCGAACTGCGCGATGATCTCGTTGCTCTGGCCCATCGCGATGTTGAGCGACGCGTAGCGCTCGGCATTGAACGTCTTGAGCTGCTGGATCTGCGCCGGGCTGTGCACGATCTCCGCGAACACGTGGTGGCGTGTGAGAATCGACACGCGCGACCACTCGAAGATGAGCGATCGGCCTCCCGCGTGCATCGCCTCACCGATCACCGTGCCGCTGAAACTCTTCGCGTCCTTGGGGCGACGGACGATGATCCGCGTCGTGTAGGGCGCGCCGGCCGCCGTCCCGGACACGAAGAACTCTTCGGTGACGTAGGGAAAGTCCTCGACCTTCACCGCCGTCGGCACGATGCTGATCGCCGGATTCGGATACATCATGCCGGGCATCGTCACCGGACCGGAGACGGTGGGAACCGGAGGCGCGGCCGCCAGCGCGGCAAGCAGAAGGATCGCGTTCATCGCCGGAACTACTTCGTGACGACGACCACGGTCTCCGGCGGCGCAGGATGTCCGGTGATGCTGCTGAATCCGGCGTCGCTGGCAATGCTCTTCAAATCGGCCAGGGTGTAGGTCGTGCCGCTCGGCGTCCCGGCGAGCATCATGATGGCGAAGCTTGCCGCCATCGGCGGAGAGACGCGATCCTCATTCGGCACGAATTCGACGATGACGGCGCGGCCGCCGGGTTTCAGCGCGGCGTTGACCTTGCGCATGAACTTCACGTTCGTGTCGCGATCGAAGTGATGCAGAAAGTTCGGGATGAGCACGACGTCGAAGCCGGTCCCGAAGTCCACGGTGAAGGCGTCGCCTTCGATCGTGCGGTAGCGATCGGCCGGTACGCCGAACTGCTTCGCGTGCCCGGTCGCGACGCCGAGCACGGCGGCCCAGTCAACCGCCGTCACGGTCACCTGCGGATTACGCTGGGCGAGCGCGATCCCGAAGACACCGTGGCCGGCCGCGATGTCCAGCACGCGCAGCGGGCCGGCCGTGTCCACCTGCAGCGCATCCGCGACGGCCTGCGCTGGCGGCATCATCATCGGCGTCATCGCCCTGGCAAACTGCACCCAGACGGCGTTGTCATCCGACACCGTGCTGGCGGTCTTCGCCATCGTGCCTGTCCGCACGCGCTCGGCAAGCGTGTGGAAGTTGTTCATCAGCTCCGGCGATGCGAGGAATTCCGCGACACTGCCCATGTAGGCCGGCGAGCGCTTGCTCAGAAAGACGGCAGAATCCTGCGTCAGATCGTAGCGGTCGCCGTTCTTTCGCAGGAAGCCGGCGACGGTCAGGTAGTCGCAGAGGATGCGGATGCCGCGCTCTGACGATGTGCAGCGTGCGGCGATGGCCGGCACGGTGTGATTGCCTTCGTCGATGGCCGTGAACATCTCCACTTGCAGGGCCGCCTTCACGGCAGCCGTCCGCGTGTACGCGAACATCGAATCGAAAAACAGCTCTGGGGTCGGTCCGGATTGTGTGCTCATGAGTTATTTGGGATGCAGCCGCCACGCCAACGCGGACGAAGCCACGCCGGGCGGCTGCCGGAGCGGCGCGTGAAGACCTGCCTGGTCCTACTTGGCTTTACAAGGCGTCGGGAACCACTTCGAAGCGTCGGGTTCCTTCTTGAAGTGCGTGCTCGTGATGAAGTTCTGCGCGAGGTACTTCGAGTCGTCGACAATCGTCGTGACCGTGAACCACTCGCTGCCGTCGGTTTCGGAGTGGCGATCGAAATACTCCGTGACGGTCGCGTTCTCGCTGACCGGAATGCCGTTCTTGCGCAGGTAGCCTTCCTTCAGCCGCGTCGTGACGACTTTGAGCGAGCCGCCGCGCGGGGGCGGAGGCGCGCCGCCGCCAGGACCGCCGGGGCCGCCGCGCCCACCGCCGCGTCCGCCGGGAACGTTGCCGCCGGCAAGCTCCCATGTCGCCTGCGAGTAGCCCTGCCAGCTCGGCTCGCCGCTCGGCGTGCCGGTGAAGTGCAGCAGCCGCGTCTGCTGGCCCGCGTCGGTTTCGATCTTGAGCGTCGTGTCGTCCTGCCACGAGATGTGGAGCCGGCCGGGCGTGCGCATGATGTTCGCCGCGCCGTACGACTTGCAGGCGTTGCCATCGGCTTCGTCCTTGGCGGGATCCCACTTGTCGGCGATGGCGCGCGCCGCCGCGTTGAGCGGCACGCTCGCGTAGTCGCCCTTGGGCGGCGTCACCATGCGGAAGCGCCAGTCTTCCGTGACGATCGACACCCAGTTGCCGGTCAAGTCGATCGGAGAGAGCGCTCGCGGTGAAGCGGGAGCCTGCGCGAGCAACGACGCAGTCAACGCGAGTGCGGCCGATGTGACGAGAACGAAACGGCGAATCATGCGGGCTCCCATGCGTAGCGTCCGCCTTCAGGCGGACGTCCGGCTCAAGCCGGACGCTACGAGTGAATTGTCTAGTCGAACGTGCCGCCCCACTTCCAGCCGTCGGATGGCCGGGTGATGGTGCGCATCCGCAGCCGGTGATCTTCCGGATTGCGGCCCGGATTCCCCGTGATGATCACATGGTCGCCCGGCTTCAGCGTCTCGCGCGTCACGCCCTGGCGATTCAGCTGCAGGCCCGCGCCCCACTCCACGGCGTAGCGCACCGTGTTGCCCTGCGCGTCCT
>Ga0153915_10000474_pt1 | contig 37275 bp, 40 predicted proteins | sample Opewatmetagenome_2_FD_107003 | JGI IMG/M metagenome (GOLD analysis project Ga0153915, IMG submission 107003) | Freshwater wetland microbial communities from Ohio, USA - Open water 3 Core 3 Depth 3 metaG | ecosystem: Environmental > Aquatic > Freshwater > Wetlands | place: USA: Ohio, Lake Erie... | reverse complement strand
TGGAACACCAGTTACCGGTCTCGATGATGCCCTGGTCGTTGACCTTGAGCGTCAGCTTGGAGTGTCCCTCATGTCTTGTGGTTGGGGAAATCTCTACAACTTTCGACAATATTATCGCCTCATTTTATGTTGAGTTGTTCGAACTACAGTACAAAATTACTCTATACATCTCTCATCTCTAGAGATAGGTGAGCGTACAAAGTACGTTCATCTCTATCTTGTACCATCCGTTTTATAATCTTTATGAAATGATTTCACGGCGGAAAACGCCATGATTTAAGGTTATTTTAAGTCCACGGAGCCAAAAACGCCTGTTCCGGAATATTCGGCGCAAACCGGCGCCGGGTTTATAAATAAAAGGTAATTATTTTAAGTTCTCAATTATTTATCGGGGATTTGAAATACAATTCAGTCGGAATTATGCTTTTCCCCGTTCAGTTCATCGACCAATTCGGCAATCGTGGCTTTTCGTTCGGCATAGGCATCGTGCTGGTGGATGCTCTACTCGTTGGTCTGCTTGATCGTGACCATGGAATCCCCGGAAAGGTACTCGAATTCTGCAAGAACTTTCTTCGCCATCTCCCGTACGCAGTCTTCAACAAACCGCGGATTCTTGTGCGCGGCGAGCACCACGGCACCTTCGTCGCCACGTTTCAGGAGTTCATAGATGCCGCTGCTCATTGAGTTCTTGAGGATACTGATGACTTTCTCGAGGTCTACGTGCTGGTCGTCGTCGGTCTCGATGCAGAGGAACCCCTTGCCGCGCTGGTTGTGGGTGGCCATGGGGACCTCATCGAAAAACGCATCGATCTTATCCTTGCTGACGTCGAGCCCCTGGAGGACCCGCATGGCACGTTCTTTCATGATGTTCTGGGCGCAGGGGCAGGCAGTCATGCCCGTGACCTCCGCACCGATGCTCTTCCGCACGATCGGGGTCCGGAACGTCCGGCGGGCGATTGCCCGTGCGTGTACTTTCACGACCTCATGGCAGGCGGTGTGGCTGATCGGGGTTTCGCGCTTGACCATGAACTCGCTGCGCATCAGCACCTCGGTCCGGTCTGCGTACTCGTGGCGGTCAAGGAGCTTACGGGCAACAACGCTGCAGAGCTGTTCGATCTGGCTGACGTCCCCGTCGATTGCCTGCTGGAGCACCTCGTCGATCACTTCAAAGTTACGGGAAAGGTTTGCACCCTTGAGGCTGCCGGGAAGGTCGACAAAGACGTCGAAATTCGAGATAAAGACCATCGGGCGCTTGCCGGTCCTGTGGACTTCAACGAGCTTCTTGACGTTTTTTACGCCGACTCTCGTGAGGTTGATCCGGACGTCAGGCGATGAGGCCTGGATGTCCGGCAGTTCCCTGGTGAATGATTTATCGGATATCTGATCAGCTGGTGTGCGGGTAATAGGTCATCGCATCCAATGGATTTCGTGTGTCTGTTTAATTTTTTTATATAATATTTATGTGCTTTGTTGCAGATATCAAAGGGATCATCTATGTTAAAAAAATATTATGAGGCTGATGCGGATCTTGGCGTGCTGAAGGGTAAGAAGATCGCCGTGATCGGTTTTGGGTCACAGGGCAGGGGCCAGTCGCTGAACTTACGCGACAGCGGGCTTGACGTCGTCATCGGCCTGCGTCCCGGGAAGAGCTGGGATGCTGCCGTCAAGGACGGCATGAAAGTGATGAAGGTGGCAGATGCGGTCAAGAGCGCCGACATCGTACAGATGCTTGTTCCTGATGAACTGCAGGGTTCGGTATACAAAAACGACATCCAGCCCAACCTCACCGGGAACAAGTGCCTCATGTTCTCGCACGGGTTCAACATCCACTTCGGGCAGATCGTGCCCCCGGCAAACGTGGACGTGATCATGGTGGCGCCCAAGGGCCCCGGGTTCATGGTCCGCCGGCAGTACGAGGAAGGCAAGGGAGTCCCGGCCCTCATCGCCATCCACCAGGACGCGAGCGGCAACGCCCATAAGATCGCCCTTGCCTATGCAAAGGGGATCGGTGCCACCCGGGCAGTCGTCCTTGAGACCTCGTTCCGCGAGGAGACCGAGACCGACCTGTTCGGTGAGCAGGCCGTGCTCTGCGGGGGCTGCACTTCACTGGTCAAGGCCGGGTTCGAGACGCTTGTCGATGCCGGCTATGAGCCGGAGATGGCTTATCTCGAAGTCTGCCACGAACTGAAACTGATTGTCGACCTTATCTACGAAGGCGGCCTGACCAATATGCGCAAGTACATCAGCAACACGGCGCAGTATGGCGACCTCACCAGGGGCCCCCGCGTTATCGGGCCGGAAGCCTATGAGGCAATGGCGGAGATCCTGGAGGAGATCCAGAGCGGGAAGTTTGCCCGGGAATGGATGCTCGAGAACATGGTGAACCGCCCGATGTTCACCGCGCTGACAAATGCTGATGAGGATCACCTCATCGAGGAAGTAGGCAAAGAAGTACGCGGCATGATGCCGCAATTCCGAAGATAACTCCTGATGGAGTTATCTTCCTCTCCGTTCGGGGATGAACCCCTCACGGTTCCATTGCTAATGCGACGTCACATCTCGGGGAATGCTGATGCATTCCCTCGATGTTCAGAAGATAATTCCTGATGAAATTATCTTCTTCTCCACTCGGAGACCGCTGAAGCGTTCCCTCGTGGTTCAGGAGATAATTCCAAATAGAACTATCTTCTTCTCCGCTCGGAGATGCCGAGGGTCATCAGAATGTCAAAAGTCATCAGACTTGAGTCAGAAGAAGAACCCCGTGGGTTCTTCGACCCGAATCAGGAGAAGACCCCTCGGTCTTCGAATCACTGACGTGCTCTCTCGCGGTTCAAGCAACACCTCCCCTCTTTTTTCTTCTGGTTATCCAACCATCCGGAATTCCCCCAGTCCACCGGCACAATCATATTCATAGTTTTTTAATCCCTGTTGCCTATACTACAGCAATGAACGTCTGCATCATCTACCACAGCGAGACCGGCAACACCCGCCATGTGGCCCAGCATATCGCAACGGCGTGCGACGGGAAGCTGATCGATATCACGGACCGGGGCAGCTACAACCGCCTTACCCGGTTCCTTGTCCAGTGCAAAATGGCAATGGGGGAGGAGAAGACCGAGATCGAACCGGCATCGATCGATGTCTCCGGTTACGACCAGCTGGTGTTCGGGTCACCGGTCTGGGCGTTCAAGCCGACACCGGCGATCCATGCTGCAATCGATGCGCTGAAAGGGTGTGAGGGGAAAAAAGCGACTGCGTTCTGTACCCATGGCGGCAAACCCGGCCAGACTGCCGAGGTCTTCCAGAAATGGATCGAGGCACGCGGCATGAAATGCGTGGGGAATGCAAACCTGCACCAGAATGATATAGAGAACGAGAAGAAGACAAAGGAACTGGTGTCTGTCGTAATCAAGGACCTGCCCTCTGCATAATCCCGTCTCCTGCTCCCGGTTGTACCGGGGAAAGCCTTTTTGTCAGCCGGCGCCATTATTGTATACAATTATGACGGACCCGTATGAAAAACTCCTCAAACAGGCATATTCCAATATCACGGAAAGGACCGAGTCCTCGGAACGTTTTGTAGTTCCCGAGGCAAAGGCCTATGTCGAAGGCAAGACGACCGTCCTTGAAAACTTTACCGATATCGTGGGGAAGGTCCGCCGCGAACCTGATCACCTGATGAAGTTCCTGCTCGGCGAACTGGGCACCAGCGGGAAGATCGACGGGAACCGTGCAATCTTCAACGGGAAGTTCGAGATCTCGCTCATCAAGGCGATCATCAAGAGCTATGTCGATGACTACGTGATCTGCTCGGAATGCGGCAAGCCCGACACGAGGCTTGTGAAGGATGACCGGGTCATGATCCTCCGCTGCGATGCCTGCGGGAGCCACCGCCCGGTCCGGAAGCGGAAGGCCAGGACAGAGCCGGTATCGGAGAACCTCGAGGAAGGCCAGATCATGGATGTCGAGATCCAGTCGATCTCAAAGCGGGGCGACGGGGTTGTCAAGATGGGCCGGTATATCATGTACGTGGCCAATTCCAAGCCCGGCCAGCAGGTGAAGATCAAGATCTCCCGCATCTCCGGGTCCATCGTCTTTACCGAGCGGGCGGAATAATCCCGCCTCGTTTTTTTAGTTTCTTTTTATATCTGTTGAATGGTTCCCGAAATTCGTGAACCGTGCCGGGTTTTATCATGCATTCCCACGGACGGCAGTCCGGAAGAATGATGGTAAAGTAAGGGTCAGAAAAAAGTATTTGGGAGAGAAATGGCCCGGGGATCAGTCCTTGGCCTTCTTAATCCCCTTGATGAGCTCGTCACAGTTGCTGGTGATCCGCTTGCAGGCCTTCTTGATGATGGGCAGGGGGTTTTTCTTGTTCTTGGTGGTGACGAGGAGTTCCGGGTCCGAGAACTGGAACTCGATGTTGTATCGTGCGACATCGACGTCCTTGTCGCTTAGGATCTCTTCAACAAGGGCGTTCATGAACGTGTGCCCCTCTCCCTGGATGATGAGCCGCACCTTGTCTTTCTCGAGCTCGAGTACTTTTACAATCATGCACCTATGTTTGGGCACCTGAAAACTATTAAGGTATGGGTCGCCCTGTGCCGCCACCGCCCGCCGGACCCGTGGCCCGGGAACAGGTCAGGGAAATTCGAAGGTCTCCCCGTCCTTTCCGGTATGGGGGAGGTCCCAGGGCATCATGTGGCTCATGTGCACGCACCGGAAATCGGCAGGGGCGAGTTGCGCGGCCAGGCTGCAGGCGTCAAGGTAGTTCATGTGCTTGGCGATCCTGATGCTCGATGGTACGATCGCATCGAGCAGGAGGAGGTCAAGATTCCCGAGGAGGTTGAGGCTCTCCTTGGGGATATCGATATTGGTGTCGGATGTAAACCCGACCCGTGACTCCTTCGTCTCGAAGAGTATGCCGCAGGTGAATGCCGGCGGGTGTTTGACGACAAACAGGGTGACGGTGATGCCGAAGATGTCGAACGGCACGCCGGGCTCGATTGCGACCTTGTCAAAATTGAGGAAGCGGAAGTAATCCGCACAGTAGCTGAGTACCGGCGCTGCGGCAAAGACCGGAGGGATGTTCTGGACCCGGTAGAACTCGCCAAACCCGATGAAGTGGTCGTAGTGCCCGTGGGTCCAGATCACTGCGTCGATATGGGGCGAACCGCTCCGGAGGAGCTGCTGCCGCAGGTCCGGTGACGAATCGACGAGGAGATGTTTTCCTTCGTTCTCGACAAGGAGCGAGGTCCGGAGCCGGGTGGCGCCGGTCGATTTCGCGTGCGTGCACTGGGGGCAGTCGCACCCGATCCGGGGTGTGCCGACCGCATCGCCGGTGCCGAGCAGCGTGATCTTCATGTTATAACCAGTTCTGGTGCCGGATTGCTTCCCGGTTGCGGACCATGGTGACGCCCTTCTTGATATCGGCCTCGGTGATCTCCTGCCGCGTGTCCATGAGCGCCGAGAGGATCGCCTCCTTGATCATCATGCGGAGGTCGGAACCGGAGAACCCTTCGGTCTTTTTCGCCAGGGCCTGGTAGTCGACAGAGCAGTGGAGTGTCGACGTCACCTTCTTGAGGATGTTCTTCCGCATCTCTTCGTCCGGGAGGGAGAACTCCACCACTTCGTCGAACCGTCGCCATGCCGCTTCATCGAGCAGCTGCGGGTGGTTGGTGGCACCGATCATCAGCACGCCGTTCTTGACCATGTTGATCCGGTCAATGTTCTTTAAGAGCGAGTTGACCGCCCGTTTCATTGCGCCGTGGTCGTCGGCAGTGCGGCTCTTTGCCACGAAATCGAACTCGTCCACGAAAAGGATCGCGGGCGAGAGCTGCTTTGCCAGGTCAAAGATGCGGTCGATGTTCTTGGAGGTCTCCCCGAGGTACTGGGATGTGACCATCGAGAGGCGGACCTCGAGGACCGGCATGTGCATGGTGCGCGACATCGCAAGGGCGAGCGAGGTCTTCCCTGTTCCGGGCGGGCCGACGAAAAGGAGCTTGCCGATCTCGTAGATCCGGTGGCGGTGCAGGAACTCGCGGTGGTCGAGGGCATGCTGGAGTTTGCCGATGAGCGCCAGCTGGTCGGCCGTGCAGACAAGGTCGTCGATATGCTGCTCGACCTCTTCCGGAGCGCTGACGATGACAAGGTCCAGCGCCCCCCTGAGCTTCTCGTCCTCGCTGACCAGTTTCGAGATCTTCGCATCAAGGTACGCCTTGGTGTCCTCATACGGGGGGTTGGCCTTACGGACGGTTGCGTAAGAGCCTCCGTTCGAGCCGGTCTTCTCGAAATAAAAGGCGAGCGCCGGGTTCTTCTCTACGAGCGGCTTGCCCCCCTGCTTGAGGAACCATTGCGCTGCCGAATCAAGGGCAGTGATCCGTATCCGCTGCCCGAACTCCTCGTAGGCGATGAACGGGTTGGCAGCAAGTTTCGTGTGGGCATCGGCAATCGAGAGGGTGCGTTTGATCAGTCCGTCGCTGACAAAGACCGGGCGCTTGGCATCGGCGGTGCCGGTGGAACCGAAGATCTCGCGGCACGGCGGCGTCAGGTCATTGATGTCGAGCTCTGGGTTCTGATTGAATATTTCGGCGGTCAGAACGATCTCCATTATGCGCAGGGTATCAGAATCTCCAGACATGGCTGTAACCTTAATTAATCTCCCCCGGGATGCATAAGGCTTCTCATCGTGTGGTCACGATGCAGCCATCACCGGTTACGATGACGGTGTGCTCGTGCTGGGAGACGAGGGAACCTGCAATGTCGGAGAGGACCGGGTAGACATGCAGGGTGCCCGACCTGACGAGAGTTGGGAGGGCAAGGTCGAGCTTCCGCTCGCCAAGCCAGCGCCGGGAGAATGGCAGTCCCTGGCGGTCCCGGATCTTCTCAAGGATCGTACGGCCCGCCGGAATGCGGACGGGTTTTGAGGAGAGCTGGGAATAGATCTCCATTCTTGATTTCTCTCCCACGTGGCCGCTGCCGGTGGTGGCGAACGGCTCGATCGCAAAGACCATTCCCTCCTCAAGGACGACGCCCCCGCCCGTCCCGATGTTGGGGATGGTCGGGGAGCGGTGGAGGACGTAGCGGTCAAGCCCATGGCCCGTGAGATTTGCGATCGGGCGGTACCCCCGGCTCTCGATTTCTTTCTGGACGGCGGCCCCGAGCACTCCTGCGGCAACACCAGGCTTTACCGCCCGGATGGCGGCCTCCAGTGCTTCTGACGAGGCATCTAGGAGCAGGGAGTTGTTCCCGAGGTCAACGGTGGTTGCAGTGTCCGCGATATAGCCGTCGATCTGCACACCGAGGTCAAGCTTGGCCACGTCGCCTTTTTTGAAGACGCGCTCATCGGCCCATGACGCGGTGTCGTGTGCGGCGTCCTCGTTTAAAGAAAGGTTGAGCGGGAACGCGAGCTCTGCCCCATCATCCTTTACCCGTGCCTCAATCGATTCGACGAGTTCGAGGTAGGACGCTCCCACGCGGATCTCTTTTGCCCCCTCCTTCAGGATCCGTGCGGCGAGGGAACCTGCCGTGCGGTACTTGTCAAACACATCGTCCTTCACAGGACCAGCTCCTCTGAGAACTTAGTGAAATTGTCAAAGCCCCGTGCGGTAACCGCCCCGATATCTTCAAGCCGGACCCCGCCGGTGCCGGGATAGTAGAGTCCCGGCTCGACCGTGATCACGTTGCCGGCAACGAGCGCTTTACCCGCCGGTCCCACGGTCGGGAGCTCGTGGATCTGCAGGCCTACGCCATGCCCGAGGTTGTGGACGAACCCCCGTGTGTCGCTCTCGTACCCATGTTCGGCAAAGAAATCGACAACTGCCTGGTACACATCCGCTCCCGAAACTTTTGGTTTGATGAGCGAGATCGCGAGCTGTTTTGCACTGCGCAGGGTATCGTACATCTCGCGGATCTCATCCGATGGTTCGCCTTTGACCACCGTGCGGGTCATGTCGGCATAATACCCGCTCGCCTCCTCAACCGGGAAGAGGTCGATGATGATCGGCTCGTCCGCGTGGAGGGGGCCTGTACCGGTCATGTGGGGGATTGCCGTCTCCTTTCCGCACGAGACGATCGTGTCGACCGCGGTGCAGCCACAGGAGAGCAGGTGGCTGTGCATCGTAACCTTCACCTGCTCGGCAGTCAGGGGCGTGCCTTTGCTGTAAAGGATCCCTTTCCTTACGGTAGATTTTTTGATCAGCGCAACGCCGAGCCCGAGCGCGGTTTCGGTCACGTTCTGGACGCGCCGCATTGCCGTGATCTCCGCTTTTGTCTTCTTCGCCCGCATGGACATGACCGTCCCGCTGTCAACCAGGACCGTGCAGTACTTTTCGAGTGCACGGGTGAGCCCGGTCGGGAACTGGGGCGGGACGAGGATCTTCTTTCCTGCCTGTCCTGCGATCATCTTCGCGGTTGCACGGAGGGGGTCTTTCTCCTTTTTCAGGATATCCGGAAGACCCGCCTCGGCCCGGGTCATGACCGCTGCCGGTGACTCGCGGGACGCGCGCAGCACCTCCATCTGGGAGATGATGATCGTGCCGTTCTCGCCCGGCTTCCTGAAATAGACGAACGGGTCGCTCGTGGTAAACCTCGTCAGGTACCGCATATCGGCGTCACGCGAGGAGGCGTACATAACGTAGGCATCCGCCCCGTTCTCCTTAATCGCATTGGAAAGTGGATCCATCTGTCCATACTATATGCGGTGAAACGTCAAGTACTTTTATTCCGGAGGTGACATTGAAGCGATGGACGCAAATGCCAAAGACCAGTTCCGGTGGAAATTCTACCACCTCGCCGTGGAGCTGAATATCATCATCCTCCTTGTCGCCGTATCCGTCCTCATATTCTTTATCCTGCCGGGGCGGCTGGAGAGTTACCGGGTTCCTCTCATAGCGGTCATGCTGATCGTTGCCGGTATCCTCTCTCTTGATTTCCGGAAACGGTACACTCAGACAAAGGCATGGCTTCATGAGCAACCGGATAAAAGTGATGATAAGGAAACCGTGGGGTAATACCGCTCGGAACGGGAGGGGAAGCGCATGCTCGAAAAGATGAAGGACGAGATTGAACTGGTGATCCGCCACCTCGAGGTGGCACGTGCCGTGGCTGACCACCAGCCGATCGGGATCATGAAACTCTCCGAGCTGCTGGACCTGCCCTCCCACCGCATACGGTATTCCCTCCACGTGCTGGAGCAGCTGGGTTATATCCGTGCTTCTCCCGATGGTGCCGTGGCGACCACCCGGACCGTTGAGCTGTTTGCCCACCTGAACGAGGATCTGGACGAACTTATCCGGATGCTTGAAACGATGAAGCGGGACGAATAGAACGGTAGTTTTTCCCCAGGGAACGATCTCCCCGCCTTCACAACCCCATAGTTACCTTTAAAAGTACTCAGAAAGAATCTATTAGGACGCGAAGACGCGTGCCTCCCTAACTCAGTTGGTAGAGTGTCGGACTGTTAATCCGAATGTCACAGGTTCGAGCCCTGTGGGGGGCGTTTAGGGGCCCGTAGCTCAGTCCGGTTAGAGCGCCCGGCTCATAACCGGGCGGTCATGGGTTCGAATCCCTTCGGGCCCACTGCCTGTTTTTCATTCTTTTTCCCGCTGGTCGTCGTTTCCGACGCCAGTCTCCGTGCAGCACGATTTGAAAACCTTTGTATCGGGGGACTTTCATAGGAAGCAACATGAAGTGTCCCGTGTGCGCAATGGACTGCGTGAAGTCCGCAAAGGACATCCTTGCCACGCTGCCCACTATCTTCCAGCCGTGCGCTGAATGCAGCATGCGGACACTGGACAAGCGCATGCCCCTGCCGTCGCCCGCGTACGGGGAGCCCTGTTCCTGCGGCAAACGGTTCATCGATGAAGTGTTTGCTCACATCTGGGTGGTCATGGTCGGGGAAGGTGACCTGAAAAAAACGGACCCGCTGATCGCGGCGGGTTCGCCCCTCATCCATCCCGGTTTTGCGATGGACCGGCCCCCGTTCCTGCCGGAAAAATCCCTTGTCCTCCTCTCCCCGCGGGTAACAAAAAAGACCGCGGAACGTCTCGTGCGTGAGGTCCCCGAACTGCGGGGGGTGGTCCGGACCGGTGATTTTGTCCCGGGAATTGCCACGGCCGGCCTTGACTCGGTCCCGAAGGTGTACGAGCTCCTTGCCGGTTGTGATGTCCGGGCAGATGTTTTCCCGCTTGCCACCGGCCCGCTGGTGATGTACAAGCAGCAGTCGCTCGTCCATATCGAGTTCCCCCGGGCCGGCTACCCGAAGATCCGGTCCGTGGAGCAGCACGTGGGAACACCCCCGGTGCCGTATTTCATCGATGCCTGTTCCGGCGTGGGCACGCTGGGCCTTACTGCCGCGTGCCTCGGTGTCCCCCGGGTGGTGATGAACGATGCCTGGTATGCCTCGGCGTTCTGGTCCGCCTTCAATCTCGAAGTGAACCGTGAGTACCTCTCCATCAGCCGCGTGAGGATCTTCGAGCAGCTCCATGACATGGCAAAACACCCGGTGGTCCGGGAACCCGTGAAGATCGCGGAGACCGAAGGGGCGCAGGTCATCGAGGTGTACCAGGGTGATTTCCGCGAACTCCCGTCCGTCCTCCGGCAAGGATCGTCCCCGCTGACGGCCCTTGATATTTTTGAAAAGAAGGACAAGGTGGCGGCCGGGAAGATCCAGAGGGAATGGCAGGAACGGGTTGGCGGCGACGTGTTTATCCCATGAACGCCCTCTTTTTGATAGTGATCCGGACAGGCCCGCATTTTCCTGCGCAGGGTAACAAGCCTTTATTGACCGGTGTACAAAAGTATATGGGGACTAGCCCGGGTGGCTCGGCGTCACTTGTAACCCGAAACCGTCGGTACGCGGGGGGCGAAGTTTGACCGAGGCTGCAACGGCCTTTGGGATCCTGTGCGTTCTGACGTTGAAACCTCGTCCCATGAGGTCGATGGCCAGAAATCAAAATTCCGGAGGGAATGGCGATCTGTTGCTGCGGGGACCGGTTCAGGCCCGGAAGGGAGCAGACTTACCGCAGACATCCGGCGCCCATGGGGTAACGGGGCGGAGGATGAATGCTTTGGTGAACAGAGAAACGTACAGTCGACCGAGAACACGTCCCCATTTACGATTACCATGGCAAAAGTGACCATTATCGGCGCAACGGGCAATGTCGGCATGTTTGCCGCCCACGCAATTTCGGACATCCCGCACGTGAATGAGATCCTCCTCTATGGGCGGGAAGGCCGGGAATCGATCCTCCAGGGTATTACCCAGGACCTTGGCGACTCTTTTGCTGCGCGGGGAACCGATACCCGGGTCAACTGGACGACCGACCTGAACGATGGTGTCGGCTCGGAGATTTTCATTATCATAGCAGGAGTGCCGCGCAAGGCAGGACAGGACCGTCTCGATCTTGCGCTCGAAAATGCACGCATCGTTGCCCCGATTGCCGAGACCGTTGGCAGGATTGCACCTGACTCCAAGATATTTGTCGTCACGAACCCCGTCGATGTCATGACCAGCGTTGCCCTGAGATACTCGAAAATGAAACCAAGCCAGGTCTTTGGTCTCGGGACGCACCTGGACTCGATGCGCCTTAAATCCTTAATCGCATCCTACTTCCATGTTCATGTCAGCGAAGTACATACCCGTATTATCGGGGAGCATGGCGACAGTCTCGTACCACTCTGGTCTGCGACAACCATTGGTGGTATCAAGATCTCGAACTTTCCTGAGTTTTCGCAACTGCCGGTAAGGGAGATCGTCGAGTCGGTGAAGTGCAGCGGCCAGCAGATCATCCAGAACAAGGGGTCCACGGTATATGGCCCCGGGGAAGCGATCGCGTCCCTTGTACGGACCGTCCTGTCCGATGAAAACCGTATCCTGACCGTGTCTGCTTTCATCCATGAGGAAGTGCATAGTATCGGTAATGTCTGCATCGGGGTACCTGCCCGCATCAACCATGACGGCATCTTCCCGATTACCATCAGGCTTGACGAGTCGGAAGTGATCGCGTTCCGCGAATCCGTGGAAAAGATCCGTGCCAGTACCGATGCGGTAATCAAGGCGCTGGAAAAAGAACGGCAGCAGTAATCCGGATCGGATAAGAAAATCTGAAAGAATCAGAAAAAAGAAACGGCCTGACGGGATTTATGTCAGGGTCACTTCTATAATCTCTGCCCGCTCGACACCGGGTATTGCACCGATCGTCTTTTCGAGCATATCCGTCTCGCCACCGGCATCGTTGACGATGGCGGCGAACTTGATCGCCTTGAGGCCAAAGCCGATCGGCTCTTCCTGGATATCCTGAATGCCGGGCAATTTCTCTTTGAGTGCTGATTTCAGCTGCTCGAGGTTCACCTCAGGTGACTCGGGCATGACCCTCATGATGACTGCGACACTTCCCATGTTTTACGGTCCCCCGAATCCGCATTTGGGGCAGGTATAGGGGATACTCTGCTCACGGCACCGGTAGCACCGGCTGATCTCAACACCGCACGCGGGGCAACCGAATTCCGTTGCGCCCTCATCTGCAAGCGGAGCGTTGCAGGACGTACACTTTTTATCTGTCATTTGGCTCCTCCAAGGATTCCTATAGTATCTCTTTTGGTACCTTTAAAAGGTTGTACTGATGCGCGTGCCCGGGACCGGGTCGCCATGGAGGTATCCGGCAAGAAATTCCGGGCGCGACCCGTTGAGAATAAAGGTATCCACCTTTTTTTCAAGGACGTAAGGGATCAGCAACGGGTCAACCACATCTGTCTCACCAGGGGCAGTCACCTGTTTTTTTAAGATGGCTCCATCGCGTATGCCGTCCACGGATTTGAGGAGAAGGAGGTCGAGGTGCAGTTCTGCTGCCATCCACGCCGCGATGGTATCGGAGGTGACGTCCCACGAGTGGGGGAGGGGGTCCCGCTCCCGCAGGCTGCGGCCCGGGAGAACGATAACTGTCTGGTCCGGGACCGCGAGCTGGTCTGTGACGGGAAGTCCGAAAGAGGCAATATACCGGCCATACATGTCCATCGCCACGATCGCTTCCCAGTGTGCGGTCTCGTCGTCAAGCCCGGCCTGCCGCACGGCATTGGCAAAGGGGCCCCCTCCGGGGACGATGAGCAGGGGGCGATCGGACGACCGGAGGAGCGGGACGATGTCGGGCACGCTGCTGTACAGGCTCCCCCCGAGTTTCACTACAAGGGGGGTACGACATGGTCCTGGGGAGTCGGATTTTTTCATGATCATATCATTATGAAAATATTTCATATATTATATCCAGTACGGGGACAAACATTTTTTCCATGCAAAGGCTCCCGGTCCTGATCGTCCTCCTGGTACTCGTTGTGGTGCACGCGGGGGCGGCATCCCCGGTACGGATCACTGAGTTCTGCCCGGATCCTTATCTTCATGATGATGCTGACGAGTATATTGTCCTTTCCGGGGAGGGTCCGCTGGACGGGATCGCGGTAACTGATGGGAAGGGCGGGTTCCGGTTCCCGCCCGGCGCGGCCATATACGGGAACCTCACGATCGCCCGGAGCGGGACCGCATTTGTGCAGAGCCACAGGAGGTTCCCGGATTACGAATTGCTGGATACATCTCCTGATATACCGGATGTGATCAATGGCAAACCCCTCCGCATGGCAAATACCGGCGACTCGCTTATGCTGTATCAGGACGGGCAGCTCGTGCAGAACATTACGTGGCCCGGCACCGTCAGGGCGCGCGAAGGGCAGGTGCATACCCTTGAAGGTGACGTGTGGGACCCGCGTCCTCTTATGCTCGGGCAGTCGCGCTTCGGGCCCGCGGAATTTAAGGATGTGACCGTGACAGCGTTCGTGTCTCCCGACTGCGCAGATGATGTGTTTGCGGCAGTTATTGGCAATGCCTCGCAGGAGATCCTGCTCAATGTCTATGAATTTTCAAGTCCGTCAATGGCCGACTCGCTTGCCCGTGCCCGGGCCCGGGGTGTCGGGGTGTTGGTGTTGATTGAAGGCGGGCCTGTGGGTGGAATCGGGGAGGATGAGAAGGCGGCGCTGTGGCAGGTGAACCGGAGCGGTATTCCTGTGTACGCGATGGTATCGTCAGAATCCGCACACGCCCCTTACCGGTACGACCATGCGAAGTACGTGGTGGTTGACCGCAGGGCCGTCCTCGTGGTGAGTGAAAATTTCAAGTACAGCGGGTTTGTGCCTGCGGGGATGACCGGCAACCGTGGGTGGGGCGTTGTCCTGTCAGACCCTGCCACGGCATCCTATTTTGCGACGGTGTTCACCACCGATATGCAGAGTCCTTCAGTCGTGCCCTACTATGGCGAACCGGGTGGGAATGAGACGCTGCCAGTGGAAAGACATGCAACGGAATTCTCTCCGCAGACGTTTGAGGGAGCGGTGATCCGCCCGGTCCTGGCGCCGGATACCAGTGCTGAGGTATCGGACCTGATCCGTTCTGCGACCACCAGCATCGATATCGAGGAAGCGTACATCACGAACGAGACCCGGCTCACGCTGAACCCGTATCTCTCCGAGGCGATCAATGCTTCCCGGCACGGGGTCCGTGTCCGCGTCCTGCTGGACTCATACTGGTACAACGTTGAGGGGAAGAATGACAACGATGAGATGGTCGCCCTGATCAACACCCTCGCAGCAACGGAACACCTCCCGCTCGAAGCGCGTTGTGCGGATCTCCGGGCAAACCAGATCGAGAAGATCCACAACAAGGTTGTGATCGTTGACGGGAAACGGGTCCTTGTCAGCAGCATCAACTGGAACAGCAATTCTCCCCATTTCAACCGGGAGGCAGGTGTCATAATCGACCATCCCGGGGTTGCCGGATATTTTCTCGCGGTGTTCGAGGACGACTGGGACCCCGCGGTCAGGTCACCGGGAACAGGGACTGACGTTTTGAAGATCGCAGTCGCTGTGCTGGTCGTTATGGTGCTGGTGGCGTACTGGTGGTATCGCCGGAAACGGTGAGCCTCTGCAACGCTCCTGAGAAAACAACAGGAAAACGCGATCGTGAGAAAAGAGTCAGGAATTCAATGGTTCTTTTTTGCGCACTGGCATACATCGCAGAGGTTGATGTCGCTCTCTCCGGTCACTACGGCAAGCGCCCATCTGTCGATCATGAGATCCATTTCCGTTGAAATCTCGACCTCTCCTGCACCCCGTTTCCTGCTCATGTACTGGGAGACTGCTGCCCGGGTGACGCCAAGCCGTTTTGCGGCATCGCTCTGGCTCAGTCCCTGCTTCTGCACCAGCCGGGCGACCATCTCGGCCCTCATCGGGGGCAGGAGGTTCCTGACCATGGTATCGCAGTGCATCAGGGTACAGCAATGTTTCGTCATGCGGATGCTGTCTGGGGCTTCGTTGTCTGGGCAGTCTTGTTCTGGTAGATGATCTGGCGTGCATCGCGGAAGTTGAACTTCTCGATGATGAGGCCGCGCTCCTTAAGTTTCTTCAGGGCATAACGCACGGTCCTTGGAGCGAGGTGGCTTTTCTGGACGAGATCCTTGTGGGTCATCGCACCGCCCGTATCCAGTATCTGGAATACCGTCCTCGATGAGGGGGGTAGTGTTAACGTTTGCATGGTAATAATGTTAACACTGTTAACATATCAACCTGTCGATCATTTATACTTCCGTTTTTATACAATCTGATATGCTCTGGCGACAGGAACGCATTGCCCTGGTCCTGCTGGTGGGAGTTGCCGTAACGGTTATCGCAGCTCATGCGGTCCTCAGCATGATCGGGAAGCAACCATTTGCCCGGCCGTTCTCGGAAAATTCAATGGATGGCGAACTGGTGATCGTGGAAGGGACGGTTGGCCGGGCAACGCTCATAGAGAACGGCGGGCACCTTGCCCTTACGGTAAACAACACCACGGTCTTCGTCCCGGCAACGGCCGCGCAGGACCTTGTCGTGCATAAAGGCGATACGATCCTGGTGTACGGGATTGTCCAGACCTATCGCGGAAAGAAGGAGGTTGTTATCAGCTCTTTTGAGGATATTCGCATCACGACAACCCCGTGATCGCGTATTCGTGGTCCTTGTCCGGAGGGGGCCGGAAAAAAGGGACCGGTAGTGTAACAGGATATCAGCAGGTTTTGTGATCGTTTATTGTACGGTTATTACCGGTTCAGCTTTTGATCAGCGACAGCGCGTTCTTTGCGGCATCCCGGACATTGCCATCAGGATCATTGAGGGCTTCAGTCAGGCCGGTTTTGGCCCGGCCGTCAGCGATCGAACCAAGGGCCCATGCCGCTTCTTTCCGCACCCGTTTTTTCCCGTCTTTTAAGAGGACGAGGAGCCGGTCAACCGCCCGCGGGTCTTTGAGTTTGCCAAGGCCCCATGCGGCTCCGGCCCTCAGCCATTTGTCGTCCGATGTCGCTGCATCGAGAAGAGGCCCGAGCGCCCGTATGTCGCCAATCTGCCCGAGCGATTTGGCAGCAAGCCACTGGACGTCCACGAACGGGTCTTTCAGGGCCTCGATGAGGGAACCAACCGCCTCGGGGTCCCGTTCCGTTCCCAGCATCTCCGCTGCATGCCAGCGGAAATTGAGGTTCTTGTCTTTCAGCAGGGCGATCAGACCGCGGACACGGCGCTTCCGCTTCTCTTCGGTAATCGCCGGATCAGGTTCGATAAGCTCAGGGTGCTCGTCCGCTGCCGGAACGGATATTTCTGCATCCGCCATTCCAGTTCCCCACAGCCTCCCATTGGGGATATCCTGTCATTAACTTTTTCACTGGTCTTTTTGCCCGGCCAAAACTGTATTCAGAAATGGATGAACTCACGAAAAGCCACTGGTTAAAAGAGATTATTCCATCCCCGCCTATACCGGCTGGATCTCAAGGCTTAAGGAAAAATTTTTCACGGTATGCGTGAGTGCACCCATGCTGATAACATCGACACCGCAGGCTGCATATTCACGGAGCGTGTCTTCATCAATCCCGCCGGAAATTTCGATAGTGACCCGGTCCCGGAGCCCCTTCTCGTTCAGGGCTGCGATGGACTCCCGTACCTGTGCAGGTGTCATGTTGTCGAGCATGATGATGTCTGCTCCGGCAGCGGCGGCCTTTACCGCGTCAGCCGCAGACTCGACCTCGACTTCAATTTTCTTATACGCTGAATGGTTCCGGGCCGCACGCAGGGCCTCTTCGAGCGGCACGAGCGCAAGGTGATTGTCCTTGATCAGGATGCCGTCGCTTAAGTTCATGCGGTGGGGGTCACCCCCCCCGATCTGTACCGCCTTCTTGTCGAGCCTGCGGAACCCGGGGCAGGTCTTACGGGTCCCCGCCACCCGGCAGGACGGGTTTTCTGTTCTTACGATCGCCACCATCTTTGCGGTCCGGGTGGCAATGCCACTCATCCTCCCGATGATATTGAGGGCGGTCCGTTCAACGAGGAGGACCTTCTTTGCCCTGCCGGAGAGTGACAGGACCACATCCCCGCTCTTCACGCTGTCCCCATCGTTTTTCCGGGAGGTGATAACGGTCCCGAAATGAGAGAAGAGTGCAGCGGCTTCCTCAACACCGGCAAGGACCCCGTCCTGTTCTGTCCGGATCACTGCGGTGCAGTGAACATCAGGAATGATCGCATCGGAGGTGACATCGCCGGCCGGAGTATCTTCCTTAAGGTATTGTAACAGTTCGTTGAGATCCGTCACACGTATTCCCCTGTTTGGCCCTCATGTCCCGATAATGATCGGGTCTTCGATCTTTTCCAGCAGCGAAAGGACGGAGAGTGCGGCAAGGTAACTGGTTGCAGGATTGTCCGGGCTGGGCATGTTGGTCACCCGGATGTAGGTCTCGCCAAAATCGCCTTCGATGAAGAGTTCGTGAACATTCTGGTTTACCGACGGGTCGACATAGAGTTCGACATCGGTGTCCATTCCCGCCGCGAGGCTCATGGCAACGGAGACGTTCACATTCTTGGGATAGGCCTTGATGCACTCGTTGGCCTTGCCTGCAAAGATCTGTTTGCGCTCTTTTGCCTCGATACCAAGGGCCGCCGGGCTCTTCGTGGTCCGGAGGAGCAGCTTCTTTATCGTCGAAATCCGGCCGATCTTAAGATTGTCGAGGCCGAAGATCGCGCCGCTCGGTATGTAGATCTTCCTGCCGTTCTCCCGTGCCTTCGTGCGGATTGATTCCCGGAACCCTGCATCGGTCAGGGCCCCGACACTCATGATCACCATGTCCTTATGGTGGGAGAGGACTTCGGGGGCGTACCGTTTTACCGCGCTGACCGAGGCCGCTTCTACAACGATATCGAAATCAGCACTGATAAAGGAGTCAAAGTCATGGTACACGGTTGCGCCGGAGATCGATGCGATCTCGTCCGCCCGTGCAGCGACCTGATCGAAAACTGCGGAGATCGTGAAACTGCCGGCATGACGTGCAATGATATGCCCGATGTTACCGCAGCCAAGCAGTCCGATCCTCATCATGGTAAACAGGTTATGGGTGCAATCGGTTAAGTGTTGTGTTCAGAAATAACATAGTGTATATACCGTGAACCTGGCATTTTCGGGCAGCATATCCCATGAAACCGACAATCCCTGAAACGAGCAAGCGCAATACCCTGCATGGCAGTGAAACCGGTTGCGGTGATGCCTCCGCAGGGGAAACCCTGGCGGCACTCTGTAACCGGCGGGTCTTCATCGAGACCTACGGGTGCCGGTATAACTTCGGGGATTCTGCCAAGTTAACCGAGGTCCTCAGACACCGGGGGTGCACGCTGGCGGATTCACCGGACGACGCCGATGCTGTCATTGTCAATACCTGTACGGTGGTCGGGCCCACGGAGCGGAGGATGCTGCGCCGGCTCTCTGCGCTGAGCGACCGCGAGCTCTATGTCACCGGCTGTATGCCGGCAGTCCAGCGGGAGGCGATCCTTTCCGTCTGCGATCCTGTCATAATCCCGCCGGATGCCATACGGGAATGGTACCGCGATGTCGGGACCGTGACGGGGGGGAGTGTCGGGATCGTCCAGATTGCGCAGGGATGTAACGGCGCCTGCACGTACTGCATCACCCGCTTTGCCCGCGGGCCGTTACGCAGTTTCCAGAAGGAAGAGATCCTGCAGCAGGTCCGGGCCTTTACCGCAGCCGGAGCAGTGGAGATCCAGTTCACTGCGCAGGATGTGAGCTCCTACGGGCAGGATACCGGGCATTCGCTTGCCGGCCTGCTCACCGGTGCGGGAGACGTACCCGGGAATTATCGCATACGGGTTGGTATGATGAACCCGGCAACCGTGATTGAGGATCTCGATGGGATTGTCGACGCCTTTTCCGGGGAGCGGATATTCAAATTCATTCACCTGCCGGTCCAGTCCGGATCAGACGAGGTATTGGAACGGATGGGGAGACGATATACCGTGGAAGACTTCTGCGAGATCGTTGCCGCGTTCCGGAGAAGGTTCCCGGATATCACCGTTGCGACCGACATGATCGTTGGTTTCTGTGGTGAAACCGATGAGGCCTTTTCGGCCTCGCTTGAACTCGTCCGCCGTACCCGGCCAAACAAGGTGAATGTGACCCGGTATTCCTGCCGCCCGTTCACCTCCCTGTCAAAAGAGAAAGACTTCCCCGACTCGGTCAAGAAGGACCGGTCGCGGCTCCTGCTTGCCTGTGCCGAAGAAGTGTATGCCGACGTAAACTCGGCCTGCCTTGGAAAAGAGGTCCCGTTTATCGTCACTGAAACGGTCAGGAAAGGATCGGTCATGGCCCGCTCTCCCATGTACCAGGGCATTGTCATCAACGAAGACCTGCCGTGCGGATACGAGGGACGTGTCGTCCTTAAAAAGGACCGGAAGTATTTTTTCATCGGGGAACGGGTCTTCTGAACCCTGGTAAAAAAAAACGAGTGCCGTTTTGCCGTTTTACAATTGATAATGCCGGTATGCTGCAATACATAGTGCCGCAAGCACCGCGAGCACCAGCATGTACAATATCCTGTTGCCTTCAACGGAGAACCCGCCAGGGCCTCCACCACTCGCCTCTTCTCCGGCCTCGCCCGTGCTGATGCCGGCAGCAGCATTGAACCGCTCTTCGATGCCCATCGGCCCTGTTGCAGCGTATGCGGCGAAAGCGCCGATGAGTACGATGATGGCGATCAGGCAGAAGATGATAAGCCCTCTCTTATCTCGCACTACGTCCTTCATGAGCGGTTCTCCCCAAGGATGTCGGGCCGGATTTTTCCAATGTACTGCACGACGAGGCCGGTGATGATGGCCTCGATGACGGCGACGCCCATGTTCACCGCCATGATGAGGGTGAGGCCGGCCAGGATTTGGGAGGACGACTGGGTGACCCCCTGGATACCGGAGATGAGGATGATTGCCACCATCATGAGGTTGCCGCAGAAGAGCCCGGCAAAGGTGGCAATCCCTGCCCGGGAGAAGAGGTCCGGGATCAGGCCGCGTAACCCCCGGAAGATAAGGTAAGCAACCACAACTTCACTCAGGTTCACCAGTACGTTCGCCCCGACCAGCCCCCAGCCCCCGTGGCCGATCGCCGCGGAAAGGATATTGATGACGAGGACGACAAGGGTGCCAAGGACCGGTCCTGCCAGGATACCAATCAGCGGCGTCAGGTTCAGGTGCACGCCGCCAAAGAGGGGGATATTGATCTGGAATATGGCAAATGCCGCTGCGGTGATAAACGCGGCGATCGTGATCCGCTTCTGGTTATCCTGGCCCTGCGACCGCAGGAACCAGAGCGCAGCCCCGATACATACAAGGGCAATGATCCACCAGATAAGCACCCACACGAGCGTGAACGATCCGTCTTCAAGATGAATGTGTGCCATGATGGATCTCTTCTAAATCCCGCAACGGGTTGTATGATCATCCATTATTGAGGGGAGCATAAAAACATAATGAAAAATTTGGACTCAGTCCAAACTTTTCCGGCCCCCTTGACCCGCAGATCTCTCCAACTGCGCAACCAGTTCCGTCCTTGTGAGGGGTTGTTCTTTTGAGGCCATCCCTGTCCCCCGGCAATATTCGAGCCAGGTCATCACCGTGTCCGGCAGTTTCAGCCCTGCCTCTTCGATGAGCGCGGTATCGTAAAATACTTCCCGCGGGCTGCCTTCAGCATAGATGGCGCCGTTCCTGACAAGGCAGACCCGGTCGGCAATACGGGCTGCGAGTTCGAGGTCGTGGGTTGCAATCACCACGCTGATGCCGAACCGTTTCTTGAATTCAAGGATCAGCCGCTCGATCATCGCGCTGTGGACAGGATCGAGGTCTGATGTGGGTTCGTCCAGCGCCATGATCCGCGGCTTCATGGCGAGGATGCCGGCAATGGAGACCAGGCGTTTCTGCCCCCCGCTCAGGTAGTTGGGGAGTTTGTGGACAAGGTCTGCGGCACCAACCGCTTCGAGCGCCTTCATGGCTTCCGTTTTTGCCTCTTCCGGTGACAGTCCCAGGTTCAGGGGCCCGAACATCACGTCATCGAGAACCGTGGGGGCAAAGAGCTGGTCTTCCGAGCGCTGGAATACGACTCCCACTTCTTTCCAGAGATCGGCACGTTCACCCCGCGCGATCGACCGGCCATTGATCACGATGTCTCCCTCTGAAGGAAGGAGGAGGCCATTCAGGTGCTCGATCAGCGTGGATTTGCCCGATCCGTTTGGCCCGCACAAAGCAACGATCTCATCCTTCATTACGTGGAAGCACATCTCGTGGATCCCGACGCTCCCGTCAGGATAAACGTGGCTTGCGCAGTCAACGTGGATCAGTTCCCGTCCGGGATCGACATGGTTACAGTGCCGGTGGTCCGGGTCATGGCGCATGATGGTCATTGCTCACCACCCCCCGGCGTGTGGTACCAGCCACATCGTCATGATCACGGCAAGGCCGGATATGCAAATCAGGCCGTATTCTGCAATGCGGGGTTTCGGGATGGCGGTATGTGCGGCAAAAGAACCGTTATATCCCCGTGCAGTCATCGCCTTCTGGACTCTCTCTGCCTGCTCGAAGGAGCGTATGAAGACGAGGCCGAACACCCCGGCAAAGAGGCCCCCCTGGACGCGGACGGAACGGATGAGCCCCCCGCCCCGGGACCGCACTGCCTTGAGTATGGACGCGGCCATGGCAAGGGTCAGAAACAGGAACCGGTACGCGAGGAGAAAGATCTGATCGAGCGGGGACGGGAAGACCCGGGAGATCATGGCGGAGAAGTGGGCGTACTTCGTTGTCATCAGGAAGAAGAGCGAGAAGGTGACCGAGATCAGGGCCTTGATAAGCAGGGTGACGATGAGCAGGATGCCCTGGTCGGTGAGCGTGAGGATAAAGCCCGCTATGGTAAACGAAAGCACCGGGACCCCCGGCTGGTTCCATGCCATGATGCCGACGAGCGAGAGGACAAAAACGGCCGGCATGGCATACCATGCAAGGATCTTTCTCATGGGGAGGCCGGCCATAACACAGGCAATGAGGATCGCGGCATACATGGCGAGAAGGATCACCAGGTTGCTGGTAAGCGTGATCATCAGGACAATGAGGATGAGCAGGATACCTTTCGTCCACGGGCTCGCACGGGAGACCGCGGAGTCCTGTCGCTCCCCGTATGTCGTAATGAGATCGATGTCAGGAATATGTTCCGAGATCATTGCCGCACTCATGACATCTCTCCTGGTGTTGTCTTCATCGTTCTCTTCCCCTTCAATGGTGTTTTCCTGCAGCCATGCACCCGTCGTCGTGGGTGATCTCACCACAGATGCCCTGCTGGGGATGGCCCATGGACCTGCACATGGTGTCGACGGCATCCCGGGAGATGAAACTCTCGAAACGCGACACCTCGTGGCAGGCCTGTGCATGGGAGAGCCCGTTCCTCACGAATATGAGACTTAAGATGCGGTGGCGCTTGACAAGGAATCCTGCATATGCCTTTCCGCAGTCAGTAAGGGTGACGCCATGGTAGGGTGTATGCAGCAGGTACCCGGCGTCAGCAAGCTCCCCGATGGTCTTGGTGATCGTGGAGGGGTCGACACGAAAGTGCGTAGCGATCTCTGTTGTCCGGACGGCTCCTCCCTGTTCGGACAGGAACTTGAGGTATTCCACCTTCCTCGGTGTAAGTTCGAGCCCCTCCTCGGTTTTCATGTACGTGGGTTTGATGGCATCCAGAATAAAGTTTGGCCTCACTCCAAAATATGTCCTGTCCGGATCCGCCACCGATGACGTACGAAAAAACCGGAAACGAGTGATTTAATAGCGGCGGCATGAACACTTCTTATCTCCCGGCATATATGTCATGGAACGTGGTGAACGATAATGGACGAAATTGAGAAAGGGTTTACTGCCCTGATGCAGAAGATTGAAAAATCGCAGGAAAGCGAGAAAGCGCTGACGGATAAACTGAAAGAGAGCGATGCGAAACTCTTAAAAAAGATGGCCGTATCTTCTTCATCCGTTGTGAAGATCGTGGGCCTCAACATGCTGAAGATGGGAAAGCAGGATACCAAGGGGGAGATCTACGACCCGGCATATTACCCCCAGAAGATGATCATCCTTGGGAAATCCGAACAACCCGCCGCCTTCCGTCCTGATAACCCGGCCAAGACCGTCACCGACCAGTTCTGTGTCCTTTCGGCAGACGGGGACCTCTTCGAGCTGATGTACAGCTTCGACGGGTTCCTGACCGATTCCTATCTCAACCCGATCGATGCAAAAATGGCGCTGGACCAGTATGGGTACGATATCATGTTCATGCTCTACCGGGCAATGAAGGACTATCTCCAGGGAGAAGAGAAACTCCTCGATTCCCTGGAAACCGTTATCGGGTACGTGTTCGCCAAAAAACCGTGAGTTGAACCGGCATTTGGTTTGCCGGCATTTTTTTGATATTTTTTCGTTATGCAGTCAGCTTGAAAACCGGAATCTGAAATAATTGAACATGAAGCATTTCCGGATGCGGGAAGTGCCGCCCTTTTTAAAAAACTGTGAAAAACGAAGATGGGCCCGATGTGATTCGAACACATGACCTCCCGGTTATCAGCCGGGCGCACCACCTGGCTATGCTACGGGCCCGATTGTTGCCTGAATTTACCCTAATTACTACTCCATCAGAGTTTTTATAGGTTGTGAATCCACAAGCGAACTACAAACACCTTTAGATAGGGATATGTGTAAAAAAATCACGGTACGTATACGGAACTGGGATCATGGAACGAAAATATCTCCTCGGGAATGAAGCAATAGCGCATGCCTGCCTGGAATCGGGCGTGGACTTTGTCTGCGGCTACCCCGGCACGCCGTCATCCGAAGTGATCGACACCCTGCGGGCGCAGCCGGAACGGTCGTACTATCTCGAATGGTCGGTGAACGAGAAAGTGGCGCTTGAGAATGCCCTCGCCGCTGCCTGGTGCGGGGTCCGTGCACTCTGCACCATGAAGCACGTGGGGCTGAACGTGGCGGCCGACCCGCTGATGACGAGCGCCTATACCGGGGTGACCGGGGGGCTTGTCATCATGAGCGCAGACGACCCGTTCGCGCACAGTTCCCAGAACGAGCAGGACACCCGCTGTTATGCGCATTTCGCTCGGGTGCCCTGCCTCGATCCCGCGAGCGTGCAGGAAGCGCACGATATGATCCCGTCGGCGTTCGAACTGTCCGAGGAGTTCGGCCTTCCTGTGATCTTCCGCCCCACTACCCGTATCTGCCATTCGAAAGGCGACGTGGGACTGGGGCCTGTTGTTGCAGGCTCGCGCAAAGGCGAGTTCCACAAGGACCCGCGGCAGTACGTGGTGATCCCGGCCCACACCCGTGTCCTCCACAAGAAACTCAATGAGAAGCAGCCGGCGATCCGCAAGCGGCTGGTTGAGAAGGGGTTCAACCGGTACGAGATCCGGGGGAAGACGGCAGTCATCGCGAGCGGGATTGCATCGTCCTACGTGCAGGAACTCCTGCCAGAAGGGGTCTCCTTCATGAAGATCGGAGCTTACCCGATCGATGAGGAATGGCTCGGGGAGTTTGTCCGGAAGCACGAGAAGGTACTCGTGATTGAGGAACTTGCTCCGGAGGTCGAGGAGACCGTCCGGCAGGTCGCGGGCTGCGTCCCGGTCTTCGGGAAGAAGAACGGTTATGCACCGTACGAGGGAGAATTATCCCCGGCTGCCGTTGCAACGATCATGGAGAAGGCAGGATTCCTGAAGAAGAACCCGTTCGTGCCATCCGAGGTGGTCCAGAACCTGCCCGTGCGGCCACCGATCCTCTGTGCCGGTTGCCTGCACCGCGGGGCATTCTATGCGATTAAAAAAGTGTTCAAAGATGCCATTTATCCCAGTGACATCGGATGCTACACGCTCGGACTCCAGCTTGGCGTCGTCGATACTACCATATGCATGGGCGCGTCTATAACGGTCGCGAGCGGTATCGCGCATTCCGGCGAGACCCGTGACGTGGTCTGCACGATCGGCGACTCCACGTTCCTGCACACCGGCATCCAGGGGCTGATGAACGCGGTCTACAACGGGGCAAACATGACCGTGGTCATCCTCGACAACCGGATCACGGCCATGACCGGTCACCAGCCGAACCCGAATACCGGTCTTACGGCATGCGGCGTGGAGACGCCCCCCGTCTCGCTCGACGCGGTCTGCCGCGCCTGCGGAGTCCGGTTCGTGGAAACGGTTGACCCGTACGACCTCACCGATATGATAAACGTGCTCCAGGAGGCGAAGAAACGCACTGGCGTGAAAGTGATCATCGCCAAGCAGATGTGCGTGATCTCCGCCCGCCGCGCCGGTGTAAAGCGCGGGAGGTACACAGTCGACACCGAGGCCTGCACCGGATGCGGCACCTGTGTCCGGTTCGGCTGCCCTGCAATCGAGTTTGCCGACGAAAAGGCGCGGATCAACGAGCTCTGCAGCGGCTGTGCGGTCTGCGCCCAGCTCTGTCCTGTCGGGGCGATCACGCGGGAGGGGAAGAGATGACCGGCAGTTACGATATCCTGATCGTTGGTATCGGCGGCCAGGGCACGATCCTTGCGTCAAACATCCTCGGCGAAGCATGCCTTATCGAAGGACGGCAGGTCAGGGGTGCGGAGACCCACGGCATGGCCCAGCGCGGTGGTTCGGTGGAGAGCCACATCCGCATCGACGGACAGTACGGCCCCCTCATAACCCCCGGCCAGGCAGACCTGCTCATCTCGTTCGACCTGCTCGAAGCGCTCCGTTACTCCCACTACCTGAAAAAAGACGGGAAGATTGTCGTGAACCGGCACCTCGTGCTCCCGACATCGGTCTATACCCAGAAGCTTGTGGCCCCCACGGAAGAGGAGATCATTGCTGCGCTGAAGAACCACGAGCTCTGTCTCCTTGATGCAGACCGGATCGCGACCGAAGCAGGGAGCCCCCTCTCCCAGAATGTGGTGATGCTCGGGGCTGCATCCAAGTGGATGCCCCTCAAACCAGAGACGCTCCTCGAATCGGTGAAGCGGCTTGTCCCCAAAAAGACGATCGAGATCAACGCGAAGGCATTCGGGATGGGACGGGTCGCCGGCGGGAAAAACTGAATGAAGAAGAAGCTGGGCGCATTCCGGGAGGACACCCTGTATGTGGGTGACGCGCTCGCACTTCTTCCGAAGATTCCCGAAGGTTCCATTGACCTGATCGTCACCGATCCCCCGTTTGCCATCGACTTCCGGGCCCAGCGGCTCAACTACAACCGGAAAGGGTCGAACGTCATTGAAGGATACAGGGAGATTCCGGAGGAAGAGTACGGGGAGTTCACCCGTACGTGGATGGTGGAAGCGGCCCGGGTGCTTGCCCCGACCGGCAGCATGTACATCTTCTCCGGCTGGAACCGGCTCCGGGATATCCTTGAAGGAATTGATGCAGCAGGTCTGACCACGGTCAACCACCTGATCTGGAAATACCAGTTCGGTGTCTTTACGAAGAAGAAGTACGTGACCAGCCATTACCATATTCTCTTCGTGGTGAAGGACCCAAAACAGTACACGTTCAACAAGATGGACCATTATCCCGAGGACGTCTGGGTGATCAACCGGGAGTACTGGAAGGGCAGGAAGAAGACCCCGACAAAACTCCCCCCGGAACTGGTCAGGAAGATTCTGATGTACTCCAGCAACCCCGGCGACCTCGTCCTTGACCCGTTCCTCGGTTCCGGGACGGTGGCCGTCGTGGCGCAGCAGGAAGGCCGGCATTTCCTGGGATTCGAGATCGTGCCGGACTACCTTGCATTTGCCAACGAGTGCCTCCAAAAACGCTGAATGCAGCGGTAACGATTCACCGGATGATATGGATCCGGTTTTGAAATGTGCCTTTTTTAGTCTGAACGCAAAGGGGGGTACCCACCCCTCCCAGGATCCCGGGCCGGATCCGGCGCCAGGGACCCCCCCACCACTGAGGGGAGGGGTACCCGCCCCCCTGGGTATGGAAGGGGGGACTACCCCCCCTTGTCTGCGAACTCATTTCCGCAGGAAAATTGCCTCTCCGTCTGAAGTTCCAAGAGAACCGCTGCCCGTGTGCGTGCAACCAAGGGGGGGTGGGTACCCCTCCGGGGCATGGAGGGGTGGGTAGGGGGACCCCCCTCCGGATTTTAAAGTGGGGGCCAGGGGGGTCCCTGCCATTGTTGGTGGGGTAGCTACCCTCCCCCCTCCGGATGTGTGAATAACCGCGTTCTCCGAAGGAATGGGGTGGGAAACACCATGGCTGGTTATGGCAAAGGTGCGGGGGGGAGGGGGTACCCCCCCTTCCCGTACCAGAAAACAACAAAACGCTGAGGGGGGGAATTGAACCCCCGAGGCACTTTCGCACCACAGGCTTTCCAGGCCTGCGCCCTACCGCTAGACTACCTCAGCAAAAAGTGTATCCTATTTGTTAGCCGGGGCTTTTTTTAATGGTATCTCTTCCTTTGGCCCCGGTCGTCCGGTTTCCGGTCGGATCTCCCGGATGGCTTCCAGTCCGGGCGCCACCCCTGCTTTCCCGCAGGCTTTGATGAGGGCTTCTTCCCTTTTGTCCTGTCACCCTTTTTCTTCTCCGGGTAGACTTTATCGGATTTTGTCCATCCGCGGGGGTAGGTGCCGGGTGCCATGAATACCGCGGTCGGAGCGATGACGAGCCCGGTGTCACCGGGCTTGAACGAAGCGGAGGGCACCAGTGTCTGCCCGAGGCAGACAAACTCCTTCTTCTCCGACAGGACTGCAACGGTCTGGCCCTTGCCAAACTCCATGCAGCTGGCCACGCCGACTCCTGCAAGCGAGGCACCATGGCAGAGCGCATCGATTGCCGCGTCGCGGACAACCACGATCGGCAGCTCCGGGACCGCTGCATCAACGGACACAACCATGGCCTCGAGGGCGGAACGGTCGCCCTCACGGGCAGCGACTGCCGCGTCCTGCACGTCGTAGAGTGTGTACATCGACTCTTCGGTGAATGTCCCCGACCGCGTGCGCCGCAACTCCTGCATATGCCCGCCAACGCCCAGTGCGAGCCCCATGTGGTGGCAGAGCGACCGGATATAGGTGCCGGCTTCGCACCGGGCGCGGAAGAGGACAAGGCGGCCGTCAACATCGAGGATCTCGAGCTCCTGGATCTCCCGGATGCGGAGGTTCCGCTTGACCGCGCTCTTCCGGGGCGGGCGCTGGTACAGCCTGCCGGTGAACTCCTCCGCGAGTTTCCCGATCCGCTCCCGGTCAACATCGCCGTGCAGCCGCATCAGGCAGATGTATTCCTTGTCGTGCTGGAGGAGGAGCGGGGCGAGACGGACGGCGTTGCCGAGCATGATGAGCAGCACGCCGGATACGGCAGGGTCGAGTGTGCCCGAGTGACCTACCTGGCACCCGAGCATCTTCCCTACCCATGCAGAAACCTCGTGGCTGGAAGGGCCCCGGGGTTTATCGATAACGATGATCCCCGCCTTGTTCCAGAGGTGGACTGGTTCCTGTCCCTGCAGTGCGGTATGGTGCTCCATATCAGTGTCCTCTCCATTGTGCGAGATAATCATTCAGTGCCTTTAATGATCCCTCAAGCGATCCGTCCCCCACAACCGTGGGAACCGTTCCTCCTGCCCGCATGGCTGCGGCGGTGATGTCGCCGATCGCCATCACGAGGAGGTCGCCGCGGGGAGCCCAGCGGGCTTTGGTATAGGACATCGCGCTCGTGAACAGGACTGCACCGGCCTGCCCGAGATCGAGTGGTTCGCCGGTTGGTTCAAGCCCGTAACACCGGAACTCGTGCACGATCCCATCCGCTGCCGTGATTGCATCGAGGAGTTTTAAATTTGGCACGTCTGCCCGTGGGATGCCGATGTGTTTTCCCTTGATCCAGTCACCCAGGTACGGCACGAAGTCCCGCGAATAGAAACCCGGCAGGGTCTCGCAGGTGATGTTGTATTCCTGGAGTTCCTTTGCCGTCTGGGGGCCGATCGCGATCACCCGCGAACGGGAGGTGAGGCGGGGGGCAATGATCTTTGCCGGAAGGGCGCTCGTAAAGAAGATGCAGTCGAACGTTCCGCTCTCTGCCTCTTCGATGAATCGCGCGATCTCGTCCTCATGGAGCTCCGAGTGGAGGGGGTGGACGCTGTAGCACGAATGACCGTACTCGCTACAGCGTGAGGCATCGCTCTTCTCCTTTCCTTTCAGGCGGGTAACTGCGATCTTCATGGGGATGCTGCTTCGTGATAGTATTCGCGATATGATGATGGTATGCATTTCGGTTGACTTATATTCGCAGTGTCATATATTCAATCAATGATTGAGATCCTGCTTGGCACTCTCCTCGGCATAATCCTCGGTACCATCAGCGGGATCATCCCCGGTGTGCATGCAAACACCCTTGCCGGTATCCTCCTGAGCCTTCAGCTCGCCCTCATTGCAGTGCTCGGGCCGGTCGCACTTGCGTGCACCCTGTTTGCCGCCCTGATCACGCATACGTTTGTCGATGCGGTCCCCTCGACATTCCTTGGCATTCCGGACGCAGACACATCCCTTGCCGTCCTGCCGGCTCATGCCCTCTGCCTTGAAGGCAATGGCGAGGAAGCGGTGCGGATTGCGGCGCTCGGGAGTGCCTGTGCGATGATCATCGCAGTCCCGCTCTCGATCCTCTGCTTTCTCCTTCTGCCCGCACTCCAGCCCTACTTTGACTGGTGGATCGGCATCCTGCTGATCGCGACGGTGGGCTATATGGTCGTCACGAGCGAGGCGCCCGGCTGGGGGCTGGTAATCTTCTTTGTTTCAGGTATTCTCGGGCTGTTTGCCCTGCGGTATGCCTTCCTCGGGTGGCACACCCTTGCGGGAGGCAGCGCGATCCTGATGCCGCTCCTCACCGGGCTCTTTGGGATCTCGGTGCTCCTGACGGCGTCGCGGGGGATTGTTCCGGCTCAGCAGTTCCAGGGAATACGGATGGATGACCGGACCCTGGTGAAATCATCACTGCTCGGAACGATTGCCGGTGTTGCCGTAGGATGGCTTCCCGGGCTGTCGACTGCGTCGGCCAACGGTGTACTGGCATCAGTTATCGGGTACGAGAAGGACCGGCGGGCATACATCCTTGCGACCAATGCGGCAAACACGGCGAACGCGTTCATCGGGCTTGCGGCCCTCTTTGCCCTGTCCCGGATGCGGAACGGGGTGATGGCAGCGCTCTCTGAACTTACCCTCCCTCCCATGAGCGAGCTGATGGTTGCCGGAGTACTTGCCGCGTGCGCAGCGTACGGCATTACGATCTGGTTCTCCCGCTCTGCCTACTTGATCGGCAATATCGACAGCTTCGCTTTAAACCGGGCAGTGATTTTCTTTGTTGTCATCCTCTGCATTGTCCTCACCGGCCCGTTCGGTCTTGTCGTCCTTGTCCTTGCAACGGCGCTTGGACTCGTGCCCCATTTCATAAACCTGCCGAGGGTTTATTGCATGGGTGCGATCATGGTCCCTGTCATATTGTACTCTTTTGGTATTGCATGGGTATGACGGGTGTTGTGATACCACTGTGATATGCGATCTTTATTGCCGCCGGCGTCCATCTTTTTTCATGCAATCCTACTGGTTCGGGGACGTTGACGGGGAGGTATGCACGCCGTTTACCGGTGATGCTGCGGCCCGCGCCCGGCGCATACGATCCCTCCGGGCCACGATGGACGGTTTCATCCCCCTGACATGGAAGGATGCAGTCGCATGCGGTGTGTGCAGCGACCGTTCCGGGTACTTCTCGGCACTCCGCGAGCTCTGTTTTGCTGCTGCCGAGCAGGATATCCGTGAGCAGTATGCGGGCAAGGATACCGAGCTGCTCCAGATGGTGCGGACGCTTGACGGGATGGATGAGATGATCAACCTGCTCTCGGAGCGGGTGGCGGAGTGGCACCAGGTCCGGCACCCGGCCTTCTCCCGCAAGTATCACCGGACACCGGCGCACGTGCTGGTGAAAAGCATCTCCCAGAAACAACGGGGGGCACTCGGGCGGGTTGCCCAGCAGGTCGAGCAGCTGGCAGCAGCGAGGACCGATCTTGCCCGGGAGGTCTCGTCACGGGCAAACCTGGTGATGCCCAATACCAGTGCGCTGATCGGGGGACTGGTCGCTGCCAGGCTCATGTCCAATGCGGGGGGGCTCCTCCCGCTCTCCCGTCTTCCGGCAAGTGCAATCCAGGTGCTCGGGGCCCGGACCGCCCTCTTTGCCCACCTGCGGACGAAGTCTCCCTCCCCCAAGCACGGGATCATCTTCCAGCACCGGCGAGTGCACAATGCGCCGAAGGAACGGCGGGGAAAGGTCGCCCGGGCGCTTGCCGGGAAACTGGCCATCGCCGCCCGGCTCGATTACTTCCGTGGTGTTCTGGTGCCGGAGTTCCTCGAAGGAGCACAGGCACGCATCGATCGATTGGGTGCAGGGGATAAACCATGATCCGGATTGGGGATGTACTGGTATCGCAGGGTGAAGGAGGGGTGTATAGCGAACGGATGCTCGCCGGCGCCCGGGTCTGGGACCCGTTCCGGAGCAAGCTTGCGGCGCTCTATTACACGGGCAACGGGGTGGAACTGACCGCGGATATGCGGGTACTGTACCTCGGTGCAGCGAACGGGACCACGGTCTCGCACGTGGCCGACTACGTGGAGGTGGTCTACGCAGTCGAGTTTGCCCCGAGGCCTATGCAGGACCTGCTGGAAGTGGCACGCAGGCGAAAGAACCTCGTCCCGATCATGGCAGATGCGTCGCGGCCGGAGCAGTATGCCCCGCTTGTCGAAGAAGTTGACCTGCTCTACCAGGACGTGGCACAGCCCGATCAGGCGGCAATCCTTGCGAGGAACTGCGCCTTCCTCAGGCAGGGTGGGCATGCGATCCTCATGCTCAAGACCCGGAGCGTGGATATCCGGAAGACTCCTGAAGAGGTATTTCACGACACAATCGCCGAGCTCGCGGCAGCCGGTCTTGAGGTTATGGAAAGCGTCTGGCTCTCCCCGTACCACAAGGACCATGCGGCGATTGTCTGCATAAAACCCGGGAGGAAATGATCCATGAGTAATGGTATCCGGATGTACTCGGCAGGGCCGCTTTCCATCATTGCCCTGATCCTTCTTATCGGGCTGGTCATTCTCATGATCCCGCTCATCTTTCTCGGGCTCGTGGGGGCGGCCTTCACCCGGCTTGGTTTCTCGTGGATCGCAGCGCTTGCGGTAGTCCTGCTGATGTTGTTTGGGAGTTTTGTGAATATTCCCCTGTACCGGATCAGGCGCGATACCATCCGGGTCGATAATGCGGCACTGCCGTTTACTGGTGCAGGAAATCCGTTTTCCCATCAACAGGCATGGGAGACCGTAGTCTCGCTTAACCTCGGAGGGGCGTTGATCCCCATTGCAGTATCGGCCTACCTGCTCTATCGTGCGACCACCGTCCTGGGTATGGCAGTTCTCCAGCCCGTTGTGATCAGTATCGTTATTGTTGCCGTTGTTGCGTGGCTGGCCACGCGCTCGATACCCGGCTACGGCATCCGTGCCCCCGTGTTCATGCCCGGGCTTGTCGCAATTCTCTGCGGGCTCCTGCTGGCCGGAGGGGCCGGTCTGTCGGCGGGAGTGACGGCATTTGTGGCCGGTACCGCGGGCACGCTGATCGGCGCGGGTATCGCACAGATCCCCCGTATCCGGGATATGGAAATACCCGAAGTCAGCATTGGCGGCCCGGGGATGTTCGGCGCGATATTCCTTGCATGTATCCTTTCAGCCCTGATCGCATAATGCGGATATCTGACGGGATGTGTCCTCCGGTATCAATGCAGGAATTACGGTAATACAAAACTCTGCGAAAAGAAGTAGCCCGGAGCAGATTCGAACTGCTGTCGGGGGATCCAGAGTCCCCCATGATTGACCGCTACACTACCGGGCTATTTGACCCATATTTTTTACCGCTGTTGCTTAATTAAGGTGACGGACAACCGCCACCCCCTTCACATTGGTTATGTCCCATTGGTTATGGTTATACGGACCCGGCCCGGTCACAGCTCTGGCAGGCCCTGCAGACTTCTTTCACCGGCTGGATGAGCTTGCCCCGGCCGCAGAACGGCTCGATGTCGTGCATATCGCGGATGTAGTAGATGTGGGGGATGAGCGAGATGTGGGTGTAGGTCCCGCACGGGACGCCGAGCTGGTCGGCAATGGATTTCTGGAGCTGGACGAGGGCGTACATGTTTGCACCGGCAGCCGTCAGCATGTCATTCGATCTGAAGATCACCCGCATGCCCAGTTTTCCGTCCCGCAGCACGCACTGGATGAGCTGGAGGCAGGGGCAGTCATCGAGCTTTTCATCGATGACCGGGTTCCACGTGATGGCGATTGCCCGCCGCGACACCGGTGACGATCGGAGTTTTTCCACGATGTATGCGATCTGGTCGACATGTACCGGCTGCCCGTCAACGGAGAGCCGTTCGCCCCAGTCGAAGAGCCGGCCGTGGTAGTCATACTCGAACGAGGCATGCGAGCCATGCAGCAGGTCCTTTGCGTACTGCTCCACGAACTTCTGCTGGAACCGGGAGTGCGGGCTCACCATCGGTTCTGCAAGGGGGGTATCGACCTGCATGGCGATCTCCTCGAATTCAACGGTTGCTTCGGCATCTTCCGTAGTGAGCACCCAGCCTTTCTCCAGGATCATCTGGATGACCTGCTCGTGTGCCTTCCCGATGCTTGGTGCACGGATCACTCTCATACCCAGGTATTTGTTATGACAGATTGTATAACTGTTGAATTGTGGCTCCGGGCCTGAATCATTGGCAGGCTTGGTTACATACTACTTAGAATGCTAAGGTAGAATGCTGAGGTGATGCAATGCGATATATGGTGAACGTGATAAAGAGGGATCGAGCACTGATTGAGTGGCTCTATCAAAAACAATGCTCAAAAAACCGATGAGTACATATGTACACTGATGTGTATAGTAGTATTATGGAATGTTATAACGTCATGCGCGTGATATATACCGATTGCATAGTATGTATCGCACTGACCCCTCTATGAAAAGGGACTGGATGCAGGACAAAAAAACCGTATTGTGGGCTTTGAATTGGAAAACCGCGTTTTTTTATACCCGGATTAACCAATAAAAACAACCACAAAGGATATATTGGCACTTTTACAAATACTGTTTCATATTCCGTCTAAACGGAGTATGGGGCTCGCAGAATCGTTATTCGGCATTTGTCGAACGCGGTTCGCGGCTTGCAATGTATGATGTAAACTTTGGAGGAATTGAACACATGACTAAGCGATTATCTATTGCACTCGTTGCAGTCGCTCTGTTCGTACTTCTTGCAGTTATGCCAGTCTCGGCAGTAACTGACACTAACTCGAACGGAACGATTATTGCACAAGGTGCAACCGTATTTATCGGTGAGGAGGGTCTCAACCTGACTCACGCACTGAACACCGCACAAACCAACTTTAATTCTCTTGATAACGCTCCGGCGTTAATGACCATCGGCTGGTGGGCATCTGCAGCAGATCTGACAGCCTCATCACCGACCAAGAAGCTCGTTCTTGACAACACGTACAAGAACTTCCAGGTCTCTCCCACGGACTTTATCGGATACACCGGGAACTGGTATGTGCTTGAATCTAATGGCAAGACCCCGATAACATCTGTCGGTCCCGTGTTCAACGTACAGGACCCGACCATTTCAGTCGCCGTCTGGGACTGGGGACAGTCCAAGGATATAACCGGTCTGCAGGTCCCGCAGGGTCAGCACCTTACGGTACAGGTTAACACCAACATGCACCCGGTAACGCTGGCTTCCCAGAGGAACAACACGATCTGGTCCCAACCATTCGGTATGGTAGATGCTGCTGGTGGATCCTCGTTCCTTCCCGGTGGTGCCACGTCCTCATGGAACATGAACAGTACGGGTTTATCCAACCAATCGGTTGCTGTATTAGTTTCTGGTAATATCTACAAGGTTACCAACACGACTTCTGTTGCTGGTAGTGTCATTAACAAGCAGACATACGGCTATAACTTCACTGGTACCTACACTGAAGTATACTGGAACAACACTGCTACTATCGATTGGCAGAATCCATGGACTGCGCAGAACTACACGGCAGATTCCACTGGTGCGACACCCATAGGTACCGCCTCATGGCTTACCACGTATCAGCACACAGGTGCTCTCCCGGTATTCGGCCCCACCACTGCAACTGACGGGTACATCACCATCAAGGTGAAGGACGAGGCAGGAGCCACGTACAGCAGCTTGATCGTTGGTGCGCAGAACGGAAAGTACAATGCAACCAGCATTACCAAGCAGTTTGTCAACCAACAGCCATGGTACTTCGGCGACTCCAACAACTACTGGGTTACCGATGCAACTGACAGCAACGGCCAGTACAGCTACCCTGTCGGAACCTACAGTGTCTGGGCAGAATCCCTGCTCAACAAGATGAAGGACAACTACAAGAACGCAGGCGCTGACTACACCGGCAAGACCATCTCGGCAACCGGTACCGTTACCCTCGTCTCTGACACGGTCAAGATCGAGGCCAACAAGGACTCCGTCGTCCGTTCCAAGGCGTTCTCCGTGACTGTCACCGGTAAGCCATCTACCTACTACTACGTGTGGGTCAAGGGCACCAGTGCAATGACCGGCGGTTATGATGACCAGCCCCCGCAGATCGTCAACAACCAGGCTGACGTCAACTTTGATAATGCAATTGATGCATCAGGTATCAACTCGACTACCGGCGCGGCACAGACTGCCATACACAACTATGGTGACTACCAGTACGAGAATGGTGCAGGTAAGACCATCTGGCGGGATGTTGCAGCAAACAAGACCACCGTTAATTCTTACAACAAGACACGGTACTACGCATACATCAAGACCTCAAACTCAGGGACACGGACTGTAGAATGGACCACTAACAACTGGACCAAGGCACAGAAGTATACGATCCGTGTTGAAAACCTCTTCGGCACTACCTACAAGAGTGACGAAGTTGATGTCAACGTCGAGAAGGGCGCAGTCACCATCGTAGCAGCAGGCGACCAGTCCTACTACCTCGGCGAAGAGATCAAGTTCTCCGGTACCAACACCGAGACGTACAAGACCTACCTGTTCATGGTCGGACCGAACCTCCCCGAGGACGGCGCAGTGATTAATGACGCCGACAAGGACCCGAGGAACGCAGGATCCCTGAACCCGGGTGTCGCCACCAACGTGATTTCCGACTTCAAGGAAGTCGACGTCAACGGTGACAACACCTGGTCATGGAAGTGGGGAACCGCCAGCTTCGCACTCGATGCAGGCACCTACACCATCTACGCAGTAAGCCAGCCGTACAACAAGAAGAACCTTGCAAATGCGGCATACGGCACTGTTTCCGTCATCATCAAGAAGCCCTTCGTTTCCGCGACTGCATCCCAGTCCACGGTTGCCAAGGGTGACAGGATCTACATTTCAGGTACCGCACAGGGCGACCCGTCAAGTGTCCAGATCTGGATCATGGGTAAGAACTACGCAGTCCTGAAGTCTGCATCCGTCAACTCCGACGCCTCGTTCAAGTACGAAGTCAAGCAGGAAGACACCAAGACTCTTTCCAGCGGCCAGTACTTCGTGGTTGTCCAGCACCCAATGCAGAACGGCGAATTCGATGTCGCTCTCCATGCACTTGACGACGGAACAAACCCGGGATACGTCTACAACAAGCAGCTCATCAACAGCGGTGCCACTGGTTCGACCACCACCATCTTCAAGCTCCTCGGATCAAACAGCCTCCAGGGCTCCGATGCAGCTGAAGCACTTGCACAGGGCATCAACGACGCAAACGTCGACGATACCTACACCAAGCTCCAGTTCCTT
>Ga0153915_10000473_pt1 | contig 37288 bp, 64 predicted proteins | sample Opewatmetagenome_2_FD_107003 | JGI IMG/M metagenome (GOLD analysis project Ga0153915, IMG submission 107003) | Freshwater wetland microbial communities from Ohio, USA - Open water 3 Core 3 Depth 3 metaG | ecosystem: Environmental > Aquatic > Freshwater > Wetlands | place: USA: Ohio, Lake Erie... | reverse complement strand
TGTATACGGGAGTCGTTAGGATATATTTTATTGTACGTCGGAAGTCCTAATTCGGCCGCATATATAATATAATCTATACGTTGTTCATATGTCATACAATGTGCTATTAGCCAATTAGCATACTCAAATATTCTCCAATTATTAGTTTCGATATCTTCACGTATTAAATCCGTAAGTTCTACGCCGTCTGAATGCTTAGATCCAAAATATTCTATTCCGGAATTGCAAGCATTTAGTTCTCTTAATTTCTTAACTGTTATTTTCATTTTTCTATCCTGCTAAATTTTTTATAATAATCGTCCGAATTATTATTTTTACTAAACCGTTCCCATGTTCTAATCGCCGCTTGCCAATCTTTCATCCTTGTATTACTCCCCTTTGGTCGCCATCCTCGTACTGAATTGTGATCGATAAAGGCTTGAGGGTCAATTTTATTATTGCGCTCTTTACAATATTTTGATACCATTTCCAAAGTAGGAGGAATTATATTTTTTATTTCTATCTCTCTCTTTATCTTTCTCTCTCTCTCTATCTCTATCTCTATCTCTGGTGGACAATGTCCGTACAATGTCCCAGAAATGTCCCGTTGCCTCTGAATTTGCTCTCTGTATTTTGCTTTTCTTTCAGATTCATTGGAATTATGCCCGATAAGTGACTGGATGTCGGTCATAAACATAATACCTGTTTCCAGTATCTCAATCATACCTAATTTGCTGAGGATTTCTATCCCGGTTTTGACTGTATCGATATTTATCCGTAATATTGTACTTAACATATTAAGATCATAAGGGATTTTGTCTTTATATATTAGTTCACCGCTATTTTTTAGAGATAATAAGCATAATTTAAGATACAAATTTTGATATTCAACTCCATTTTTTTGACTTTCTAGTAATTTTAAATCCTCGCTATCAAAAAAAGTATCTCTTAATTTGAGATAATAATATTTGTTGGAATCCGACATTTATTTTTCCCCTATTTTATTTATATCTGCAAAAATTTTAATATCATCCCAATTATACATATTGCATTTATCCAAAATTTGTTTGCGATTCCATTTCAATTCCTTGAATTTTGTTTGAATATTATGTGAAAGAGCTTTTAATTTTTTATCTTCGTCGATTATCTCTGTACCGTGGAATGCTTTTTTTATTGATTCTGTTGTAGTGCATTTTTTAGTTTTTTCTTCGCCGTTCCCGTCGGTATCCTCATCACTCGCAATACCTAGCATTGCAGACACTACATATCTACGGCCATAAGTTACTGATATTCCAGCACTTTGCGCCGTTTGTTTCTCTAGCGGCACTCTTAACCCATCCTGCTCAATCCATTCACCTGATTCATGCAATAAACAAACTGATACAATTATCGCTGTATCGATATAACTAAGATTTTGTAAAAGAACTATTCCATGTTTATTTAGCACTGGGCGTACATCATCCAATATGTCATTTAACGGCGCATATGTTGACTGATAATACGGATTTTCTGCTGTTTGTTTTGTATTTTTAAGTTCTTTTTGTGCCGCAAGTAATGCAATAGCTAAATTTTTTATACTTTCACCATGTTTCATTTTATAACTCCTTTTTTATTTATTAAATATTTCCCGATTAAAAATAATCTTTTAACGCTGAATTTTTGTTTTTCCGCACAAAATCTACTAAGTTCCTCGATGGCTATTTTTAAATCTTTTGATATTTTTGTCATTCCATATGATTTAATTTCTTTACGTAATTTTTTTTCTAATAACAAAATTTCGGTTTCTGCATTTACTTCCTCCAGATAAGTCAATTTATTTTCCTCCTACTTCGTAATTATAATAAGATTTCCCTTGTTTATAATATTCATAATTTATTTTTTTTACTTTAATATTTTTTTCATAATTTAACCATCTAATTCTACTCGATTCCGCTCTCTTTGGGCAAGCGTACCGAAATTTTAATTTACGATCTGCGATATAATGTTTCAAATCATCAATTTTTCTGAATTCCCCCCTTTGGAGAAAATAATCATATGAGTCTCTGATGGTGTGATTAGATATATATATTATATCTTCCTTGGTTATATGATATTTCATTTTTTACCCTCTATTTTTATTTTTATTTCTTAACTAGTTAACCAGATTTCCTCGCCTGATAATAGTTTGTTAATTTCAAATTCCGTCAAGAAATTTTTACAAAAATATAAAATAACTTCTTTATTCAGACGATTAAAAAAATCTGCTCTTGTAAATAATTGGGATATTGATCCTTCTCCATTCCCTCCCTGCATCCCGTGCAACATCATTGTGGTATTGGGGTTAATTTTAATTTCCCCGCAGGATAAAGCGATAAAAGCCCCTGCGGAATATCCAGTGTATAGATCAGCTATTGTATTTGCTTTGGTTTTTTTGATTGCATTACAAATTGCAAAACAACTGTCGGCCATCCCACCGTGGGTGTTTATGATAAAAACAAATGTATCTGATTCTTTGGCCGTGTTAAGAGTCAAAATTATATCTCTATATACTGCGGGAAGAGCTATATCCCCGTCCAGAAAAACCGTGTATGTTGTTTTATCATTTTCTTGGGATGTTTTAAAAATATCCTCCGCAAGCACTGGAGTTACTAATACTAAAAATATTATTACGAAAATCTTTTTCATTTATTTTTGCTCCTTATTATTGTAATTATTAAGATTATAAGCGCAATTAATCTTCTTATACAATCCCCTATAAAGAGAGTAATTATAACAAAAAATATTATTGGCGATATGGTCATTTTTTTATCCTCCTTTTTCTTATTTTATATTCCTGCTCTGTAATTTCCTTATAGCAAGACTCGGGTTCGCATTCTACACAACCCATATTTGGGAAATTTTTTTTTCTAATCCAATATAAGTCACATATTTCAAATTCTTTATTTTTTATAAGACAGGTACCGTATTCTCCCAGGACTTTTCTGTAATATCTTTTCATTTTTTTTCTCCAGAAATAATTATTTCAGACAATGCTACCTTATAACATTCCGGGCAATATCCGTGTGTAATATCATTAGGCAATAAAAATCCCATTATCTTACTATCGACCCAAATAGCGTTTGGAAATTCTTCTCCGATTTTGACCCGGCGACATACACAACATTGCTCAATCATTGATATCCTCCTGCAATATTTTGTTGATCTTAATTTGTATTTCCAGCAATACATCTATAGTTTTATATAACATCCCAAACGTATCAGTTTCTTTTTTTAGCCTTCCCATAGCCTCCTTACATAATTTCAAAATATCCTGTAATTCTTGTTTGTCAATATATATTTTTTCTGGGGTCAAAGTCCCACCGTGTTCGTAAAAATTCATTCGTCCTCCTCAAATCCATTACAATTGATAATTTTATCCGCTTCTTTCGTGTTTAACGTCTCCGGGTCAATATCAAATCCAAATTCAAATATTTCTCCGTCACATGTTGGGTAATTTTTTTTACAATGATTACATAAGTGTCTCATCTCTGATACTTCCATTTTTTTTTACCTCCAGTAAAGTAATCCCGTATTGTAGGATTTTAATCATCATCGCATTTTTATCGGCGACAACATCGGCGACAGTATAGGCGGCATTGACAACATAGACGGCAGCATAGGTAATATCTAATAATTCTTTCTTCATAATTTTCCCATCTCTAAAATCCTTTATCGCCTGTATGCAATTATGTATACGGGGGTTATCGGGGTACTTTTCTTTATACTTCGGAAGTCCTAATTCAGTCACATATATAATATAATCTGTACGCTGCTCACATGTCATACAATGCACCATTAACCAATCAGCGTATTCAAGTATCGTCCAATTATTAGTCCCGATATCTTCACGGATCAAATCCGTAAGTTCTACGCCGTCTGAATGCTTAGATCCAAAATATTCTATTCCGGAATTGCAAGCGTTTAGTTCTTTCAATTTTTCAACTGTTATTTTCATTTTTCTACCCTGCTAAATTTTTCATAATAACTGGAGTTACTAATACTAAAAATATTATTACGAAAATCTTTTTCATTTATTTTTGCTCCTTATTATTGTAATTATCAAGATTATAAGTATAACCAATCTTCTTATGCAACTCCCCATCAAAAGAGCAACTATGATAAGAAATATTATTGGCGATATGTTCATTTTTTTATCCCCCTTTTCCTTATTTTATATTCCTGCTCTGTTATTTCCTTGTAATAAAATCCCGGCTTACATTCCATACATTCCTCATCATGATGATTTTTTTTTATTTCGACCCAATATAAATCACATATAAGACAAGACCCCCCTACCTTTGGGACTTTTTTATAATATCTTTTCATTTTTTTTCTCCTTTTTTTGTTTTTAGTAAAGTAATCCCATATTGCAGGGTTTTAATCATCATCGCATTTTTATCGGCAAAAGCATCGGCGACAGCATAGGAGGCAAAATAGACTGCATTGGTAGCATAGGCAGTATTAGCGATGGCATAGGCTACTTTGGCAACAGTATTTGTAAGTTCTACGCTCCCGGAATGCTTGGACTCAAAATACTCAATACCGGAATCGTAAGTGCCCAATTCTTTTAATTTTTTAACTGTTATTTTCATTTTTCTCCTTTTTTAAAATTCATATTCTCCGACTGCGGAATGCCAATTTACCGCCATCCAAATAGCTTCCGCGTATGGAATTATATATAATATCTCATAATAGCTTAAATCATCGGCCGTCAATTGATATGCACTATAAACGGTACTATCATTTGGGCAATACTCGTATATAAGGGGGTCGTAAAAATTATTGCCAATATAATTGATAGTGTGATATGCCCCTGATATTGTCTTAACAATTACTATGTTAATATTAACAATCCCCAATTGGTCGCATAGATAGGCAAACATAATTGCATGGTCTTCGCAGTCGCCAGCCTGTAGCCGATAAGTCTCCTCCGGAGTCTGCCAATACTCCCAACTGTCTCGCTTGTAGGGGATACAAGCAACATACTTAGCGGCATCATCAATATTGTTGACAACAATATCATTGATAAAATTATAGTTGTATAAGCTCTCAACAGTAATATAATTATCGCAACCGCTTAGTAATATTGCCAGATATAATATATATTTCATATTTTCCCCTTCCTCATCCTCATCAGTACCGGCTTAACCGATAGACGGCCCAGAGGCCGTTTCGGACTTATTTTTTAAACAACCAAACAATTGCCATTATAATAGCGGCTACAATTATTCCGATAAAAAATAAAAAAAGTTTGAAAAAATTTCTCATATTCTCACCTCATTTTAATGCAAAAATGAGGGTCAATTTGTCGCCCGGCATATTCTGTCTGCATGAGTGCCGTTCTTTTGGACTCGTAAAAAGATGTTAAAATTTTTTTCCCATTGCAAAAAAGTTTACCCTGATACCCAGCTGGCGTTTTTTTAACAATTGCTTTCGTTATTATATTATTCATTTTTCACCTCCAGCAGAGTAACGCCGTATTGTAGGATTTTAATCATTATTGCCTTAAAAAAATCGCTATAATAGAGAACAACATGGGCAGCAACCAGTAATTGCTCCCTCGTAAATTTCTCGTCTTTAAAATCCCTTATCATTTGTGTGTAAATGCGTAAACGGCAGTCGTAAGGATATTCTTTTTCGCACTCTGGCAAAATTAATTCAGCCATACATAATGCATAATCTGTAAGTTGTTTATATGTCATACAATGTACTATTAGCCAATTAGCATACTCGAGTATTCGCCAGTCCCTGGTTTCGATATCTTCACGTATTAAATCCGTAAGTTCTACGCCGTCTGAATGCTTAGATCCAAAATATTCTATTCCGGAATTGCAAGCGCTTAATCCTTTTAATTTTTCAACCGTTATTTTCATTTTTTTTCTCCTTTTTTAAAATATCTCATTTCCCCCTCCAGCAAAGTAATACCGGATTGTAGGATTTTAATTATCGTTGCATTTTTATCGGCAGCAGCATCGGCAGCAGCATAGGCAGCAGCATCGGCAGCAGCATGGGCAGCAGCATGGGCAGCATCAACCTCTAATCCGACCAGAGACAGGTTGCAAGTTCCCGGCTTTTCTGAGCGCTGAATTTTGCTAATGGCTCGTAAAAATTTTTCTGAACTTTTATAGGTTGCCGTGTAGGCAACTCCGTTGATCTCGGTTGTTATTGATTTTGTTTTTGCATTGATGTTAATCATAATCTTTCTCCTTTTTTTTAATTTCTACTAACAATATATTTCTATTGATTATTTTAGTCAAGTATTTTTTTTATTTTTTTTAATTTTTTTTACTATTTTTAGAAGGGGTAGTAGACAATTATTGTTATTTTTGTTAAATTAGGGTGTAAAAAACAACAATAAAAGCATAATAGAGATGACAATTTTTGGTTCTCATATATTATGTGCAGGCATGGAAAAAAAATCTGAAATAGTGCGTTTGGCAAAAATTAATCCCAATTTATCACAACAACAGATTGGGCAAATTGTCGATTGTGATCAAGCATATGTCAGTAGAGTGCTCAAGCGGTATGGGGTGGCACAGGATAAGACGGACGAGTTCAAACAATTGAGAGCCGATATACTCGCGGGAGTGCAGAGTAAGTTAATAGAGAGTATAGACACTGACGATCTTAGTAAGGTCTCGTTAAGAGACAAAGTGGTATGCTTCGGGATTCTGAATGATAAGGAGCGGTTAGAGAGGGGTCTATCGACTCAAAATTTCGAATTGGCGATGATAGTACAGATAGTTGATAAAGAGATAAGCGGTAAGGGTGACAAATGATACAGTATGAGTTTAATTTTTCTGCGCCTATTTTTGACAATCGGTCAAACATTATGCTGTGGATACAACCCATAATAGCCAATGGGAAGATTGTGGCAAGACAATACAAGCAATGTTTTTTACGCCCTGAGGTCATCAAAAGTCATAAGGAGGGGATGACAGATGAGTAGGATAAATCCCATACTTGAGTTTATTCGATCGCTTAACATAACCGCTAAAATACAGCAGATACGGGACGATAAGGCATGTACCAAGGCTTATCAATTAGGCTATATAGACGCTATAGAGTGGGTGATTAAGATGGCGGATTCTCACACAGATAAACCGGTGGACAAAGTTAAGATGAGCGGCAGAGAAATAACCTTCTATAATTACTATAATCCGCTGAAATAGTGGGTTTACTCTGCTCAGGATGCACGTAGAGAGCTTTAAATTAAGAGGGTAATATAAGTAGATGCCGGAGAAACAAGAGATAACAGAGGGGGTTGTAAGCAAAGATAGGTTAAGGGGTAAGAGATTACAGGAGCAGTTTACTAGCCGCATGATAGAGATGATAAGAGATATCAGTAATATAGAGCAGATTAGTGAGAGTGAGAGAGACAGAGTATAGGTGAGTTTGTAGGGGAGAGACTGAGAGGTCAAGGGGTCAAGAGGTTGAGGGGTTGAGAAGAGATAGATTGGGAGATTGGGAGATGAGGAGAGTAATCTCAACCCCAAGTCATTTCCCTTCCCCCCAAAAAGAGGACAGACGTCATACGTCTCTCCTCTGAACAATAACAAAGAGGTAAGACGTCATATGTCCTTTAAGCACAAATAAAACAAATTAAACAAGGAAGCAGAGAAACAAGCCCGCATGCAGGGTACAAAACAGATTATAGACTATTATGTGTACAGCGTACTTAGCAAGCCGATCCTGTGGCGCATCCGGTATGCTGTAGCGGTTTTAAGAGGAGTGCGCAATGTCGAGACTAAGACTAAGTAAGTGTGATAAGTGCCCCAACTGGTTCTATTGTCCCAAGGACAGGGACAAATGCCCCGGCTACTCTGCTCAGGATGGCTCGGGCGGCGTTTTAAATACGTGGCTGGTACAAGTAGACGGCGACAAAAAATCTGATGTGGAGTAATCTTGTGGATATAGTCTGGATAGCGTGCCTTAAAGCCGCCCTTTGTACGACAATTGTGATGGTGCTTATAGTGGGGATTGCGTGGATGATATGGGATCTGTGGTTATGATGGATTGGGTGCGTGCTGGTATGATGAGCTATATATTATATGTCGGGTTGTCTGGCATAGATAGAGGCGCATATAAGTGGGTTATATATGCGGCGATATGGTTGGTTATATTTTATATTGCCGGGAGGTTAACAGATGGAGATTGATTGGATGGGCATTGACTTCGGATGTCCTTATTGTGGTAAGATGTATTATGATGACGAGGACAAGTTCCGACGGAGAGCCGATAAGGCTACATGGGGATACACACGTGAGACTTGTGCATGCGGCAAGCAGTTTGGGATATCGCATGACGAGGCGGGGCGCATGATATCATTTAAGTTAGGAGAGCGCAAGCTTAGGTAGGGGGGGGCTCGGGACTTTATGGAAGCCCCAGTAGGTATAGTGCCATTTTTATACGCATATAAAATAAAAGGACTTTATGAGAAAAACAAGCCACATGGTTGAAGTCGGATATGCTTGACTATAATCCTTTTTTTGATGACGTTCCGCATATAAGGAGATCGTAAAACAATGCCCAAGAAATTAGAAAAAGCTTTAGAAAAGGAAGCAAAGAAAAAAGGTCTTAACGGTGACCGCAAGAATGCTTATGTTTATGGAACTATGCAAAAGGCAACCAATTGGAAACCAAAGAAAAAATAAAATACTTTACTGCACAGGTTTATAAATACCAAAAGATGTTTAATCTTTTAGATTTTGAATTTAGTGTAGATGATGGAAGCAAAATTACTTCAAGGGGAACAATGATATATAGACACCCATTTGAAGTAGATGGAGACCAGCAACAAATTACAATCGGATATAATTTACAATGGATTAAGAATGCAACCAAAGAAGAAATTAATCGTGTAGTATTCCATGAAATAATGGAATCTCTATTGTGGAAAATAAATTCTTTTGCGGAAGATAGAGAGCATAATATATTGCAGAGAGAAATAGACACCGAGAGACATAGAATTATTAGAATACTGGAAAATGTGGTATTGCCATTATGTTAAGAAATTTAAAAGATTCCGCATCTAAACATGAAATATGGAATATCATTTCTGATTATCTAAAGAATGCATCTTCTTCATTCTCCAGGATGATTCCATATTTATCAACATCTAGCCCATATCTTGTATCTACTGGGCAGGATTTTTCAGTATTGGGATGCCAGCCATTGGGAACCGGAAATTTCAGTATGACATATATTTCGGCTACTTCCTTCGCCGTAGGGACTGGTAAAGTACTTTCGTATAGCAGAACTAGGGGTATAGTCAGAAGTACTTCAATTACTAAAACTTTAGACTCTTGGGCTAGTGGTTCTGCCGCAGGTTCTTTAGACACTGGGACTATAGCGGCATCCACCGGGTATAGTGTTTTCGCAATACTTAGTACTGACCATACCGCTTCTGATATACTGATAAGTTTGTCTGTGAATTCCCCAACTTTACCAACTGGATATTCTTATTTTAAACACATAGGATCAATATTTACTAATTCCTCCAGCCAAATAATAAATTTCGTCCAACATGGGAATAGATTTTGTTTTTTAGCACATCAGGTGAATAGAGCATTAACCGTTTTTGAATATACATCAAGAATATCAGTAGCAGTGACTGTCCCGAAATATATGATTGGTATTTTTAGAGTTACCGGAAGCTTACCCGGGACAACAGCGGAAGAATGTTTCGCTATCGTTCAATCCAGTGAATCTACTAATTCTGCGGCTACTGTGAGTAACCATTCCTTAACTGTTTATAGCGTAGGTGCTAGAGTAAATTCCGAAATGCAAATTCCAGTTAGCTCTACCGGGTATATAGCTATCAGGGGTTCTTCAACTAGTATGTATATCGGGATTGCAACTATTGGATATATTGACACTTATATGTAATTTTTTTATTAGAAGTTTGCCTTATTATTAAAACTTAAATATTTTTATAATAGGAATATGGGAAACATAAATCAAGAACAACAACAACGGTTAATAACTAAAGTAAGAAATGATATACTTTTCTTTGTGAAAGAGTTTATAGTTGAACCGTATAATGTTGCAACCGGATCGGAGTTTTTTATTACAGGACAACAAAAAGAGGGACTGTTAGAACTTCAGAATCTGGTGGCTGATAAAATCGCAGGGAAACGGCAGGACATTTTAGGTATTTCAATAATGGCTGGTAAGGGTCTAGGGAAAGACGCATGGCTTGTTTGGGCTATACTCTGGTTCATGTTTTGTTTACCTTTTCCTAAAGTTCCCTGCGTGTCAGTTTCTTTAGATCAGTTGGACAAAGTTCTTTGGTCTGAAATTAGTAAATGGTTAAACAATTCAAAAGTTAAACCATACTTTACTTTGCAGAACGACAAGTTATTCAGGAAAGATGTTGATGATAGTGTAAGGGGCAAAGAGTGGTTTGCTTTTAAAAAAGCCGCTAATCCCAAAGCATCAGCGGACGAACAAGTAGAAACCCTGCAAGGTCTCCACGCTGATTATATGTTACAGATAGCTGATGAGGGTTCAGGTATTTTAACACCAGTTTATGAAGCTCTGGAAAATAATCAAACTGGGAAATGTAATATAATGCTTATAGTATTTAACCCGATGCATTCTAAGGGTTATGCCATAGATACACAGTATTCAAAAAAAGACAGATGGGTGCATCTCAGATGGAGTGCGGAAGATTCCGACATAACTAATAAAGCTAACATTAAAAGACTCGAAGAGGATTGTGGTAGAGAGTCGAACGCTTTTAGAATGAATGTTCTTGGCCTTCCTCCTATAATTGACACGGAAACTTTGATTGAGTGGGACTGGGTGCTTGCGGCTCTTGAAAGAGAAATAATTGTCACAAATGAAATGCCATTAAAAATGGCTATGGATTGTGGAGCTGGGGGGGATAAATCTATCATAGGGAAGAGAAGAGGCGGGAAGATTTATCCATTTTTAAAAAATACCACTGCGGATTCAATGGAACTTTCTAATTGGGCAGGTGCGCAAATAGACTTATCGGAACCGGATTCTTTTAAGGTTGATACTGTAGGAATAGGATGGGCAGTTGAGGGGATACTTAGAGATAAAAAGGGTAGTGTAGTGGAATCTGCTGACTGTAGACGGCGTGCGGATTCTCCGGAAAAATTTGCCAATAAACGTGCTGAAATGTATTGGAATCTTCGAGAACAATTTGAGAAAGGCAGAATATCTATTCCAAAAGATCAAGATCTGATGGATCAATTGGCTTCAATAAAATATGAAATAACCAAAAATGGTCTTATACAAATTATAGACAAGAAGAAAATAAGAAAAGAAATCGGGAAATCTCCAGATGAAATGGATGCTTTAGCAATGCTTTATTTTGATAAAGATAATTTAGAATCTAAAAAAAGATATAATTTTGATTTTGATTATGAAACTTCGGGAACATGGCAGAGCGCATGACAGATAATGAAATATTAAATAAAGCTAAAACTTATTTTAAAATATGTTCCGATGAACAGCAGTCCAATCAGGAAAACTTTGTTAAAAGTATGAAGTTCACTTTTAATCTTGAAGAGGGACAATGGGGGAGTACTGATAGAGAAAATAGAAGTAACGAAAGACGCCCCTGCCTAACATCCAATAAATTGGCTAAATTTGTTGCGCAGGTAGTTAATGCGGAAAGAGGGATGCAAAACCTAGAAGATATAATCCCTGTTGACGATCAGGGGGATCCTGCAATAGCAAAATTGATAAATGAAATTATTGAAGATATAGAATATACTTCCGATGCGGAATCTGCATACAATATGGCCGGAGAATACGCCGTTGCCGGTGGATTTGGATATTGGAGAATATTAACGGAATATTCTGATGATAGTTTTAATCAGGAAATAAAAATTAAACCTATCGAAAACCCATTACTTGTTTATAAAGATAAAAGGAACAGATTTGCATTCATAAGGGAATGTCTGCCAACAGATGAGTTTAAAGAAACATATCCTGAAAGCTCAGCAATAGATTTCGAATCGAATGCCGGATATGATAATTACGAGTTATGGTGGGAAGATGACAAAATATGGATTGCTGAATTCTTTCTCAAAGAACCGTGTGAAAAAGAAATTGCGGAAATAATGGATTCCTTAACTGGGGAAACAGCAGTTATCGAATTGACTAAAGAAAATAAATTACAAGTTGAATCTCTTGGAGTCCTTCGCAGACGAAAAATAAAAACCCATAAGATTATGTGGTATAAAATAACTGGGTCTGAAATACTCGATAAGAAAGAATGGCCGGGGAAAGATATTCCGATTATTGAAGTTGTCGGGCATAGTATTTCCTTGGAAGGGAAGACTTACAAAAAATCACTAACTGACGATGCACAAGATAATAATAGGATGTATAATACTTGGCTTACATCCTTAACAGAAAAAGCGACCCTTTCTCCGAAAGCTCCGTTTATGGTTACTCAATCACAGATACAGGGACACGAAAAACAATGGCAGGAAGCTAATATTAAAAATTTCCCTTATTTAATATATAATGGGGTTAACCCTCCACAACGTGTTGTAGCTCCTCCAATCGATTCAGCCGCTTTACAAATGTTGCAAATAGCTGACAATGATATCAAGGATTGTCTGGGGATGTACGAGGCTTCTGTCGGGCAGGTGAGTAATGAAAGATCGGGTAAGGCAATATTGGCAAGAAGCGCTAGAAGTGATCAGGCTATTTCCAGTTTCCCTGATAATCTAAGACGAGCAAAAGCTGAAACTAAAAAACAGTTAATTGATCTTATCCCTAAAATATATGACAATGAAAGAGTTATTCGTCTAAGAAAAAGTGATGATTTAGTCAGAATTAATATGGAGGTTATGGGGAATAATGGAGAACCCATAATAATAAATGATTTGTCTAAAGTCCGTTATGATGTAAGAGTAAAGAGTGATATAACTCCGTCTAGACGTCAGCAAATTGCGGACAATATGTTATCGGCGATGCAGTATGCTCCTGCTTATGCTGATTTAATTCTTACTTTGGTTTTTAAATATACGGATGCTCCGGGAGCAGAAGAAATAACCCAAGCAATACAGCAAAGAACACAACAAATAGCACAACAAAATAATCAAGTACCAACGCAACCGGCACAGAACTCACCACAAATAGAAGAGGTACCGAATGGAATCTAAATGTACTAAATTCGAATATAGTAGTGGTTCTGTAATTTATAAAGGAGAACATTGGAAGACTAATCCATCCGAAGATGACCCCTTTTTTATTATAACTAAATTCACTTATTCGGGAACCTCCGTTGTAATGATACAAATTTCGGAAGGTTCTTGGACTAACAGGAGTTCATTATTTTAACATTAGATATAAATAAAAAGAAACTCCAGATTGGGATGGGGATTTTACTTAAAAAGAAATTTTTATTTTTTACTTTTTCGAAAAATGGGATAGTAGAAGGCGAAGTTAATGGAATTTATAAAATAATGGTCACCACTTTTGGAAGAGTTAGGCACAAAAAATTAAAAAAATATAAAAAAGATAAATATTCTATTTAAATGTTTTTACCGAGTGTCCAAAAATGGCAGGAAATTTCTAAGGAAATATGAGCTATACATTAAAAGATTCACAAGAAACTAGTGATTCTTACGAAAGATTAGGATACGGGTCAAATTATCTATATGTAGCCGGTTCTTTTACGCCGGCTTCGAGTTATACTTTAACCAAAGTAGCTTTGTATTTATTAAAAACTAGTGCCCCAACTTCTTTGATAACAGTTCATATTTACTCTGATAGTTCTGGAAGTCCTAGTTCTTTGTTGGCGACTTCTACCACAACAATTGATTCTAGCACCTTGTCAACAAGTACATATGGTTGGTTTGAAGTTTTATTTGATGGAATAGCTCTTACGAGTGGCACTAAATATCACATTGTTGCTTATGTATCCAGTTATAGTTCAACAAATTATATCAGAATGGGATATTATGGAACCGTAACAGGACAAACCGTAAAATATAGCGCTAATGCCACAAGTTGGATTACTGAAGATAGTACTGCTCAATTAGATTTCAGAACATATATTACAGATGCAACCGGGTCTTATGTTCCCATAATATTACAACAGAGCGAAGGTTTTAAATGCTAATAAAGAAAGGCTCTACAAGCCAATCAGTTATAATAAAGATAATAGATTCTACCGATGGGTCACCGGAAACTGGGGTTACTTCTTCTACGAGTGGTTTAATCTTAAGATATTATCGGGAGAATACATCATCTACGGTGATTACAGTAACAGATTTGTCGGCCATAGATTCTGCATGGAGTTCGGGAGGGCTGTTCCATGTAGGGTCGGGGCATTATAGGCTTGATGTTCCGGATGCGGCCTTTGCAACTGGGGTAAATTTCGTAGGGGTTGGCGGAGTATGCACTGGAATGATAATTTTGGCTTGCGAAATACAACTAGTTAATATTGATATTTTTACTTCTATCCCAAATCAAGTATTCGATGAAGCCTTAAGCGGCCACCTTACATCTGGGACACTGGGATATGATATCGATTCTCTTGTTACCAGTATGGCAACTACATTGACTAGATTAAGTTCTACAAGAGCTGGTTATTTAGATAATTTAAGTGCAGGAGCGGTCGCTCAATCTACTGATATAACTACATTACTTACAAGACTTTCTGAAGTAAGAGCAACTTATCTTGATAATTTATCCGCAGGAGCGCCAGCTTTAGCAAGTAATTTTACTGCGGCAAGAGCGGCATATTTGGATTATATCGCAAATGCTACATATGGACTTAGCGCATTACAGACATTGATTTCTGCGTTAAATAATATTTCATCCACACAAGTTCAATCAGCATGTGATGCGGCAATTACGGCGAATAGTGATTTAAACACAATACAGACCGATGTTGTGGCGGTATACAATAAATTGCCTACAAGTGATTATTTAACTGGGACAGATGATCACACTGGGACAGTCTCCGCCACTATAAGTTCAGCTGCTATTACTGAAATAGCAAGTGAAGTTAGTACAACTGGATTCAGCGCAATGGTGGTAAATGCTTTATTGGCTTTCGGAAAATAAGAGCACAAGCTTTTATATATATACGGCTAAGAACCGGAAATTTTAAGGAGTCTTCTAACATGGAAGAGAACGTAAAGGATACGGAAGAAGTAAAAAACGTTGAAGAGACGGAAAATAATGATACTGCGGAAACCACCGTGGAATCGAATACGGAAAAAAATCCGGAAACAACCGAGAAAGAGGAACCTAAACCAAAACCCGGTGAAGATGAATACACGAAAAGTGTAAAAAAGCGCATCGATAAAATAACACGTGAAAAATACGAGGCGCTAAAAAGAGCTAATGAACTCGAAATGAGATTAAAAGAATTTGAATCTAATTCGGGTGGTAGGCCAACACGTCCGAACATTGCGTCTTTCACAAATGAAATGGGTGAATTAGACCATACTTCTTATGAAAATGCAATGGCAAAATATGAGGATTCTTTATTCGATTGGAGAGAAAACAAATCCCGTAATTCTGATACTGAGTATAAACAAAAAGCTGAAGCTGAATCTAAATTGGAAAAATTTAATATTTTAGCGGATAACGCTAGAATAAAATATCCTGATTTTGATGAAGTAGTCTCCAGACCGGTATTTGGTCAGGAATTAAGAGAAGCCGTTGTCGACAGCGATGTTGGTGACGAATTAGCTTATTATTTAGGTAACAATAAAGCGGTAGCAACTGATTTGAATAATATGCCGCCTTACAAAATGATGAAAGAAGTCGGGAAACTAGAAGAAAAAATTTCAAGATTAAATAAGAAAGTTTCTAAAGCTCTAGACCCGATTACACCAGTTTCGGGATCTTCCGGGACTGTAACAAAATCTTCCGAGCAAATGTCCGATTCTGAATGGATTGAAGCCGAAAGAAAAAGAAGAATGGAAAAAATTAAAAATTTTAAAAGGTAAAATATGTCAAATGCATTAAAAACCCTTAGTGATGGTGACATTGTTAGAAAATGTTTGGACAGTTTTCATAACAAGTTAACATTTCTAAAAACAATCAACCGCCAGTATGATAGCAGATTTGCGCAGGAAGGAGCCAAAAACGGAGGGACTCTACTTATTAGGAATCCTAACGAATATACCGTAAATACTGGTGCAACAATGGTCGTACAGGATCAGGCTGAAACTACACAGACCCTTACTCTTGCAACACAGAAAAATGTTGCTATGAGTTTTAGTTCAGCAGAAAGGACACTTTCTATTGATGACTTTACTGCAAGATTTATAGACCCTGCAATGTCTAGACTTGCCGCTGAAGTAGAATATACTGTTCTTTCTAATGTTTATAAAGATGTTGCTAATTATAGTGGTACTCCGGCTACTACTCCTGCATCTCTTGCGGCTGTTTTAAATGCAGGTGTAAAACTTACAAATAATTTAGCTCCTAGAGAAGGTAGGGCGCTTCTCCTTGATCCAACAGCTATGGCGTCAGTAACAGCTAGCGTAAGTTCGTATTTCCAGAAAGCTTCTGAAATCGAGAAAGCTTTTTCTGATGGTTTTATGGGCAGGGCTTCGGGGTTCGATTGGTATGAAAGTGCGATGACTCCTTCTCATACAAACGGTACTAGAACTGACGCAACTCCGGTATGTGATATTTCAACTATTACAAATGGAGCAACTACAATAACTACTACAGGTATGGGATCTCTTACATTAAAGGCCGGTGATGTTTTCACTATAGCAGATGTATATGAAATGAATAGAGAAACTAAACAGCAGTATTCATATTTGAAACAGTTTGTTGTAACTGCTGATATGACTTGTGATGGTACAGACGTAATTTCCATTTCTCCTGCAATTTATGTTTCCGGAGCTAAACAAAATGCTTATGCTTCTGCATGGACTGGTTCTAAGGCTCTCGTATTTGTTGCAGCCGGTGGTTCTGGTGCTGCAGGTTTAACAGCAGTTCAGAATCTTGCATATCATAGAGATGCATTTACTTTTGTCACAGCAGACTTGGAAATGCCGGATAGCGGAAAAGCGGTTAAGGCTGTTTTTGATGGCGTGTCAATGAGAATGTGGAAATCTTCAGATATCATCAACGATATTCATCCGACAAGAATTGATGTTCTATTTGGTTATAAGACTATTCGTCCGGAATGGGCTTGCCGAGTAAGAGGATAGTTTGATCTAGGGGAATAGATGGTTATTCCCCATAATTTTTCAATAGAGGTAAAAAAATGGCCAATGAATATATTGGTTCGGGTTCCCCGGATGGTGCAGTACTCGGAAGAAGTTCTGGAAAAATTGGTTTTTATGGTTTAACTACTCCAATAGTAAAACCAACGGTTACATTAATCACAACTTCAACGACCACAGTTGCTTCTGTAATTGCAACAGATTTAGTATTACTAAAGGCGGCTTTAGTTACTTTAGGCCTAATAGCTTAAACACTCCCCCGAAAGGGGGAAAGGACTTATAAATGAATTTATTTATTGCAGTATTACCTTACAACCATATGATATTTTCTGGATGTGCTGAATCTTTAATTAAAAATAGTATCGATTTAGTAAACAAAGGTTATACGATAACTCCACTTTTTAATAGTGGGGCTTATATTGATCTTGCGAGAGATATGGCAGTTAAATTATTCTTAGAAACAGATTGTACAGATTTAATTTTTATAGATGCTGATTTAAAATTTGACAATGATTCTATCTATAAATTATTAAAACATGATAGGGAAATAGTAACTGGGATATACCCTTACAAAAGAGATCCTTTAGATTTCCCAGTAAATTTGATTTACGATGAGAATGATAATTGCAAAGACGAAGAAACTGGGTTAATTTCTGTCGATATGACAACTACTGGATTTATGAGAATTAAAAGAAGTGTTTTTATGGATACAATAGAATATTATAAAATGAATCCAGATAATGATGGGATGTACCATTTTTTTGATACAGGAATGCGATTCAATGATAATAAATGGTATGGAGAAGATATATATTTTTTAAAAAGATTTTTAGATATGGGTAAAAAAATATGGTCTGTTCCTGATATAAATTTTTCTCATTATGCAGTAAAAGAATATTCGGGGAATTATCATAACTACTTAATGTCGAGGACAGTAGATGTCAACAGTTAATGAAATAGTAACAAGCGCAATGCGTCTTTGCAGGATTAGAGATACAAGTAACGCTTCCAGAATGGATGAAGCTTTATTGTCCTTAAATCACATGATAATGTCATGGGAAGAAAGTTTAATAAACTACGTTGTAACAGAATCTTTCGATATTACTGCAGGGACAGCCTCGTATTCTATTGGATCTGGAGGTGACTTTGATACCGCAAGGCCATTAAATATAATAAGCGCATATTTACTTTCTTCAGACGGACAAAGTTATCCAATAAATACACAAATGTCCATTGAGGACTATAATAAGATAAGTGATAAAACTAATGTTGCAAGACCACTTAGATTTTTTTATAACGCAAGTAATACATTGGCTTATATATATTTTGATTCAATTCCAGAGGATTCTTATACTCTAGTTCTAACGAGTAAAAAAACTTTTACTGGATATATTTATACCACTGATACAATACTCCAGCCTATCGAATACGAAAAAGCAATGATCTATAATCTTGCGGTGGATATAGCTCCGGAATATGGGGTCGAACTTCCCCGCACTGTTATACAGCAAGCTGTTAATTTAAAATCTATTATTGAAACAAGAAATACCAATATTGTACCAATTATGGAAATAGATACAGCAATATTAAGGTGTAAATAATGTACACTGGGAAGACCTATAGATTACCCCTAAAAGGTGGATGGGACGCAAACCCCGATTATGATGTTGTCGATAATACAGATTTCATTGAAATAGATAATATAAATTTGCACAACGGGGCTATACAGCCTAGAGGCGGATGCGAGAAAAAAGGTACTTTGCCAAATACATATAATAATGTAAATTTAATAACTCCAAACGGAACCACTACATTTGGTTATTCTGCAATAAGTGACAATGGGACAATCATCGCTATTTCCTTATCCGCAGGAGGGACTACTGGTACTATTTTTAGATCACCCGACGGAGGAGACACTTGGGCATCTATAATAATAAGTTCTACAATAGGAGCTTTAGTGTGTTCGGGGGCTTTTTATGGGAACTCTAATTTTGTTATTCTATTTCCAAATTATATTATATATAGTACAGATGACGGGTTAACATGGGCAACGGTAAATATAGGAACATTTACTGCTGTTTCGGGGGTATATGCTGAATCCAAATATGTTATTGTTTCTACTAGCGGAATAAGATATTCCACTGATCTTTTGACTTGGGTCGCAGTTAGCACTGCTAATTGTAATAGTGTTGCTTGGGGAGGGGGAGTATTTATAGCTGTTGGGTGGCTTAGTACTAATGTTTATATTTCTCGAAGTCTTGATGGTATAACATGGGCGACTACAACATATTCTACTAGTGCTGTAATTAGCGATCCCAATAGTTGTACTTACGGAAATGGAATATTTATAATTGTCGGGACTTTTGATTTTAGAATAATGTATAGTACTGATTTAGGAGTATCTTGGACAACCAAAATATTGGCATTACCAACACCCGGGATATCCGGAGATGGTTGGAGGTATATAACTTATGGAGATGGAACTTTTGTATTATTGGGGATAAATGATGACGGATATTTATTGATAGCTACATCCATAGACGGATATACATGGGATATCGATGAAACGACATATTCCTTTTCTTGCGGGAATTTACAATACGGGGGGAATATTTTTGCTTGTTTTAATTATGCCGGATATAATGCATTAAAAATTTCTATTGGAAAAAATAACATAGAAGGTATTTCCCAGTTTTTAAGATTAAATGGAGAAATAAATGGAGCATATCTAATAGACGAAAATGATAATTATATAGTAGATGAATTGGGAAATTATATTGTATCCGAAGGGGCGGACATGATAGCTTGCATGGAAAATGGATCAGTATACCAAAATTATAACACTTTAATTAAAACTTTAAAATATGATGAAATTTGTTTTTTTGAAAATTTTCTAAGTAAATTATATATATCCAATGGGAAAGATATGCCTATTGTATGGGATGGATCTTTGGGGTACGCTATTGATATGGGATGCCCATCTAAACCAACGGTAGCATTAGTTACAGTAACCGGAGGACTTGTTACTGCTGGAGACCATTATTATGCCATTACATATGTCACTGCAAGCGGAGAATCTACAATTGGATCAGTATCGGATGCCGTTACTAATACAACAGCTTGTTCAGAGACACAATTAACTAATATCCCCATTGGGGATGATGGAACAACTTCCAGAAAAATATATAGAACTGCGGCGAATTCCTCAACTTTTAAATTTCTCGCCACATTATCCGATAATACAACAACATCTTATCTTGATAATATAGCAGATGCAAGCCTTGGTGACGAACCTGAAACTAAAAATTTAGCTTTTTTACCAACAGATTGGTACGAAAGTTATCCTAAATATTTTTTAGCACATGGACGAGGAACATCAAAAAGATTATGGGCTTATGGAGTCCCTAGTTACCCTAGTAGACTATATGCTTCATTAAATAATCTTGCTGATTTTTCAGATACAAATGTTACTATTATAAATATACTAACTGATAAGATAACTGCCTGTGTTGAATATGGAGGAAATTTAATAGTTTTCAGCAAAGATCAAGCTTATATAGTTGATGATACCAGTGATGATACTACTGGATGGGGAGTCACTAAAGCTATATGGTCTGGAGGAGCCGCATCCCAACGGTTAGTATGTAAAACCCCAAATGATGTAATTGTCATGGCTCCCGAAGGGAATGTTTATTCTATTTCCACTACTCAAAAATATGGTGATTTTGAAATTGGGTCGATTACTAAACCAAAGTATATAAATACTTGGGTACAAGAAAATGTTGACCTTGCTAAACTTGATAATTTTTTCATGATGTATGATTCCAATATTAGAGCTATTAAAATTTTTGTTGTACTCAACGGCAATACTTATCCTACTGCATGTTTAGTATATTTTATTGATAAAGGAACTTGGTCGAAACATACCTATGCAATAAATTTAACGATAGGTAATTTTATTAGAGAATCCGAATCCCAACAGTCTATTTATATTGGTGATGATAATGGGAATATTCTAAAATTGGAATCCGATTTATTGACCGACGATGGGGAAATTTACGAATCCAGTTTTACTACTTCCCCCATAAGTTTTGAAGATATAAGAAGTGAAAAAATTTATGATAAATTATGGGCTGTTTTAAAAGCAAAAGGAACAGAAACTCTGACTTTTGAAATTTATATAGATGGCAGATCCTTAGGGTCGCAAACTTTGACAATGGCGGCGGCGCAAGATTTAATTAAAAATTATTGTCTTTATATCGGGGCAACGGGACAAAGAATACAAATAAAATTTACTAGTTCTGATGGAAAAGATTATTTTCTTTCTCAATTTTTATTTGATCATGATAATTTAGGAGGGGCTTAAATGTCCAATAAAATAATAACAGATTATGCGGCGGTGTCTACCCCTGCCAATACAGACACTTTACTTTGTATGCAAAGTGGAGTTACAAAAAAACTTACAGCATCGCAGATCCTATCTTTAGTAAATTCCGATAATGTAAGTCTAACTGATCTTGAGTGGATGGAGGAATCTAACGCATGGACTTATGCGTCCGTTGATTCTACTTATTCTACTTATACCGGTGTTATAAGCATAAATGCAGATGTAACCGCAGTTCTTACCGTAGGGCAAAAGATAAAATATGTTCAAGACTCCACTACTAAATATGCCATAATTGTGGAAATCGGAACATATTCGGGGTCAGCCACACAGATTACGATATTTTGTGGAACCAGTTATCTGCTTACAAGTTCGACAATAACTTCTCCAAAATATGCGATGTGCTATAGACCAACTGATTTTCCTTGGCAAGATTCCAGTATCTGGAGTATAGAGAGAACGTATTCCAGTGATGCAAATTATACTATCCCTACGGGTACATATAGCAATTATGGTTATAATTATCCTATTTTAAATACAGTTCTAGGGATAGGAAAGTGGAGAATACTTGCGAAGGGAGAATTTTCTTTTTGGGCTTCTACCTCTTCCGGCGGTCAGGGATATATCGGAATAGTTGCTGCTGCAACTGTTTCGGAGGTAACAACTTCCAATAGAATCTTGGCTTGTGATTTTTCTGTTTATCCGAAATTAGGCAAATTTTTGCCTTTTATGTTATATTATGACACTGGGCGAACCCCATATTCATTAAATATAGATACGGAAATAACACTTACCGCAATGACAAAATTTTGGGCAGCTACCCAAAAATTGTCTACTTCCGATGTATATACAATCAATATTTGGGGAGCCCATACTCCTTATTTACTTACGGCGATATGTGCATATTTATAAATCAATTAACCGGAGAAGAAATAGAGGAATTAAACAATAATATGGTTATTGAAGGATATACTATGGAGTTAAATAATATGCTTCCTTGCAATACATATGTGATGAAAAATGATGAAAAAATAATGGGATTTTTCCATTTTATAATCGAACAAGAAATTCCATCTTTGAGACATCTATTTATTAAACCTGAATTTAGAAATATAAAAAATGCATTATGTTTAATAAATTATTATACAAACTTGATTAAAGATTTTAAATATACTATTATAATTGTAAATAAAGAATATTTAAAAAAACTAATCGAATATAAATTTAAGAAAAAACCATATTCGGAAGATAAGGGATACTCTAGTTATTTAGTAGAGGTAAAATAATGTCAGGATTATTAACAGGGATTGGCCAGGTTGCCGGGACTAAACCGGAAGCGCCTTCAATGTCGGCGGAAGAAAAACAAATAGCCCAACAGTATAAACAATATCAAGGGAATATGATGTCTGAATTTGCACATCAAAATCACTATAGTATTGGATCTGATGGGACATGGAATAAAATGACAGATCAGCAATGGCAGGACGATCCACGAACCACTCAAGAAATGAAGGATCAGGACAAGATTTATAAAAGCTCCTTAACCCGATACCAACAGGCTCTTAATGGGACTCTGCCATTGTCGGAATCCCTGAAGAACCAACAACAGGATGAATTTAAAAATTTGCAGGGGCAAAGCGGCATATACGGGACTAACCTTGCGAATGCCAAAGCCGGTGATACTATCGGGATACAGAAAATAAATGCTGCGAATAAAAGATGGGATGAAATAAAGAGTAATGAACAACAGAACCAAATAAATACTGGTGCGCAAAATGTAATGATAGGTAATCAGATAAGAAGCAACAGCGGTTTAATGAATAATTATCAGACCTTAACTGGAGCGGCGGAAAATGCAATGAGACCATACTCTAATTATAATATGGCAGGATATCAGAACGATGTTACCAATGCCGGAAATTTATTTGGTCTGGGTACAAATCTTGCCACATCCGTAGTAAATGGGATATATGGCAATAAAATAGCGGACACACAGGGGAAATATGCAGTCGAAGCCGCAAAAAGCAGGAGTAAATAATGTTAGGCGATTATATGGTAGGAATAAACTTCCCTACAAACCAAAATGCTTGGAATGGTTTAAATCCCGGTTTTAGTCCCACTAAAAAAACCAATATTTCTCTGACTATGCCACAAAGACAGTCTATAAATCCGGCAGAATTAGCCACTCCCGAATTAGACGATCTTTCTTTGATGCAAAAGTCCTTAAAGGATAATAAGGATTTACCATTAGATTTACAACGAGAAGTACTAAAATCGCTTTCCCCTAAAACGGAAGTTGGGAAAGCTGTTATCCAAAACTTAAGTAATATAAATATTGATGATGCTTTGAAAAGTTTACAGAATATAACCGGAAAAAGTAATCCTTCTGATGCTGACTTTAAAGCTTTAATTTATAGAGTAGGTGGAGACGACAGCCCTGCCGGGAAAGCTATTCGTCAGAAATTAAATTTAGCACAAGCTCAACAATCTTCGTATGACCAAGACTATGCCGTTCAGATAAAAGATGCATTGTTAAAAACAGATCCTATTATAGAAAAAAAGGATTATGTTGATGATAGCACAAGACAGGTAATAGCTGCAAGGGAAAAAATGTTAGAAGATTTAAGATCCATTGATCCTGCTTGGGTAAAAGAATATCAAGCAAGACAATTACAGAAAATAAGTCGCTCAGGAAATGCACAACCTAAAATATATTATAACAAAAGGACGAAAGAAAGCGGAACTTATTCTGACGCTTTAAAGTGGATGAATAATGGAGATGAAGTAGTGGAATCGAAAGCAGAAGACGTCTCTTCTATCCCTTCAAAAAATGCATCCGCCGGAGTATCACAAGCTAAACTTGCCGGACTATATGACTCGAACCCGGAAGCCGCACAATTGGGGTTAGAACAGTCCGGAATATCAGCCGAAAAACCAGAGCAACCGTCTTTCCCAAAAAGAATATTTAATTCTTTAACTGGAGGAGAAAATCCACCAAAGGTTATTTTTAAGAAAGAAGAACCTCCGAAAAAAGAAAACAAAAAAGTCGGGAAATCTTCTAGTGCCAAAGAATATAAAAAACCATGGTAATTAAATGAAATGGTCAGAAGTTATATCAGAAGATCAATATAAAGCACAGTCTCCAGAAAAGAAAAAAGAAATTCGTGACCAATACTTTAATGAGGTTATTACACCACAATTGGAACCCGAATATATAGAGCGTGCAAAAAATGATTTTTATAAAGATACTGAAAATATGGAACCTGATGTTTTTAAATCAAGTTCTCCTAAATCTGAAATTCCTAAAAAAATATGGCAGGGGATAGGAACACAATTACACAATGTTCCTGTTGTTGGAGAAGCTTTAAATACAGCAGAAAATTTATATAATATCTTTAATGATTCCGAAAGTGATTCAGAAAAATGGAAACGTATTGAGAATATGCCAAAGGGAGAAGAACGCAATAAAGCAATGTACGGGCAGCAAACCCTGCAGGACACTCTAGAAGACCCAACAGATTTGATGTCTTTGGGGTATGGATTAGGGAAACTAGCAGTAAGGGGCGTTGGGAAAATATCCGGAAAGATCGCATCCAAAGGAATAGAAAATATTGGAGGAAGGAAGTTGGCAGGGATTTTGGGAGAAACTGTGTCCGAAGATATATTAAAAAAAGAAATTCCCACTATATCTGAAGTCGCTTTACCTGCAACAGCTAAAGAAATTAAGTCTCTTCCAACTTATAAAGATATTTTATCTGTACCAATAAACGATATAGATAAATTAGATTCAACTACTATAAAATTATTGGGGAATAAAACAACATCTAATAAAATAGAAAATATATCACCATACATAAATAAGTTATCGGAACGATTGGGGGATGACGCACAAGTAATAATCAATGATTCCATTCCTGATGTTAATCGGTTGGGGGAGAACAAGCTTTTAAAGAATTTAAGTGATGCTATTTATAGAAAAGAAAATATTGGTGATTATGGTTCAATTACTAAAATAGTAAACCATCAAAAAATTTTTCCAGATGGTTCTAAATCTGTTCCGGTATATGAAGCAGAAATGAATATAATGAAAGACCTTCCTTTAATGGAAAAGCCGCAAGGATTGCTTGAACCGTCCAATAGGTATATTGATAAACTCGGGGAATCCTTTAAAGACTTAACATACCGGTCGATGCAGAAAGCAGAACACTTAAAAAATATAGAATATGCAATTGATAAAAAAGAAATAGAGCAATTAAAAAAATCTTTACCCAAAAAATCTTCCGAAAGAATAATGGAACACGCCGTTGCGCAACAGGCCGGGGGGAAGGAAATATTATCAAAAATGAAACGGATTGCCCCAGAATTAACAGATAAAGAATTAGAAGCATATAATTTAATGCGTTCAAAATATGAATCTTTATATGACCGCCTGCAGGAAGCTAGAAAATTATCTGGTAAAGACCCATTCCCGAAGGTAGATAATTATTTTACTTTCTTTAAAAATCTGGAGGAGATGAATAAAGAAGGCATAAATCCTGTTCTCGCTAAAATGGATGTTATTTCGGATTTTATCAATCCAAAATCTACCCCTTTCGCTTTTGCTAAAAAAAGGTTAAAAAACGATATCGGTGTGGAAATGGATGCTTTTAATGTTTTTAACAAATATAACCATTCGGCGTTACAACATATTTATTTATCTCCAGAGATATCAAAAGCACAAGCTTTAACTCGGAAATTAGAAGATGGGACAGAGAAGGGTTTTAAGCTTATGAATGAAAACCCATATGCTTTTGAAGCTATAAACCAATGGATTAACGATGTTGCTGGTAAAAAAGTATATACTTCCATCGGTGGTAAAAAATTAAAATGGCTTGATAATATAGCTGAAAAAGTAAATAAAAATTTGATTTATAGTGTATTGTCTTTTAATTTTGATAGTGCTGCAAAACAATTTTTATCATTACGCAATACATATCCCGAAGTAGGATTGAAAAATTTAGTTAATGGAATAAGGATGAATTTAATTCCCGAATGGCGAAAATTTGCTTTTGATAAAAGTGCAGTTCTCAACACCCGTTTTTTCGAAACAGGGATTGAGGAAGCTTTAAATGGGTCCGGGAAAATAAAATCTAAATTTGGGAAAATAAAATCTAAATTTGGGAAAATTGGGGTTACTCCATTACAAATGTTAGATGCAGAATCTGCTAGATCCACTTGGCTTGCATCTTACAGCAAAGCAATAAAAGACAAAATGTTACCCAAAAAGGCTATTGATTATGCTGACGATGTGGTCATAAGGACACAGGGATCTGCGAATAAAATAGATAGAACTCCATTAACTAGAACAGGAGCCGGGAAAGCATTAACTCTTTTCCAAACTTTCGCTAATTCGGATTATCAATATTTCAAGAAAGATATTTTGGGAATTGGGGGGAATAATAAATTCAACCCTTCTAAACTAACAAAATATATAGTGGCTACAGCTTTATTAAATAAAATTTACCAAGACGGTTTTGGAATGGATGCATTTCCTAATCCTATCAAAGAAATAGAAAAATCGAAAGCTGAAGGAGACAGCAACTCTAAGGCTATATTTAATGCTTTAATGGCAATGGCTTCCATCTATCCTATGGTGAGAAGTGCTAAATATGGAAAAACAATCGGAGGTTCAGCAATAAATTCTATAGAAAAGAGCCTTGATAAATTAAACAAAGGGAAAAATCTAGATCTGCTGGGTGGGTTATTGGAACTTGGGAAATTAGGAGGAATCCCCGGATATGGACAAATAGTAAAAAGATATAACATTTCCCAACGGGGTGGAAATACGAAAGATATTATCAAGGGAAATTATCCTAAAAAAAAGAAAGGAATATTAAATATTGGGAAGATCTCGAATATAAAATAATCAGTAGGTAAAATCATGGAGTTTTTTAAATGGAAAAAGAAAGTATATTATTGGATCATGCGCTTAGTATGCTTTTTTATAGACATCAAGATTCAAGCAGAGATGCGGCAGATTCAGTATGCAAGGCTATCAGAGAAGGCTTATGGTTCACTTTTCCAAAAGCATATTCTCCCAAAGATCGCAGACAATGGTTAAAAAGTTTTACAAATTTTTTGAATATTGACATAAAAAATCTTTTAGAGAGGTTGGACGAATGAATAGAATTATTTATTTGATAATATCTTTCTTTAAAAAAAGACGAGAACGCACAAAAAAAATTGATAGCCTTTTGGAAAATAAAGAAAAATTAGATGATGCATTAGCAGGAAGACAGGCTTTTACTGATACAATAACACAACTCGACAAACGACTTTACGGAATAGAGGAGGTGCAAAAGGTAAACACTAGTTTTTTGCAGACGATCTTGCTAATTGTCGACCGTCGGAGAAAGATCGAACCAGTATTCGAAGACCATAGAAAAAAAATTACAGGAGGAGAAGATTAAATGAAATATGATAATAGGGTTTTTAATAAGTATTTCAAAGATATATCTAAACCATTTGAACGCCCTTTAGGCAGCATCCGAGAAATAATTATACATGGAACCGGTGGTGGGAAAAATGAAGAATCAATAATAAATTGGATGCTATCCGGAGAACGTGCGGCGGAGTATAAAAAAGGAATTGCACTATACCATTATTCGATTGATAGAGATGGTTCAGTAACTCAAATAATTCCTGATAACTATTTTGTTTATCACTCTTCCTCGGGGGCTCATGACCGGGTAACTATTGGAATAGAATTACTTAATCCTTATGTTGATAATCACGGAGGGTACACCGACGAACAATATGTCAGTCTTTTAAATTTGATCAATGGACTAAAAGAAAAATATCCAATTACTGTGATTGCAGGTCACGGTGCTACTGGGAATAAATATAGTAACAAGCCTAAAAATTGCCCGGGAGAATTTTTTGACTGGGATATTGTACAGAACAGATTCAACGCAAAAAAAATATATGATGAAATATATGAGGTGGCCGCATGAAAAAAATATTTTTTAAAATTCTAGCAGTTGTTTTAAACAAGGTAGTATACAAACTTTCAGAACTTGATCTAATAATAGCTTTATGGGTTAAAAAATGTTTTAAAAAATCGGAGGATATATAAATGTTAAGTGGATTTTTCAGGGAAGATTCCCCACAGTCAATGACGAGACTTATCCATTTTCTTTCATTTATTGTAGGTGTGGGGCTTGCTTTTTATGGGGTCTTTATGAATAGAGATTTAGGCGGTCTCTCTATTCTCGTGGGGTCGTTTTTGGCAAGCGGAACAATTACTAAAACAGTGGGAAAAGTTTTTGAAGGTAAAAAAACGGACACTCCTACTATATCAGATAAGCCGGGAATATGAAAACTATTAGAACTATAATTGCGGTGATAATTATATTATGTATTGCTTTCGGTTCCGGAATATTTGTTGGAATAAAATTTTTACCATCCGATAAGATTGAAATTGGAAAACAGACTGAATATAAAACCGAACACAAATACGCTAATCTCAAGGATCCGGAATACAATCAGGAAAATTTCGACGCACTCAAAGCTTGTTTAAATTCTCCGTTAAATATGAAAGCCGAATCCTATAAAGACAATATAATTAGAGTAACCGCAGAAGATGCCTGCAAAAGCAACAGACTTGACGTAGAATTAGAAAGTCATGGGAACTGGAAAATATATGTAGGTTTTGGAGCAGTTGGAGCGTTGTTAGGTGGAACTATCGTTTACAAGTTAACAAAATAAGCAGGCATAAACCCAAAAATAATATTGGAAGTATAGTGTTATCATAGTATTTTATGTAATAGCATAACTTCCAATATTTTAATTTTATTTTATATTTAATCATTTTTTTCACGACATTTATTTTTTAAATAATTAATATCTTTCCGTATTCGATACAATACAGATTGTGTCGTCCCCATCCATTCACATATTTCATCCAAGCATTCTTTTATATCTTTATTCGCAGTATTGTCCTGCAACTCTTTTGCCGCCATATCCCATATTCCTTTCCATTTTGTATTTTGATGCCATATTTTTTAAATTATGTGCGTTAATAATTATATTATATTTTTCCTTTAATACCAGAGACCCTTCTCGATAATATTTTATATTTCTCACTACTTCACGCACTTGATCAATTCTAATGTTTGTCCAATAGCCTGATTGTCCTAATTTTCTACACATTATTTTTTGTCCTTATCGTTAGACCTGCATTCCAATCCCTTACAGCGTCCTATATTATTCCAACACCCATCTTCCGTAGCGGGATATGCAGTCTCATATTTTTTGCACCAGAAGACAATATTATTTTCTGGTGTCTCTTTAACCGTAGTATATTTACATCTTTTTAACATTTTTATTCTCCTTCACTAAATAAATCCCCTTGCTTTTCTTCTTTTTTCTCTATTTTTTTATCGGCACATTTGCTACAATTTATTTTTGCAGATACCGGCATATCTGTTTCAAAAACCACCTTCGCCCCACATTTGCAAAATCTTGTTTCTTCTCTCATTTTTTTAATCTCCTGTATTACAAAAAATGCTAATCCTCCTGCGCCCATCGCATATAATATAATTAAAATCATTTTTAAATAATTCATCTGTTTACCGCCAAGTAAATTTTATTTGAATATTGATCTGTAATTTTGTAATGTTTAAAGTTTTTATTGATCCCATGATTATAATAATACGCTGTAAGTTTTAAATCCCCCTGTGCTTTTTTGTAACATTTCGATAAATAATAAGCTCCGAATTTGATGTTGTCATTAGGATTTAATAATTTTTTGGGGTTATCTTTAGCGTGGACACTGTTTATCTGCATATAACCATAATCATGAGTATTATTTTTATTGCGCTTACTTATTATATTTCGCCCCTGTGATTCAACTTGGATAAATGCACATATTATCTTTGAGGGTATTTTATTAATTATAGCATATCTCTATACAATAGTATACAATTCTTTATCCAGCCATTTGTACTGATCATACAGTGGGTTACATTTGGGGTTAATATCCCCAAAACTAATACAAGCAAAAAAAATGATACTTAATAAAATTATTTTTTTAATCATAAATTTTTACATCTGATCGATCCATTTTTTTCATGGATATTAAATTGTATTCTTTGTCTTCAATATATTGCAAAATATCATTTGTGGCGACAAAAATTTTCTTGTAACAGTCTTCAGTATCTCTAATTCTCAATTCATAAATTTCATTCATTCCCCACCTCCAGTAAAGTAATCCCGGATTGCAAGATTTTAATCATCATCGCATTTTTATCGGCAGCAGTATGGGCAGCATCATGGGCAGCAGCATCAGCATCATGGGCAGCATAGGCAGCATCGACAGCAGCATAGGCAGCATGGGCAGCAGCATGGGCGGCAGCATAGGCAGCAGCATAGGCAGCATCGGTAGCATAGGCAGCATGGACAGCAGCATGGGCATCGGCAACAGCATCCAGCAATTGCTTCCTCGTAATTTTACCGTCTCTGAAATCCTTTATTGCTTGTATGCAATTGTACGCACGGGGGTCATTAGGATATTTTTCCTGATACTCCGGGAAAACTAACTCAGCCGCATATAATGCATAATTCACACATTGTTTATATGTCATACAATGTGCTATTAGCCAATCAGCGTATTCAAGTATCGTCCAATCATTGGTTTTAATATCTTCACGTATTAAATCCGTGAGTTCTACGCCGTCCGAATGCTTAGATTGGAAATACTCTATCCCAGAATCGCAAGCGCCCAATTTTTTTAATTTTTCAACTGTTATTTTCATTTCCAGCCTCCAGTAGAGTAACGCCATATTCCAAAATCTTAATCATCATCGCATTTTTATCGGCAAAAGTACCGGCGGCAGCATGGGCAGCATAGGCGGCATGGGCAGCGGCATAGGCGGCATAGGCAGCATAGGGGGCAAGGGCGGTATAGGCGGCTTCGGCGGCGGCATTAGCGGCATACTGTAATTCTCCCTTCATAATTTTCCCATCTCTAAAATCCTTTATTGCTTGTATGTAGTTGCGTACACGGGGGTCATTAGGATATTTTTCCTGATACGCCGGAAAAACCAATCTAGCCGCATATAACGCATAATCTATACGTTGTTCGTGCGTCATGCAATGCGTTATCAGCCAATCAGCGTATTCAAGTATCGTCCAATTATTAGTCCCGATATCTTCACGGATTAAATCCGTAAGTTCTACGCCGTCTGAATGCTTAGATTTAAAATACTCAATACCAGAATCGCAAGCATCTAACTCTCTTAATTTATCAACTGTTATTTTCATTTTTTGCCCTCCAGTAGAGTAACGCCATATTCTAAAATCTTAATCATCGTTGCCTTTTTATCGGCAGCAGCATAGGCAGCATGGGCAGCAGCATAGGCAGCATCGGTAGCAGCATGGGCGGAGTCATAGGCAGCATCGGCAGCATAATAGGCAGCATAGGCAGCATGGGCAGCAGCATGGGCGGAGTCATAGGCAGCATCGGCAGCATAATAGGCAGCATGGGCAGCATGGGCAGTAGCATAGGCAGCATGGGCAGCAGCATGGGCAGCATCGGCAGCAGCATAGGCAGCATCGGCAGCATCGGCAGCAGCATAGGCAGCATCGGCAGCATCGGCAGCATCGGTAGCAGCATGGGTAGCAGCATGGACAGCAGCAGTAGCAGCATGGGCAGCATCGGTAGCAGCATGGGTAGCAGCATGGGCAGCATCGGCAGCATCCAGCAATTGCTTCTTCGTAATTCCCCCATCTCTGAAATCCTTTATTACTTGTATGCAATTATGTATACGTGAGTCGCCAGGATATTCTCGCTCATACTCCGGTAAAGCCAACTCGGATGCATATAATACATAATCCACACATTGCTTATCTATCATACAATGCACCATTAACCAATCAGCATACCCAAGTATTCTCCAATCATTAGTAGCGATATCTTCACGTATTAAATCCGTGAGTTCTACGGCCTTAGTATGTTTGGACTTAAAATATTCTATCCCGGAATCGCAAGCGCCCAATTCTTTTAATTTTTCAACCGTTATTTTCATTTTTCTACCCTGCTATATATATTTTTTTTCTGAAATATAAAAATTCCCTGTCCAATTTCTTTTGATAAAATCTAATGCATAAATTGGATTTTCATATCTTTTAATTATTGTTTTCGTTTTATGATATATTATATAAACCATCCCATTTTTGGTTATTCTATCTTCTATATCAGATTTAATTTTTTCTTTATTTTTTAAGACTTCCCCTTTTAACACTCCGCTACTCCCAAATATTTTTTTTGCTTTTAATTTTCAATTCCAATTTATCTAATCTTTTATGGCGTTCAATAATTTCTGGTTTTGAAAAATAAACTTTATTATCTGTGAAGCCATTGAGTTCATGCCATAATTGATCCAAATATTTCTTTCTATTTTTAAAATAATCATTATACTCCATTACTCTCATTCAGATACCATCGCTTTACTACATATTCTTGGGTCGCATCCAGAGGGGCAATCCTTGCATATCACATTATATTTCCCATTATTATGTATAACATGTCTTTCGCATTGTTGTGATCTGCAAAATTTTACTCCGTCTTTTTTTATTTCTGTTATTGTCATCTGTATCACCTCTCCAACAAGATAATATACTTGATATTATTTGTCAAGCTTTTTTTCTTCTATTTCTATTTTTTTTTTTAAATAAAATTATGCTCCCGCTACATATACCTTAATCATTATTTCTTTTCTCCTGTTTTGATTTATGAAATTCCGGATATTTTTTTTCTAAATGTTTTAAGTAAATCAATTCGTCGATTTCGTCTTTTATTACTTCATATGGGTGTCTTTTTACGTCCATATAATTCATACTTTTTATTTTTAATATCACTAAATATTTTATCAATTTTAAAATCATATTATTCTCCATGTTTTATTCAAATATAGGCTTTTTTAAAAGATACACTGGTGGTTTGCGTTCGGTTTGTATTCTTTCACATTCTTTAACCAAATCTTTGAAATTTATTTTTGATTTATCGTTTTTTTTCTTTATCGGCCCAGACACCATAGGTGGATATTTTATTTTAAATCGTACCAGAGCGCCCTTTAGTTGCCAATAGGATAGATATATCCCATAATTTTCTTGTAATTTTTCTATTACCTGAGAATATTTTTCACACCCGACCAAAGAATCTTTTATAGCATTCAAGGTGGCAAAATCATATTTGCAATTTTGTTTGTATTGTACATCATTTACCTTTGCAAAATTATAAAATGATTTTAGAGATTTATTGTACAAACCTTTTTCTTTGCATATATCCCAAGCCGCCTTCATACGGTTGTCTTTTAATATTTCTCTTATCTCTTGTTTATTTTCTATACAACTCATTATACGGCTCATTATACAACCCTTCCTTCAATAATTTTTTTATTTTGCATAGTCCAAAATTTATTATCCTCACGGTTGTAAATTGCGAATGCATGGTTCCATTTATTCAACGGCATATATTTTGGGTGCAACTCGCACATACAGCCGAGTGACCAACAAGTAATTATTTTCCCATTTATACTCGATTCTGTGTATTCGGAACTCTGGTGGTAATGACCCATAACAGCGGAATCTTTAGTACGTAAATACAATGTTCTTGCTGGGACAGCCGGGCTAGTAACTCCCCCACGATATTCATGCCCGTGCAGAAAAGATAACCCCGAAAGATTTATATATTTATCTTCGGGGACATAGGTGATTCCCATATTATATAAATCCAATAAAACTTCTAGTCTGAATTCCGGCATCCCATAAAGAATAGTAGCCTTATCTTGCATGTACATTTCATGCCGTTTCTCATGATTCCCGAATTTGTAATATATTTTAGCTTTGGAATATACTGATTTTATTTCTTTAAGTAATGCTTTCGCCCGGTCACGTTCTTTGGGAAAATCGATTAAAGTGGGATCTTTGCAAAATTTACTTTCCATGAAGCAATCCATGAAATCCCCGTTAATTAAAACAAAATCAAGATCTAATTGATCGGTATAACGGAACATTGTCTCTAATGCGGAAATGGAATGAAATGGAACATGAACATCTGAAAATATTAAACCTTTGTTCCCTATTAAATTAAATGGTTTATATTCAGTTTCAATTGATTCGGGGATATTATATTTTTTCAATCTGTTCTCCTGTGTTAAAAATTTTTCATTTGATATTTTTTTTAATTTTAGTTTTCCGTTAGAGCCTTTGCGGTATCTGATCATATTGCGAACCGAATCTACATTTTTAAAATATAATGGGTGGGTGGAATATATTTTTTTTGCAATAGTTAAATTTCCCAAATTAGGATATTCTGACAAATATTTTTCTACTATTTCTTGTTGTTCATTCATTTTCCGCCTCCAGTAGAGTAATCCCGTATTGCAGGATTTTAATTATCGTTGCATTTATACCAGTAATATCATCAGCAGTCTGCTCTATACCATAAACAGCAACCAGTAATTCTTCCTTCGTAATTTTCCCATCTCTAAAATCCTTTATTGCCCGTCTACAATTATATACATGGGGTTCATTAGGGTACTTTTCTTCATACTCCGGTAAAGCTAATTCTGCCGAATATATAATATAATCTATATGTTGTTCGTGCGTCATACAACGTTGTATCAGCCAACTGGCATAGTTTAATATTCTCCAATAATTAGTAGCGATATCCTCACGTATTAGATCTATAAGTTCTACGGCATCCGAATGTTTGGATTTAAAATACTCTATACCGGAATCGCAAGCGTTTAACTCTCTTAATTTTTCAACCGTTATTTTCATTTTTTGCCCTCCAGTAGAGTAACGCCATATTCTAAAATCTTAATCATCGTTGCCTTTTTATCGGCAGTAGCATAGGCAGTAGCATAGGCAACATCGGCAGCATAGGTAGTACCAGCAATGCCATAGGCTACTTTAGAAATAATATAAGCGGCATAACCCACACAAGGATTAACATAGATATTATCGACAGCATCCAGCAATTGCTTCCTCGTAATTCCCCCATCTCTGAAATCCTTTATCGCCTGTATGCAATCATGTACACTGGAGTCATTAGGATACTTTTCTTCATACTCCGGTAAAGCCAACTCGGATGCATATAATGCATAATCCACACATTGTTTATATGTCATACAATGTGCTATTAGCCAATTAGCATGCTTGAGTATCGTCCAATCATTAGTTTCGATATCCTCACAAATTAAGTCTGTAAGTTCTACGCCCTTAGAATGCTTAGATTTAAAATACTCGATTCCGGAATCGCAAGCGTTTAGTTCTTTTAATTTTTTAACTGTTATTTTCATTTTTTTTTCTCCTTTTTAGAATGGGATATTTTCGTTAGAAAATGGATTATTATTTTCGGTTGGTGTATTTTTCACAGTAGATACCTTTGTATCTAAAAATTGTAAATTATTAACCACAATTTCAACCTTAGATTTTTTAATTCCGTCCTTTTCCCACCTCTGCTGCTGTAGTCTTCCCTCGATGGCTACCTTGCTTCCCTTATCGCAATATTGGTCTACAACTTCTGCAACCTTCCCAAAACAGACACAGTCAAAAAAATATGTCTCCTCTTTTTTACGTCCATTGCAAGCGATAGAAAAATTTACAATTCTCAAATCTCCTGCGACTTGTTTAATTTCTGGTTTTTTCGTTAATCGCCCGATAATTGTTATTACATTTAAATCATTCATTTTATTTTCTCCTGATAAAATTTGATCATATTTATTAAATCTTCATGCGAAAATTTAGGTGGTTTTTGAGATTTGATCACAAGTTTGTCGTATTCTTTTGCCCCAAATTTGTTTATAAAAAATCGAGTCATGCTCTCTGGGTGGTATTCGTGCGCCATATTACACCCTGAACATTGTGCATGACAATTTTTTTCGTCCCATCTTGTCGCAAAATTAGACCGTGTGATCAAATGGCCACATTGTATTACCGCAAAATCTGTTTTCGCTCCACATACACAACATTTATAATCGTCACGTTTCCGGATGTACAGGCTGAAAACTGTATCAAGTTTTTTTACTAATTGTTTATGTGTCATGTTTTCTAATTTCATTAGTCTAACATCCCTTTAAGGTGATTTATAAATTTATCCATTTTTATGTTATAATATTCTTCTCTGTCTTTTATCCCCTCAGAGTCTTTTTGCCACAATAAATACAGCACTCCTCGCATAATTTGTGATTTAGTTTTAGGTGCATCCGTGGGGCGCAATGGAGGTAAATCAATAATATCCTGTGGTTCTATTTCGTGGACATTAAAAGTAAAGTACCCCAATTGGTTTACCAATTCACACATTCTTTTCATGGCTTCTGGAGACACATTCTCTTGCGATTCTATTTTTAGTTTGATTGAATTTTTTTGAGTAATTTTGGCCTCTGCTATACAACCTGCGATCTGGAATATTTGTTCACGCATTTTTTTTCTCCAGTAAAGTGATACCGTATTCCAAAATCTTAATTACCATCACGTTTTTATCAGAAACAAAAGTACTGGCAATAGTGTAAGTTGCGAAGGCAATATCGGCCGCAACTAGTAATTCCTTCTTCGTAATTTTTCCATCTCTAAAATCCTTTATCGCCTGTATGCAATCATGTATACGGGAGTCGTTAGGATATATTTTATTGTACGTCGGAAGTCCTAATTCGGCCGCATATATAATATA
>Ga0153915_10000472_pt1 | contig 37325 bp, 25 predicted proteins | sample Opewatmetagenome_2_FD_107003 | JGI IMG/M metagenome (GOLD analysis project Ga0153915, IMG submission 107003) | Freshwater wetland microbial communities from Ohio, USA - Open water 3 Core 3 Depth 3 metaG | ecosystem: Environmental > Aquatic > Freshwater > Wetlands | place: USA: Ohio, Lake Erie... | reverse complement strand
GCCGGGGTGAACGCGTACTTCGTGACGTCGGCCTACAACGTCTCGCCGCACGCCGTCATCGCCGACACCTGCGCGGGCTGCCACGTCAAGAAGGTCCCGTCGAGCGTCTCGACCGCGAACGACAACCACACGTTCAAGGCCGACGAGACCATCTGCTCGCAGTGCCACGTGGCGGGCGTGGACCTCGCCGCCATCCAGGGTGAGTTCCGCGCGGCGCGCGCGGACGTGCTCAACGCGATCAGAACGGCGATCAACGGCGCGCTCGGCGCAACGCCGAGCTACACGGTGGTGCCCGAGAACCTCACCACGGGCAACACGGCGACGACACCCATCACGCTGACGCAGCTCCCGACGGCGCTCGAGCTGGCGACGCAGCACGGGTCGCCCGTGTTCGTGTTCACGCTCGCCACGGCGGTCCCCGATCCGTTCGGCACCGGCGGCGCGACCACGACGACCATCGTGACGAAGCCGGGTGCCATCCTGAACGGTGGGACGACGGCGATCATCGCGGGCAACGCCCTCATCGCCAAGGCCAACTGGAACCTGCTGCTCGTCAGCTCGCAGGTGGGCGACCCCGCCGGCAACGTGCAGCACAACCGGCCGTTCGTGTTCGACGTGCTGGGCGCGACGAAGGCCGCGGTCCTGGCCGGCGGCGCGCTGTAGTCACTGGAAGGCCCCGAAGCGGTCCGCCGCTCCGGGGCCTTCGGCGGTCCTCGAGAGGGGGACCCCGGCCCGGATCGCTCGCGCGATCCGGGCGCTTCTTTTTTTCCCCCGGCGCAGGCTGGGTCGTACATCGCACTGCGTGTGTTATTTCGCCCATGACCCAGGAACGGGTGGGTGAAATCCCCCAGGCATCGTCCTCGACCTCTCAGCCGTGCGCAGAAGGTGCACGTCTTGGGGAACGGGACGCGTAGGTCGTGCCGCACCCACGGACGCGTTGGGCCGCGAAAGAAGCCAAGCCGTAAGGGTTAAGTGGCGGCGCGCGAATGCGCGCCGCGCGTCGCCCCAGCGGGTAGGGGCCGTTGGCGCAGGAAATTCGCCCCGAAATACCGGCACCAATCTAGCAAGCCATTCCGCCGCAACTCGAGACCGCAGCGCCCGCAATTTCGCAACATCCCTCTCAAATTGCTGGAGATCAAGGACATGCAAACGTCAAAGACGAAGGGGCTGGCCCTGCTGACGATGGCCGCCCTCGCGCTTTCGGCCTGTTCGGGCAGTGACGGCGCGAACGGAATCAACGGGACGAACGGGACGAATGGCACGAACGGAACGACCGGCCCCACCGGTCCGACTGGCCCGACTGGGACGACCGGTCCCACTGGCCCGACCGGTCCCACGGGCCCGGGCGCTCCGGTGCCTCCCGGCGCCGGCCTGCAGATCGCGATCCTGTCGGCCACTGCGCCGGCCACCGGCCCGCAGACGGTCACCTTCACGGTGAAGGACGCGCAGGGTAACCCGGTCGACTTCATGGCCGAGCTCGCCGCCGGCGCCTTCGGCACCACGCGCGGCCCGCGGTTCAGCATCGCCCAGGCGAGCACGCCTGGCGGGACCTACGATACGAACCTATACCAGACCGCCACCGCGGGTGACCCCGCCGGCACGCAGACGCGGCCGACCAACCTTCCGTCCAGCATCGCGCTCGGCGTCGCCGCCGCGAACTACACCGCGAACGCCGACGGCTCATACACCTTCACCTTCCCGACGACGGCGGCCCAGGGCCTGCCGACGCTCGCGACCGGCTTCCCGCTCGCCCCGGTCCAGGCCAACCAGACCCTGATCGGCATCCAGGCCTCCCGCACCTTCAACGGCGTCGCCTACCCGGTCGGCGCGTCGTTCGAGTTCATCCCCGCCGGCGGCGCGGCCACCCCGCGCCAGGTCGTCGCCGACGCGGCCTGCAACGCCTGCCACAAGAACATGACGGCGCACGGCTCTCGCCGCACGGTCGATCTCTGCCTCACCTGCCACACGCCGGGCTGGATCATGGCCGCGAGCGCCACCAACACGGCGAACCCCATCGACTTCCGGCAGATGATCCACCAGATCCACGAGGGCCAGACCATGGCCCCCGCGGCCGGGCCGGCGCGGGTGTACCAGTGGAGCGCCACGAACGACTTCAGCGACGTCTCCTTCGCGCCGCCCAACTCGGTGCAGAACTGCACCATGTGCCACCAGGGCGCCCAGGCCAACCTCTACAAGTCGAACCCCTCGCGCGCCGCCTGCGGCTCCTGCCACTACACGCTCGATTTCTCGACGCACATGGGCGGCCAGACGACCGACGCCAACTGCCCGACGTGCCACACGGCCGACACCGGTGGCGTCGCACCGCCCACGGGCGTGGTCCACTCGCCGAACTTCTCCTCCGGCACGCTCTTCACCGGCAACGCGGGCGCCCCGCGGACGGTCGACGTGTCCATCGATTCGGTCGACGTCTCCAACCCGGCTGCCTCGACCGTGACCTTCACGGTCAAGATCAACGGCGTGGCGGCGGACATCAAGACCACTCCGATCACCTCGCTCCGGTTCACCATCGCCGGGCCGACCGTTGACTACGGCACCGCAGTCGGCGGCGCCCCGTTCAACGCGCCGGTCACGGTGACCGGCTTCGCCCAGGGTGGCTACATCCAGTCGGCGGCCCTCGGCGGGACCTCCGGCGCTGCGCTGCTCACGGCCACCGGCACGGCCGGCCAGTTCACGGCCGCCCTGCCCAACCTCACCGCCCTCAACGGCCAGTCGATCGGCGTGGGCGTGGAGGCCTACAGCATCGAGTACGCCCCGGTCAGCGCGACCTGCGACGCCGTCGCCGGCCCGGCCTCGGCGACCTGCTTCGCCAAGGAGTGGGGCCAGAGCCCGACCCCGGTGAGGTACTTCAAGGTCGGCGCCACCACCGGCGCCGTCGCGCGCCGCACCATCGTCGACAACGCCAAGTGCAACAAGTGCCACGAGGACCTTGGCTTCCACGGCGGCGAGGCGCGCAAGGGGCCCGCCTACTGCGCGATGTGCCACAACTCGAGGAACGTGAACGACGAGCGCACCTCCCAGTACGAGGTGGACCCGGTCTCGGGCCTCGCCTTCACGAAGACGCCGAACACCGTCCAGCTGTCGGTGATGGTCCACAAGATCCACAAGGGCGGCGACCTCGCGAACCAGTACGCGATCGGCGCCACGCGTGACTTCCGGGCCGATCCGACGGCGAATCCGCCCAGGGCCGAGGGCGAGGCTCCTCCGCAGGTGTTCAAGGGCGCCTTCCCCGGCGACCTGAAGGACTGCCAGACCTGCCACGTCGCCGGCGGCTACGGCCTCCCCGACGATACCGTGCTGCCGACCCGCTTCGTCACCTTCACCTGCACCGAGGCCCCGGCCGCCGACACGAACATGGTCTGCGGGACGCTGAGCGCCACGGGCGGCGTCATCGCACCCGACTCGGTCGCTGGTGACACGTACTGGTCGAAGACGGAGGCCTACGTCGGCTCGGGCGCTGCGCACTGCGGCAGCTGCCACGACACCACCGCCGCCAACACGCACTTCCAGCTCAACACGCTTTCCGGCGTCGAGTCCTGCGCCGTGTGCCACGGCGACGGCCGGTTCATGAGCCCGCTCGACGTGCACGTTCCGTCTCCGTAGTCTGAGGGGAGGGACCCCAGGTCCCATCGACCGGGCCCGCCTCCGCCACCGTGCGGAGGCGGGCCCGACTCTTTTTCGGCGGCCGGGTGCCGGACCGGGCCGGCGCGAAGACGTGGCCCCTGGGCGAAGGGGGAGCGCGCGTGGGAAGATGACCTCATCGCCCGCGACGCCTCAGCCCCGGGGGCGCCCCGTACTCCCATCCGCTCCGCGGCCGTGCGGCTGGCCGCGCTCGCGAGCGCCCGGCCGGCGATCGCCGTCTCGGCGGCGGCCGCCGCCGCGTACCTCGGCACGCTCGGCAACGCCCCTGTGCTCGACGACGGCTGGGTCATCTTCGAGAACCCGCTCGTCCGCAGCCTCGCCAACGTCCCGCGCATCCTCCGCGAGCCCTACGGCTTCGGCGGGCCGTCGACCACCGGGGGCCTCTACCGGCCGGTGACCACGCTCAGCTACGCGCTGAACTACGCCGCCGGCGGCCGCGCGGTCTGGGGCTACCACGCGGTGAGCCTCCTCCTCCACGTCGTCTGCACGGTCGCGGTCCTGGCCCTCGCCCGGCGCGTCGTCGCCGCCGTCGCGCCGTCGCGCGCCGGACCGGCCGCGCTCCTCGCGGCCCTGCTCTTCGCGGTGCACCCGGCGCACGTCGAGGCGGTGGCCGCGCTCACCGGCCGGGCCGAGCTGCTGGCCGCGCTGGGCGCCCTGGCGAGCCTCCATCTCGCGGCCACGCGCGCCGCCGCCATCTGGCGCCTGCCGGCCGCGCTCGGCGCGCTCCTCCTCGGTGTCCTCTCCAAGGAGAACGCGGCGGCGACGCCGCTCCTCTTCGCGATCCTCGGAACCGCCGTGCCCTCCGCGGCCGGCCTCTCCGCCCGGCCGGGCCTGCGCACGCGCGACGGGCGGCGAGCCCTGGCGGCGCTCCTCGCGGTCTCCACCGCCCTCGCCGCCGCCGCGGCGGTGTACTTCGCCATCCGGCCCGGCACGGGAGGGGCGGGCGTGCCGGTGGCGTCCCGCTGGTTCGGCGGCCAGACGCGCGCCGTGGTCCTCGGCACCATGAGCCGGGCGCTGCTCGAGTACCTTCGCCTCCTCGCCGTGCCCCACCCGCTGGGCGTCGACTTCTACTACGCGAGCCGGATCCCGTTCATGCCGTGGTGGTCCGCCGCCGCGCTGTGGAGCGCGCTCGCGTGGGGGTCGCTGCTCGCGCTCGGCCTGTTCTCCCTGCGCCGCGCGCCCGTGCGGGCCCTGGGCATCCTCTGGATCTTCGCGGCGCTGATCCCGGTGTCGAACGTCGTCCCAACCGGCGTCCTCATGGCGGAGCGCCTCCTCTACCTGCCGTCGGTGGGGTTCTGCCTCTGGGCCGGCCACGGCCTCGCCTGGACGAGGGAGGCGGCCGCGCGGCGGTGGCCGGGGCGCGCCCGGCCCGCGCGGGCCATTGCCGCGGCGACGGCGCTGGCGCTCCTCGCCCTCGCGGCGAAGACGGTCCAGCGCGGCGCGGAGTGGCGCGACGCACGCACGCTCTGGGAGGCGGAGCTCCGCAAGGAGCCGCTCGACCCGGTGGTGAACAACAACCTGGCCGTGGCGTACACCGCCGGGGGCGACCTCGTCCGGGCCCGGGAGCGCCTGCAGGTGGCCCTGCGCACCGCGCCCGCCTACTGGCGCGCCCATGTCAACCTGGGGATCGTGGAGCAGCGGAGCGGCCGGATCGACCTGGCGCTTCGCTCCTTCGCGACGGCCCAGCGTATCGATCCATTGGCGCCGAGCCCGCTGTTCTTCGCGGCCCTGGCCCTCGCCGATCGGGGGGACCTGGCGGAGGCCGTGGAGCTGCTCGCGCGCGCCGAGCGCCTTGCCCCGGAGGATCCCCGCACGCGCCTCTGGCGCGGCCGCTTCCTCGCCCGCCTCGGCCGGTCCGCCGAGGCGCGGGCCGAGCTGGCGCGCGCCGCCGAGCTCGACCCGGCCGATGGACAGGCCCGCGCCGAGCTGGCGGAGCTGGAGCGCGGCGCACCCGGGCGGTCCGACCCCCCGGGCGATAGAATCCACCCGTGAAGCTCGACATCGACATGGGGGGGGCGAGGCTGCCGGCCCCCCCATGCCCCCCGCTGGCTCCGGGTCAGGCTCATCCGCCTGCCCCGACGCTCGCACGGGAGCGCGGTCCGTGAAACTGCGACGGGTCTACCCCCTCATCATCGCCTTCGTCATCGTCCCCGCGGCGCTGATGCTGACGGTGGGCATCCTCATCCTGGTGTTCGGCTCCGCGCCCCGGGACATCGTCTTCGGAACGCTCATCCTGGCGCTCGTCGGCACGACCATCGCCGGCGTCATCGCCACGCTGGTCGTCCTCTACCGCGAGGCCTACCTCGGCAGGCTCCAGACCGAGTTCGTGAACAAGGTCTCGCACGACCTGCGCACCCCGCTCACCAGCATCCGCATGTTCGTCGAGACCCTGCAGATGGGGCGGCTCGCCGACCCGGAGCGGCAGAAGGAGGCCCTCGGGATCATCGCCGAGGAGACCTCCCGCCTCTCCTCCCTCATCAACCGGCTCCTCGACTGGGCCCGCATGGAATCGGGGCGGCGCAGCTACGAGCTCGTGCCGACGCCGGTGGAGGACATCGTGGACGCCGCGCTCCAGGCCTTCGAGCCGCAGCTCGTGATCCAGCCCGCCGAGGTGACGCGCAGCGTCCAGCCCGGGCTTCCGCCGGTGCTCGCCGACAAGGACGCCCTCTCGGAGGCGCTCCTCAACCTCCTGCAGAACGCCCACAAGTACACCGGCACCCGGAAGAAGATCGCCGTCACCGCGCGGCGCAGCGGCCCCACCGTCCTCGTCGCGGTCTCGGACAACGGGCCCGGCATCCGGATCGCCGACCAGAAGCGCATCTTCGACAAGTTCTACCGGGCGAAGGACCCCCTCGACCGCTCCATCGAGGGGAGCGGCCTCGGGCTGTCCATGGTGAAGCACATCGTCATCGCCCACGCGGGGCGCATCTCGGTCTCGAGCGAGCTCGGCGAGGGGGCGACCTTCACCATCGCGCTGCCGACCGTGGAGGCGCTGGCATGAGCGAGAAGATCCTGGTGGTGGAGGACGACCCCTCGATCCTCCGCGGATTGCAGCTCAACCTCGGGATGGAGGGGTACCAGGTGCGTTCCGCCATGGACGGGGAGGCGGGCCTGCGGCTCGCCCGGAGCGAGCGTCCGGACCTCCTCATCGTGGACGTGATGCTCCCGAAGCTCGGCGGGCTGGAGCTCATCCGCGAGTTGCGGCGCGAGGACCCGGACCTGCCCATCCTGGTGCTCTCCGCCAAGGGCACGGAGGGCGACAAGGTGGCGGGACTGTCGCTCGGCGCCGACGACTACGTGGTGAAGCCCTTCGCCCTGAAGGAGCTGCTCGCGCGCATCGACGCGGCGCTGCGCCGGCGAAGGGCGCGCGGCGAGACTGGACCGGACAGGGCGGCGCGCCGGTTCGGCGAGGTGGAGCTGGACCTGCACGCCCGCCGGGTGACCGCCGCGGGGACGGAGCTCAGCCTCACCGCGCGCGAGTTCGACCTCCTCGCCTTCTTCGTCGGCCACCCGGGGCGGGTGTACACGCGCGAGCAGCTGCTCGAGCTGGTGTGGGGGGCGAGCCACTTCGGCACCGTCCGCACCGTGGACAACTTCATCGCGCGCCTGCGGGCCCACATCGGCGACGACGCCGAGCGGCCGCGGCATCTCGAGACGGTGCGCGGGATCGGCTACCGCTTCAACCCGTGACGGCCGCCCGGATCGCGGCGATCACCGCCCCATCCTCCTCCGGCATCACCGTGCGGGGATCGAGGACCACCTGGTCCTCCTCGATTCGGGCCACGACCGGCGGGTCGGCGCAGCGCAGCCGGGCGGCGAGCGCCTCGGCGTCGCCCGGGGGAAGGGCGAGCACGCGCGTCTCGAGCGTCACGCCCGGGAGCGTGCCGCCGCCCACCGCCGACGTGCTCGCCTTGACCCGGGCGCCGGCGCCGGCCGTGCCGAGGGCCGCGAGCCAGGCCTCCGCCCTCGCCTCGAGCGCCTCGATCGGCTGGGCGATGGCGCGCCACACCGGGACCTTCCGCTCGGCCTCGCCCCGCTCGTAGTGGGCGAGCGTGGCCGAGAGCCCGGCGAGCGTGATCTTGTCCACGCGCAGGGCCCGGAGCAGCGGGTGGCGCCGGCAGAGGTCCACCGCCTCGCGCCTCCCGGCGAGGACGCCGGCCTGGGGCCCGCCGAGCAGCTTGTCGCCGGAGAAGGCGACGAGGTCGGCGCCCGTCCGCACCCGCTCGGGAACGGTGGGCTCCTCGCCCAGGCCGAACGCGGCGGTCGGGAGCAGCGCCCCCGAGCCCAGGTCCTCGACCACCCAGACGCGCGCGCGGCGGCCGAGATCCACCAGCTCCTCGAGCGAGGCGTCGTGGGTGAAGCCGGAGAGGCGGAAGTTGGAGCGGTGAACCGAGAGCAGCATCCGCGTCCGCTCGCGGACGGCGCCCTCGTAATCGCGCAGGTAGGTGCGGTTGGTGGTCCCCACCTCGACGAGCGCCGCGCCGGAGCGGCGCAGCACGTCGGGGATGCGGAAGCCGCCGCCGATCTCGACCAGCTGCCCGCGACTGACGATCACCTCGGGGGTTCCGCCCTCCACCGGCCCCCCGCCTCCAGGGCGCGTCTCGCCGAGCGCCGCCAGGGCCAGCATGACGGCCGAGGCGCAGTTGTTCACGACGATCGCCGCCTCGGCGCCTGCGAGGCGGCAGAGCGCCGCGGAGGCGTGGCCGTAGCGGTCGCCCCGCTCCCCCCGCTCCAGGTCGTACTCGAGGTTGGTGTAGCCCGTCCCGGCGAGCCGCATCGCCTCCAGGGCCTCCTCGGACAGCGGGGCGCGGCCGAGGTTCGTGTGGATGACGACGCCGGTGGCGTTGACGACGCGCCGAAGCGTGCCCCTCGCCTCGCCGGAGAGCCGCCCGAGGAGGCTCGCCTCGATCTCGGCGGCCGGAGGGCAGGAGGTTCCCGCGAGCACCTCGGCGCGCAGCGCGTCCAGGGTCGCGCGCACCGCCTCCATCACCGGGGCGTGGCCGAGACGCGCGACGAGGCCAGCCCGGTCGGCGGCGGCGAGCAGCCGGTCCGCCTTGGGCAGCTTCCGCGCCTCGGCGGCGGCGGAGATGTCGGTCCGGGTCCCGGCCATGGGCCGACATCGTACACCCGCCCCGCCGGCCCATCCGCTCCCCGGCAGGCCCCGCAAAGGTCAGAAGATGGTTGCCCGATCCGGGCGGAACGGGGTAATCCTTTCGCCTCCCTATGACCCCGATCCTGGACAATCCGGCTGCGGCCCAGTCGTACCTCTGGGCCATCATCCTCCTGCCCCTCGCGGGCGCGGCGGTCAACGGGTTCTTCGGCCGCAGGCTCGGCAAGGCGAACACCGCCCTCGTCGCCATCGGCGTCCTGGCGGGGTCGTTCGCGCTCTCGCTCATCGCCTTCGCCTACGCTCTGGCGGGGCCTCAGCCGCTGCGCTTCGTCGGCGAGCCCTGGTTCCGCATCGTCGGGCCCGACGGGCAGGTCGTCGTGTCGGCGGCATGGGGACTGCTCGTGGACAGGCTCTCCGGGACGCTCATCCTGGTGGTCACGGGCGTCGGCTTGCTCATCCACGTCTACTCGGCGTCGTACATGTCGCACGAGGACGACTTCGGGTACGCCCGCTTCTTCGCCTACCTGAACCTCTTCATCGCGGCCATGCTCACGCTGGTCCTCGGCGACAGCCTCATCCTCACCTTCGTCGGGTGGGAGGGCGTGGGCCTCTGCAGCTACCTGCTCATCGGCTTCTGGTACACCGACGAGCAGAAGGCGTTCTGCGGGCGCAAGGCCTTCGTCGTGAACCGCATCGGCGACTTCGGCTTCCTCATCGGCCTGTTTGCGCTGCTCTCGATCTTCGGCACCGCCGACTACGGCCAGCTCGCCGCCCGCGCGGCCGGCCTCCAGGGCGGCGCGCAGCTCACGAACGGCATCTTCGCGGGCTGGACCGTCCAGGCCGCCCTGACCTTCGCGACGCTCGGCCTCTTCGTGGGCTGCGCCGGAAAGAGCGCCCAGCTTCCCCTCTACGTCTGGCTGCCCGACGCCATGGCCGGCCCCACCCCGGTCTCGGCCCTGATCCACGCCGCCACCATGGTGACCGCCGGGGTGTACCTGGTGGCGCGCACGAGCTTCCTCTTCGCGCTCTCGCCCGCATCGATGGCGGTCGTGACCACCGTGGGCGCGGCGACGGCGCTCTTCTCCGCGACCATCGCCTTCGCCCAGACCGACATCAAGAAGGTGCTCGCCTACTCCACGGTGAGCCAGCTCGGCTTCATGTTCATCGGCGTCGGCGTCGGTGCGTACTTCGCTGGCGTGCTGCATCTCGTCACCCACGCCTTCTTCAAGGCCTGCCTCTTCCTCGGGGCGGGCTCGGTGATGCACGGCATGGGAGACGACACCGACATCCGCAACATGGGCGGTCTGTGGAAGAAGATGCCCGGGACGGCCCTGACCTTCCTCGTCGCCACCTTCGCCATCACCGGCATCGTCCCGCTGTCGGGCTTCTTCTCGAAGGACGCCATCCTCGCGAGCGCGCTCTTCGCCCACAACTCCATGACGGCGGCGTACCCGTGGGTCGGCGTCGCCGCCTACGCCATGGGGACCCTCGCGGCGGCCGGCACCGCCTTCTACATGATGCGGCTCTTCGCCCTCACCTTTGCGGGCGCGCCGCGCACCGAGGCGGCCAGGCACGCCCACGAGTCCTCGCCGGTGATGACGGTGCCGCTGTGGATCCTGGCGCTGCTCTCGGTCGTGGCGCTCGTCCTGGGGCTCCCGGGCGAGGGGCCCTGGGGCGAGGTCTTCAAGCGCTTCGCCGACCCCACCTTCGCGCCGGCGATCGCGCGGCTCGGCGCCGGCGGCCACCACGCCACCTGGCCCTTCTTCGTGGCCTGGGCCGTCGCGGCGGTCTTCGGCGGGCTCGGCTGGTCCATGTACGCCGGGGCGCTCCGCGGGGCCCCCGCGCGGCTGGCCCTGCGCTTCCACGGCCTCTACCAGCTCGTTCTCGAAAAGTTCCGCGTGGACGAGCTGTACGACGCGGTGATCGTCGGGCCGCTCAAGAAGATCGCGTACGCCCTGTGGCGCTTCGTGGACGCCTTCCTCATCGACGGGCTCCTCGTGAACGGTACCGCGCGCGCGGTGGCGGCCTTCGGCAACGTCTTCCGGGTCCTGCAGAACGGCGACGCGCAGCGGTACGCCGCCGTCATCGCGGTGGCTGCGGCCGTCATCCTCTGGACCGCCTTCGGGACGGGAGGGCGCTAGCCGATGCCGACCCTGCTCAACGTCGTCGTCTTCCTGCCCCTCGCCGGCGCCTTCGTCGGGGCGGTCTTCCCCCGGGATGAGGCCCGGCAGCACAAGGCCAGCGCGCTCGTCTTCTCCCTCGTCACCTTCGCCCTGTCGCTCGGGCTGTGGTTCGGCTTCGAGGCGTCGCGCGGCGCGCCCGAGTTCCAGTTCGAGACCCAGGCTCCGTGGATCGCCACGCTCGGCATCGGCTACCACGTCGGGCTCGACGGGGTGGCGCTCCTCCTGCTCATGCTCACCACCGCGCTGACGCCGGTGGTGATCCTGTCCGCGTGGAACGCGATCCAGGATCGGGTGAAGGAGTTCATGATCGCCCTCCTGGTCCTCGAGACCGCGATGATCGGGACCTTCGCCGCCCTCGACCTCGTCCTCTTCTACGTCTTCTGGGAGGCGATGCTCATCCCGATGTACCTGCTCATCGGGATCTGGGGCTCGGACAACCGCGTCTACGCGACGGTGAAGTTCTTCGTCTACACCTTCGTGGCGAGCGTGCTCATGCTCGTCGCCATCCTCTACGTCTACGTCCACGACGGGTACACCTTCGACTACGTGAAGGCGCGCCAGGCGCTCGACGTCTCGGCCGAGGCGGGGAGGTGGCTCTTCCTCGCCTTCGCAGTGGCCTTCGCGGTGAAGGTGCCGATGTTCCCGCTGCACACCTGGCTGCCCGACGCCCACACCGAGGCGCCCACCGCCGGGTCGGTCATCCTGGCGGGCGTCCTCCTCAAGATGGGCACCTTCGGGTTCTTCCGCTACGCCCTGCCGCTCTTCCCCGAGGCGGCGCTGCACTACCGCCCGGCCGTCGCGGCGCTGGCGCTCGTCGGCATCGTCTACGGCGCCCTGATGTGCTTCGTGCAGCCGGACATGAAGCGGCTCGTCGCTTACTCCTCGGTCTCGCACCTGGGGTTCGTCATGCTCGGCATGATGGCCCTCACCGCCGAGGGGCTCACCGGCTCCGTCTACCAGATGTTGAACCACGGCGTCTCCACGGGCGGACTCTTCCTCCTCGTCGGCATGCTGTACGAGCGGCGCCACACCCGGCTCGTCTCCGAGTACGGCGGCATCGCCAAGCAGGTCCCCTGGATCGCCGCCGCTTTCGTGGTGGTGACGCTCTCCTCCATCGGCCTCCCCGGCACCAACGGCTTCGTGGGCGAGTTCCTCATCCTTTCCGGCACCTGGCTCGCCCGGCTGCGCGGGGCGCCCTGGCTCGCCGCCGCCGCCGCGACCGGCGTCATCCTCGGCGCCGTGTACATGCTGCTCCTCGTGGAGCGCGTCTTCTTCGGCCCGATGCGCAACGACGCCAACCGCGGCCTGCCCGACCTCAGCGTGCGCGAGGGCTTCGTCCTCGCCCCGGTCCTCCTGCTCATCGTGGCCATGGGCATCGCCCCGATGCCGTTCCTGGCGCCCGCCAAGGCGCCGGTGGACCGGCTCATCGTCAGGTTCCAGGCGGCGGAGCGGCGCATGCGGGTCGAGGACCCGGGACTCCCCGAGCAGGTCGGCACGGTCCGCCCCGCCTTCGCCCAGGCGCTGGCGCCCGCGGCGGTCCCGGCGCCGGCCGCGGATCCCGCCCACGGGAGCCACTGACATGACCGCCTTCTCCCTCTCGGACCTGGCCGCGCTCCTCCCCGTCGTCCTCCTGGTGGCGGGCGGCATCGTCCTGCTCATGTCCGAGGTGTTCCTGACCTCGGGCCGGCGCGGCTACCAGGCCTGGCTCGCGGTGGGGTTCGCGGCGGCCGCGGCCCTCGCCGCCACCGCGGCCCCCGCCTCGCGCCTCTTCGGCGGGCAGGCCTCCTCGGACGGCTTCTCCACCTTCGTCACGGTGACCGTGTGCGCGGGACTGGCCCTGTCGGCGCTGGTCGGCGCCGGCTGGCTCCACGCCCGCGGCGTCGAGCGCGGCGAGTACTACGCCCTCGCCCTCTTCGGCTCCTCCGGCATGGCGCTCCTCGGCATGGCCACCGACCTGCTCGTGGCCTTCATCGCCATCGAGGTGATGAGCCTCTCGACCTACGCCCTCGCCGCCTACCCGCGGCGCGGGCGCCGTCCGGCCGAGGCGGCCTTCAAGTACTTCATCCTCGGCGCCTTCTCCTCGGCCCTGTTCCTCTACGGCGCGGCGCTCGTCTACGGGGCGACCGGCTCCCTGCTCCTCGCCGACCTGGCCAGGGGGCGCCAGAGCCCGTTCCTCGTGCCCGGCCTCGGGCTCGTCGCCGCCGGCCTCGCCTTCAAGGTGGCGGCGGTGCCGTTCCACGCCTGGGCGCCGGACGTGTACGAGGGCGCGCCGACGCCGGTCACGGCCTTCATGGCGGCGGGCGTCAAGACCGCGGCCTTTGCCCTGCTCGCGCGGGTCTTCCTCGCCGGGGCGGGCCCGTCCGCGGAAGCCGGCGGCGCCTTCGCGGCCGTGGTCGCGGCGCTGGCGCTGCTCACCATGGTCTTCGGCAACCTGCTCGCGCTGCCGCAGCGCAGCGTGAAGCGGATGCTGGCCTACTCCTCCATCGCCCACGCCGGGTACCTCCTCGTCGGTGTGGTGGCGGCGGGCGCGGCCGGAGACGACGGCGCCCGGCAGGCCGCCCTGTCCGGCATCCTCTTCTACCTGGCCTCCTACACCGCCACCGTCATCGGCGCCTTCACGGTGGTGGCGGCGCTGGAGCGGCGCGGCGCCGGCCCCGACGACGAGCCGGCCGACGCCTGGGACCTCGCGCGCTTCGCGGGCCTCTCGCGCCGGCGGCCGGCCCTCGCCTTCGCGATGGCGGTCTTCATGCTCTCGCTCGCGGGCGTCCCGCCCACGGCCGGCTTCGTGGGGAAGCTCCTCGTGTTCCAGGCCGCCGTGCAGGCGCAGAGCTACCTCCTCGCGGTGCTCGGCGTGCTGACGAGCGCGCTCGGCGCCTACTACTACCTCCGCGTCGTGGTCTACATGTACATGCGGCCGGCGGAGGGCGCCGAGGAGGCCGCGCCGGGGGCGGCCCTCACCGTGGCCGTGGCCGTGGCTGCGGTGGCCGTGGTGGCGCTCGGCATCGGACCGGAGCTCGTCGCCTCGCTCGCGCGGGCGGCGACGATGGGCAAGCTCTAGCCCGGGCTCCCCGTGCGGCTGCTACGCCGCGTACCGGAGCAGGTCCTCGACGTCGAAGGGCTTCCTGAGCAGCGGGAAGCCGCGCACCGAGGTCACGGGCGCACGGGGCCGGCGAGCCGGGCGGCGATGGCGGAAGGGGCGAAGGGCTTCTGCAGCGTCGTGATCCACGGGTGGCGGCGTGCCGCACCCGCGAGCACCTCGGGGTAGGTCCCGGTGGCGAAGACGCGGATCCCGGCGAGCTTCGCGAGACACGAGAAGAGGGCATCCGCCCCCGGCAGGAAGCAGTCCACGAGGCAGGCGCCGAAGGCCTGGCGGGCGAGGCGGCGGAGCGCGTCCTCGACGTCGGGTGAGGTGACGACGGGGATGCCGTCGAGCTCGAGCGCGATGGCGAGCGCCTTGCCGAAGTTCCGGTCGCCGTCGACGAGGAGCAGGGGCGCCATCCAGTACCGCCTCCGTAGGAGAAGAATGGAAGTGCAGCGCGCAGCTGAAGTGGCGGGGGGTACCTACTCCAACGAGCTGCGCTGCACCTCCAGCGAAGCCAGGTACAACCCGCGTGCCACGGCGCGGGAGGAGCGGGCTGGCCGGTCAAGAGCTCGAAATCACGTCATCTTCCTGGTAGTCCGGCACCACCGGTGGGACGCTGGATCGCGATCCGCGGCGGGGGCGCGTTTCAGGATCGAAACGGGCCTTTCAGGACTGAAACAGCCCCTCAGCCCGGTGACTCCTCGCCCCCGCGGGCGAGGCCGAGGCGCTTCATCTTGCGCCAGAGCGTCGTGGAGGAGACGCCGAGCTCCAGGGCGACGCGGCCGAGGTCCCCGCCACAGTGAGCGAGCGCCGCCTCGATGCTCCGCCGCTCGGCGGCCTCCACCGCGTGTGCCAGCGTGAGTCCACCCGGCTCGGGTGGCGCGCCGTCGAGGAGGATGTCCGCCGCATGGATTTCCGCCCCGGGCGACAGGGCCGCCGATTGCTCGATCATGTTCTCCAGCTCGCGGACGTTGCCGGGCCAGGGGTGGGAGACCAGCTTCGCGAGGGCCTCGGGGGCGAGGGTCTTCCGGCCGCCGGTGCGCTGGTTGTAGCGGGCGACGAAGTGGGTGGCGAGCGGGGGGATGTCCTCGGTGCGCTCCCGCAGCGGCGGCAGCCGGAGCGGCACGACGTTGAGGCGGTAGAAGAGGTCCTCGCGGAAGCGCTTCTCGGCGATGGCTTTCTTGAGGTCCTGGTTGGTCGCGGCCACGACCCGGACGTCCACGCGGACGGGCGCCGACTCGCCGACGCGCCGGATCTCCCCGTCCTGCAGCGCGCGCAGGAGCTTCGCCTGGAAGCCCGGGGCGGTCTCCCCGACCTCGTCGATGAAGAGCGTGCCGCCGTTCGCCTCCTCGAACAGGCCACGCCGTGCCCGCACCGCCCCGGTGAAGGCGCCCTTGGCGTGCCCGAACAGCTCGGACTCGAGCAGGGTCTCGGTGATGGCGGCGCAGTTGACCGGGACGAAGGGCTTCTGGCTGCGCCGGCTTGCGGAGTGGAGGGCCCGGGCGACGAGCTCCTTGCCGGTGCCGGACTCGCCGGTGATGAGAACGGTGGCGTCGGTCGGGGCCACGCGCACCACCCGGTCGAGCAGCTCGCGCAGGATGGCGGAGCGCCCGACGATGTTCCCGAGGCCATAGCGCTCGCGGAACTCACCGGCGAGGAGGCTCACCTCGCCGAGGAGCCGCCGCTTCTCCAGCGCCTTCGCCACCCGCAGGAGCAGCTCGTCCTCCTTGAAGGGCTTGGCCAGGTAGTCGTTGGCGCCGCGCCGGATGGCCTCCACTGCCGACTCGATGGTGCCGTAGGCGGTCATGACGATGACCTGTGTGGACGGGGAGGCCTCGATGGCGCTGCGCAGCACCTCGATGCCGTCCACCGCGCCCATGCGCAGGTCGGTGAGGACCACGTCGAAGGCCTCGCCCTGGAGCCGCTGGATGGCCGCCGAGCCGTCCGGGGCCTCGGCCACCTCGTACCCGGCCTGGCGCAGGACGAGGGCGGTGGTGGCCCGCATGTTCTTCTGGTCGTCGACGACCAGCACCTTGCCCGGCGGCGGAGCGGCGGGGCCGGCGGAGGGCTGGCTCGGTGCGGGATCCATGGGCTGCCGCCCATCTCAGCGGAAGCGGCCCCCGTTTTCAACCGGCGCCGGGGCTTCCGAGCGGAACGGCGGCTCGATGGGGAGGCGCAGCGTGAAGACGGCGCCGCCTCCCGGAGTGCTGGAGACCGAGACCTCGCCTCGATGCCCCTCGACGATGCGCTTCACGACGGCGAGGCCCAGCCCGGTCCCGCTCGCCTTGGTGGTGAAGAAGGGCTCGAAGATGCGGTGCCGGACCTCCTCGGGGACTCCCGGCCCGGTATCCGCCAGCTCCACGTGCGCGAAGGTCCCGTCGATCCGCGCCCGGACGGTGAGCGTGCCCCCCTTCTGCATGGCCTGGGCCGCGTTCACGGCGACGTTGAGCACCGCCTGGCGCACGAGGCGCGCGTCCATCGACACCGGAGGCATCCCGGCCTCCAGCTCCTTCTCCACGGCGACGCCGGCCGGGTTCTCGGCCAGGGCCGCCGACACCGCCTCATCGAGGAGCCGGTCGAGCGCCTCCGGGCGCAGCGTGGGCGTGGAGGGGCGCGCGAAGTCGAGGAGGTCGCCCACGATGCGGTTCAGCCGATCGGCCTCCTCGCCGATGATGTCGAGGAGCATCTTGGCATCGCCCTCGGGGCGGAGCATGCGCCGGAGCGAGCCGAGGGAGTTGAAGATGACGCCGAGCGGATTGCGCACCTCGTGGGCCACGACCGCGGCGATCTCGCCGAGGGCCGCGAGCCGCTCCCGCGCCACCAGCTGGGTCTGGGCGCGGCCCAGCTCTGCGTAGCTGCGCCGGAGGTCGTCGTAGAGCCGCGCGTTCTCCACCGCGACGGCGAGCTGGTTGGCGATGGCGGCGGCACGCTCCACCTCCGCGGCATCGAAGCGGCGCGGGCCGCCCGGGTCCACGATGAGCGCGCAGCCGATGGCCCGGTCGCGCACCACGAGCGGCAACCCCAGGTAGGCGGAGCCCTGGGTGAGCCCGAGCAGGTCCGGGTGGATGGCAGGGTCCTGCGCGCCGGTCTCCAGTGCCAGCGGCTCCGTGCGGTGGAAGACCAGGGCGGCGAGGGAGTCCTGCGGAGGGGTCGAGGGAACCCGGCTGCCCACGAGCTGCGGGAACGTGCCCGCGGCGGCCCACAGCTCGAGGTGGCCCTGCTTCGGGTCGGCGAGGAACAGGTAGGCGTCCGGCGCCTCCACGATGCGCGCCAGGTTCCTCACGCCGGCGTCGAGGACCTGCCGGAGCTCCAGCGTGGCGACGAGCGACCGGCCCACCTCCAGGACGAGGCCCAGCTCCTCGGCCCGCCGCCGGGCCTCGGAGTACAGGCGGGCGTTCTCGATGGCCACGGCGAGCTGGCTGGCCACCGCCATCACCCGGTCGATCTCCGGCTGGGTGAAGGTCCGGGCGTGCCGGGCCTCGTCCGCGACGACGACGCCGAGCGGCTCGCCGCGGAGGAGCAGCGGCGCGGCCAGCGACGACCTCACGCCGAGCCGGTCCATGATCTTCCCCGAGAGGCCCATTTGCGCGAGAGGATCGCCGGACGCGAGCGGCCGGCGCTCGCGCGCCGCCTGGGAGGCGAGGCTCGGGGAGTCGAGGGGCATGCGGAAGACGCGCAGGTCGGCCGGAAGCTCCTGGGTGGAGGCCCCGAGGCGCAGCTCCCGGCGTACCGGGTCGAGCAGCAGCACCACGCACTGGCTCGCGTCCACGAGGCGGCGGACGGCCTCGGCCCCGTCGTGGAGCACCTGGTCCAGGTCGAGGGAGGCGGCGACCGTGCGCCCCATCTCGTACACCAGCGACAGGTCCGCCATGCGGCGGCGCGCCTCCGCGTGCAGCTCGGCGTTCTCGAGCCCCATGGCCGCGGAGCTCGCGAGGGCGAAGGCGAGCGCCGCCTCCGCCTCCCCGAACTTCCGGCCCGGCTCGGCCGCCACCGCCACCACGCCTCGCGGCGCCCGGCGGGAGGTGAGGGGGACCGTCAGCATCGACAGCGCCGGCGCGCCCGGCGCGCCGCGCATGCCGCTCCGCGGGTCGGTGGAGCTGTCCTCGGTCTGTATGGGGCGCTGCGTCCGGAGCGCCTCGGCGGCGAGCGAGCCGGAGCGGGCCTGCACCGTCGCCTCCGCGGGCGGGAGCGGCGAGCCCCATCCGGCCGCGATGCGCAGGACCTCGCCGTCCTCATCGAGCAGGAAGAACACCACCGCCTTGGCGGAGAGGGCCCGCCCGATCTCCTCGCTCGCGGCGTCGAGAAGGGCGCGCGTGTCTCCCGGCGGCGTTCCGAACACGTCCAGCGTCAGGGCATTCACCGCCTCGAGGTCCCGGGCGCGGCGCCGCGTGTCGGCGAAGAGCCGGGCGTTCTCCACCGCCACGCCGAGCTGCGCGGCGACGGCGGCGAGCAGCGCCACCTCCGCGTCCTGGAAGGGGCGCGGCGTCCGCCGGGCGAGGACGAGCGAGCCGAGGGGCCGGCCCTTCACGTTCAGCGGCACCGCCACGCTGGACTCCAACCCCTCCCGCGCGTGGAGCAGGCGCTCCCGCTCGCCGCCCTCGGCCACGCGCGGCAAGCGCACCGGCGCGAGCCGGCGGACGGACTCGCCCGCCGAGCCGCGCTCCGCCGGGATGCGGAGGAGCTCGCGGAAGGTCTCGGCCGAGATGCCGCGGCGCGCCACCGGAACGAGGTCGCCGCCCTCCAGCAGGTAGGCGACGCCGACGTCGGCCCCGAGCGTGGCGAGGATGCGGTCGAGCGCGTTCTCGAGCAGCGTCGCCGTGTCGAGGCTCGCCGCGGCCACCGCCACCTCGTTCACGAGCGTGAGCTCGGAGATGCGTCCGCGCAGGCTGCCGAGGAGCTGCCCCGCGTCCACGGCGGCGGCGAAGGGACCCGCCATCGCATGCAGCAGATCCAGCCGGGCGCTCCGCGCGTCGCGGCGATCGCGGAAGCCGGCGTTCATGACGCCGACCGGCCGCCCCCGGACGCGCAGGGGTACCGAGGCGTACGTCTGGAAGCCCGTGGTGTCGATGAGCTTGCGCGTGGGCTCGGGGTAGTCCTCCCGCTGGAGGACGCGCGGGCTGCCCTCGGTCAGCACCTCGCCGAGGAGTGTCCCGGCGACCGGAACGCGGGGCAGCGTGGCCAGGATCTCGGGCGTCGCCCCCACCTCGTGGGCGAGCTGAAGCTCGCCGCGCTCCTCGTCGAGGAGCCAGATGGCGAAGCCGTGGGCCCCGAGGACGCGCATCACCTCCTCCGCGCCGCGCGCGAAGAACGCCGGGAGGTCGGGCGCCGTGGCCGCCGTCTCGGCGAGGCGGTTGAGCGCGGCGAGCTCCTCGTTGCGGGTGGAGACGTCGCGGATGGTGCGGGCGGCGTCCATGGCCGCCGAGACCTGGGTCCCGAAGAGCTGGAAGGCGGGGAGGTCCCCCTCGCGCGGCCACCTGCCGACCGCGAGCAGGATGGCGCTCGGCGCGCCGCCGACGTCGAGGCGGACTGCGACGGCACGCCGGGACCCGCCGCCGGAGAGCGCCAGCTCGCGGGCGCGCTCGCCCGCGAGCCCCCCGATGAGCCGCGCCGCCTCGAGCGCGGCATCGTCGCTGTAGGCGGCGCCCTCGCTCCAGACCGCGCGGCCGACGTCGCCGAACGCCACGACGAGACCGTCGAGCGGCCGGCCGACGGCGGCGCGAAAGGCGAGCTCCTCCTCGGGCTCGAGCTCGGCGAACTCGACGCGGAGGCCGACGCCGTGCGGCCGGAGGAGGAAGGCGTGCAGCCCCATGGCGGCGAGCCCGGCGCGGACGGAACGGAGCACCCCCTCGTCGCTCCGCTCCTTCTGCACCTCGGCGCCGAGCCTCGCCAGCGCGGTGAGGCGGGAACGCTGGGCGATCCGGTCGCTGACGTCGAGGAGCTGGACGACGATGTCGGCGTCCTCGACGGCCGTGTAGATCTGGACGGTGCGGCGGACCCCGCTGGGGCTCACCAGCGTGGCCTCGTACTCGGCCGGGACCGGCTCGCCGCGGAGCCGCCGCGCCTGCCGGTCGGCGATGCGCTCCCGGTCCTCGGGCGCGATGAACTCCTCGAAGAGGCGCCGACCAGGGCCTCGGCGGGGACCTGCGCCATGGCCGACGCGGCCGGGTTCGCGTACACGACGCGGCGGTCGCGGAGGATGACCGTGGGGACGGGCGCGGCATCGAGGGCCCGACGATCCATCGCGGCCACGTCAGCGCCCCTCTCCGCGCAGGAGCCGCTTCTCGCCGACCCGCAGCGTCACCCTCTCCCGGTCGAAGTGCTCGGCGAGGGGGATGACGTGCTTGCGGGTCGCGCCCACCAGGTCCTTGAACTCCTGGGTGGTGATCTCCTTCCGCTCCTGGAGGAAGGCGACGAGCCGGGCGCGCAGCTCCGCCACGGCAGCCGCGTCGAAGTACAGCTCCGACGAGACCCGCACCGCGCGCCCCTCGGCGGCGAGCAGCTTCAAGACGGCGCCGACGTCGGCGGCGCTCCCGCCCGCGAGCCCGGGCAGCTCGGCGAGCCAGGGCGGCGTGAGCCCCCTCTTGCGCAGCGCCGCCGCCACCCGATCCTTCAGCGCCCCTCCGCTGGCGCTGGAGGCCGCAGCGTGCCCCTTCCGCCTCACCTGATCGCCCTCCACCGCGATCTCGCCCTGCTCCGCGAGCTGGGCGAGGAGCCGCTGGAAGAGCCTCGGATCCGTGACCGGCGGCAGCCGCCCGCGCAGCTCCTCGCGCCCGACGCCGGCCGCGAGCGGGTGGCTTGCATGGAAGCTCGCGACCGCCGCGACGAGCCGCGTCGCCAGCGCCCGCGCGACCTCGCCGGCGACCCAGGCGCGGCGTTCCCGGTCGAAGAGCACTGCGTCGCCGCGCGCCCCGAGCCGCTCCAGGGCGCCCTGCACGGTCCTGGGCGGGAGGGCGGTGCGCCCCACCAGCGCCTCGGCGGGGAGGCCCGCGGGTCCGGCCATGGCGAGCACGGCCTCGACGCGGGCGTCGGAGTCGCCCGAGGCGAGGATCCGCAGCTGGGCGAGCGCTTCGGGACGGGCGCGGCGCCGCCGCGGCGGGACGATGGCGAGGATCCGGCCGCCGCCCACGGTCTTGCCCCGCCCCGAGAGCGCGCGGAAGCCGCGCAGGATGAAGCGCTGGCCGGGCAGGGCGGCGACCTTCTCGCCGAGGCGGAGCTGCGCGAATCCGGTCGCACCCGGCGCGAGCGCCTCCCCCTCCGTCAGGGCCACCGTGCACTCCACCTGGGCGGTGCCGAGGTGGAGGAGGAGCTTGCCGCGGTGCCTGAGCGGCTTCTCGGCCGCGGCGAGCAGGGTCACCTCGGCGTCGATCATGCCGGTCGCCGGAACGACGCCGGGGTGCACCAGGGCCTGGCCGCGGGCGACGGCGGAGGGCTCGATGCCGGGAAGGTTTACGGCGGTCCGCTGGCCGGCGAGGGCGCTCCTCGCGGCCTGCCCGTGGACCTGCACCGTGCGCGCGCGCAGCGTCTCGACGCCGGGCGAGGGCGGGGCGAGCGCCACCGCGTCCCCCTCGGTCAGCGTCCCGGAGAGCAGCGTCCCGGTCACGACGGTGCCGAAGCCCTTCAGGGAGAAGGCCCGGTCGACGGGCAGGAAGAGCGGCCCATCGGCGGGGCGCTCCGGCACGTCCCGGGCGAGGCGGGCCAGCTCCTCGCGCAGGCGATCGAGCCCCTCGCCGGTTCGCGCCGAGACCCGCACGATCGGGCACCCCTCGAGGAAGGTGCCGCTCGCCGCCTGCCGGACGTCCTGCTCGACGAGGTCGGGCCAGTCGGCGCCCAGCTCGGCGAGGAGGTCGCACTTCGTCAAGGCCACGAGGCCCCGCGGCACGCCCAGGAGCCGGCAGATGTCGAGGTGCTCGCGGGTCTGGGGCATGACCCCCTCGTCCGCGGCGACCACCAGCACCACCAGGTCGATTCCACCCGCTCCCGCCGCCATGGCGCGAACGAAGCGTTCGTGGCCGGGGACGTCCACCACGCCGGCGACGGTGCCGTCGGGGAGGGCCAGGTGGGCGAACCCCAGCTCGATGGTGATGCCGCGGCGCTTCTCCTCGGCCAGCCGGTCGGTGTCGATGCCCGTGAGCGCCTTCACCAGCGCCGTCTTGCCGTGGTCGATGTGCCCGGCCGTGCCGATGACCACTCGAGTCAAGATGGTCCCGCCGGTCTCCGCCCTAGACGCCGGTCTCTCCCGGATCGAAGCCGGCGGAGCTCTCGTCGAGCTGGTAGTCCCACCCGAAGACGGTGAGCTCGTCGGTCTCCAGCCCGAACCACTCCGGCCGGGCCCCGCCGGGGCGCACCACCAGCACCGCCGCCTGGACCTCCTTCGCGCCCGCCCTGCGCGCCAGCGTCCGGGCCTTCTCGATCGTGCGGCCGGTGGCGGCGACGTCGTCCACGACGAGGACCCGCTTGCCGCGCAGCGAGGGCAGCTGCTCCTTGGCCTCGGGGCGTGACGGCCCCTTGCGATCCCGCGAGCGCTTCCCGATGCGGATGGCGTGGAAGTCGGCGCGCAGCGGACCGGCCAGGGCGCCGCCCACGAAGACCCCGCCCTTGGCGATGCCGAGGACGACGTCGGGCTGGAAGCGCTCGGAGATGCGGGCGGCCAGCTCGCGCGCCATGGTGCCGAAGGAGGCCCAGCCGATCTCGCGCACGCCCCTCTGAGGCCTCGCCCGCGAGAGCTTGGCCGCGATGCCGAGCCGCTGGACGGCGAAGGCGTCGGCCATCCCGCTTCCGAGCGGCTGTTCGGCGCGGGCGGACCTCGGACGCGCAGCGCGCGCCCTCCGGGGAGCGCGCCGGGCGGCCTTCCTCACTGGCTTCCTCTTCTTCGCGCGGGCGATGATGGGCCTCCCTCCGCTCGGGGACGGGGAAATCTACCACGACGGATCCCGATCCTTCAGGGAGGAAGGACGGCGAGGAGCGCGAGGGCGAACTGCGGCATGGGCGGGCTGGGCGACGCCGCGTCGCCGGCCAGCCGGAGGGTGGCGTGGGTGGCCACGATCTGCGCTTGCCGCGGAGGCGAGATGCTGCCACCCGCGAAGAGCTGCGTCCGGAGTGGCTGCTGCACGAGGCAGCCCACCGACCCCTGGTAGACGCCCGGCGCCTTCCGCTCGACGTCCACCGAGCACGTCGCCCCGGCCCGGCCGGTGACGTTCTTCGGGGTGAATTCCAGCGATACCCGCCTCTGGAACCAGATGCCGCGGAGCGACGTCGCGTCGCCCTTGCGCTCGACGTGGAGGTCCACGCCGGCCCCGGTGATGCGGTCGGGTGCGATGGCGAGCAGCACGTCCTGCCCTGCCAGGCCACCGCCCCAGGTCCCCTCCTCGTCGCGCGTGAGGTTGACCGACGGCCCCACGATCCGGCGGTCGTCGAAGGCGGCGCTGGTGCCCGTTCCGCCGGGGGAGAGGAAGAAGATCTCGCCGGAGGCCTGGAAGTCCCGGCCCTCGTCCTCGACGGGAGGCGTGGCCGCCTCCGGCGCTGGCTTCTGGGGTGCGGCGCACGCGAGGAGCGAGGCCGCGAGCACGGGGACGGCGATCAGGGGGCGCATGCCAGAACGATAACCCCTGCCGCCCGCGGATTCATCCCGCGACGGGCAGGCGCCCTTTCCGGTGAGCCTCGGCCGGCCGCGCCCCCCATGGGGCGGCTCAGCCGGGACGGAGCACGCTGCGGATGGTCTCCCGCAGCGAGTGGCGCGGCGCGAAGCCCAGCTCGCGCGCGAAGCGCGACCCGTCCACGGCGCACAGGTACTGGATGTGGTCGATCTCGCCGGGCGGGAAGCTGGAAAGCCGGGCGTCGAAGAGCCGCTTCACGAGGGGACGCACGAGGAAGTGAGGCACCGGCACGGGCCGTCGCCCGAGCTCCGCGAGGGCGGCCGAGAGCGGCACCTCGCCCGGCCCGGTGACGTTGTAGATGCCGCGCACGCCCGGACGAAGGGCCAGCGCCAGCGCACGGCAGACGTCCTGCTCGTGGATGAGCTGGACCATGGGGTCGAACCCCAGGACGGTGACCGGCCGCTCGAGGCGCAGGTAGTTCGACGGGGCGTTGCGGACGGTCGGCCCGACGATGTTCACCGGCCGGAGGATCACGGTCTCGAGCTCCGGGTGCTTCCACATGAAGGACTGGGCGTACATGTCGACCTCGATGAGGTCGGCCATCTCGGAGAAGTGCGCCGACGCCATGAGCGGCGTCTCCTCGGGAAGGAAGTTGGGGTTGCCCGGCAGCGGGCCGTAGACGTTGGCGCTGGAGAGCAGCACCACCTTGCGCACGCCGTGCCTCACGCAGAGGTCGAGGAGCTTCTGCGTGCCCACCACGTTGAAGCTGTGGGCCTCGGACTGCGGCATGCGCGGGTCGTGCATGATGCCGAGGTGGAGGAGGGCCTCGACGCGCTGGTGCCGGAAGACCTCCTCGACCCGTTTCTTGCGGATGTCCACCTGGTGGTGCTCGATGTCCTTGGGCTTCTCGCGGAATGGGCGCCGATCGATTCCCACGATCCGCGTCTCGGTGTGCAGGAGCTTGGCGAGCGCCTTGCCCAGGTTGCCGGCGATGCCGGTGATGGCGACCACGCGGGGCAGGTCCGCGGCAGGCTCGACCTGGATGGTCTCCGGCATGCGGCCTCGCGCCTACCAGAACACGTGCTGGCGCTGCTCCAGCCCCCGGGCGAGGAGCCCGGCCACGGCGGACTTCACCTTCGCCACCTTCTCCTCCAGCACCGCGTCCTCGTCGTCGGGGGAGCCAGTGAAGCGCATCGGCTCGCCGAAGTGGAGGTGGTAGCGCACCGGGAGCGGCAGGGGCAGGAGCGTGAGGGTGATGGGCAGGTAGGGGAAGCCGAGGAGCTTCGCGAGCGGCTTCACGTCGAGGACCTGCGGCGCCTGCTCCTCGGCGCCGACGACTCCGATCGGCACGATGGGGGCGTCGCTCTCGAGCGCCATGCGCATGAAGCCGAGGCCGAAGTCCTGGAGCCGGTAACGCTCCTTGAACGGCTTGCCGAGGCCGCGGGTGCCCTCGGGGAAGACGAGCAGGCACTCGTCCGCGGCAAGGAGGCGCCGGCAGTTCTCCGGGGTGCCGACGATCTGCCCGCAGCGCGCCATGTAGGTGGAGACGAAGGGGAGGGTGGGGACCCAGGTGTCCACCAGCGCTCGGGCGGCTCGGGGCGGATCGCGGTCGATGAGGAGCGCGAGGTCGATCATCGCCGCGTCGAACGGGAGCTGGCCCGAGTGGTTGGCGACGAGGAGCACCCGGCCCTCGGCCGGGACGTTGTCGATGCCGTGGGTCTCGACCCGGAACCAGCGGCGATACAGCCAGAGCAGCGGAGCGATGGCGCTCGTCAGGAAGTCCGCGTCGAAGCCGTAGGGATCGACCCCGTACTCGTTCTTCGGCGGCGTGAGCTTCTCGAGACGCGCCTGCGTCCCGGGTCCGCCCAGCTCGAACGTCCAGGCCTTGAGTCGCTCCATGAGCGCCTTGCCGAGCTCCGGCATCGGGAGAGTCCTATCACGGAACGGCGGGCGCGAGCCGCTCCGCCGCCTCGGCGAGGGTGACCCACTCCCTACCGAGCGAGCGCGCGAACGCCTCGATGCGGTCCATCTTCCGGGCGGCGGGGAGCCTCAGATCGCGCCGGCGCGCCCGCAGCTCGGGCGGCACCTCGCCCGGGTCGAGGAAATCCACCCCGTGAAGCTCCAGGTTGAAGAGCGGCAGGCTCCGGGTGCCGGCCGCCAGGACCCGGAGGAGCCCCGCCGGGAGGGCGGCGACGTATGTGCCGATGAGGGGGAAGCCGAGGAGGCCCGTCGTCACCGGCAATTCCAGGATGGCCGCGTCCCCGCGCGCGTAGGGCTCGCCGGCGCTGGGCCTGTAAGGGGAGCGCGGCGCGAGGAGCGCGCGCGGGCGGTCGAGGATCGCGCCCGACGGGCGCCCCGCCAGGGCGAGACCCGCCAGGACGCCCGCCTTGGCGAGCCAGTAGAGGGCGGCGGGAAAGGCCGACGAGTCGTAGCGGTGCCCCTCGGCGACGGCGGCCGCGAGGAGGGACGCGGTGACGGCGTACCCCGGCGCGCGGAAGCCCGCCGGCCTGCGGCCGCACGCCGCGTTCACCGCCTCGGCCCCGCGGCGCACCTCCAGGGCCACGGTGGCGGCGTCGCGCCGGGTGAGGGCGTAGTCGTGGGACCAGGTGTGGTTCCCGATCTCGTGCCCTGCGGCGGCGAGAGTCCGGATCGCGCTCGCCGCCACGGGATGCGCCAGGTCCTCCCCGACGCAGAAGGCCGTCCCGCGCGCGGAGAGGTGGGCGCAGAGCTCGCCGAAGCGCTCGACGGCGCGGGTGTAGACCGGACCGGCCTCGGCGACGGACCGGGCCTCCTCCGCCATGCCGTGGATGCGGCGGTAGTGCCGGAGGGCGTCGAGGTCGATGGACAGCGCGCCCAGGGCCATGAGTCGAGCTACTTCGCCTGGGGGGTGGCCTCGCCCCGGGCGCGCACCGGGGCCCGGACGCGCAGCACCCAGATGAGCTTCGCGACCTTCAGGAGCACGTTCGGGACGCGCTTGAACAGGGCGATGGACGGCGGGCGCTTCTCGGCGAGGGCGACGGGGATCTCCGTCACCCTCCTGCCCTCGAGCCCGGCGCGCAGGACCAGCTCGCTCGCGAACACGTCGCGGTCCACCACGCACCGGGAGGCGGTGGGGGCGATGCGTTCCCGGACGAAGGCCTTCACGCCGTGGGTATCGGTGCCCTGGAACCCGAGCGCCACCCGGAGAAGGCGATTGTGGGCCGCGGTGGCGAGGCGCCGGTAGGCCGGCCGGTGGTCCACCGAGCCGGGCGCCCGCTTCGAGCCCACCACCATGTCGGCCTCGCCGCCCCGCAGCATGGGCAGGGCGCGGTCGTAGAAGCTCACGTCGCAGAGATCGATCTCGTCGCAGATCACGTAGCGGCCGCGGGCCTCGAGGATGCCGAGCTTGAGCGCCAGCCCGTAGTTCGGCCGGTCGGAGTGGAGGAACCTCAGGCGCGGACGGCCGGCGGAGAGCCCGCGGAGGACCTCCAGGGTGCGATCCCTCGAGCCGTTTTCCGACAGCAGGAGCTCGTAGTCCCAGCCCCGCTCGTCGAGGCGGGCCATCAGCTCCTCGCAGGCCTCGCGGACGATCTCCTCCTCGTCGTAGACGGGAATGACGACGGACAGATCGGGGGCGGCCGGGTCCATGGGGTCAGGCGAGCGTTCTCGCAGAGTCGCGCCCCTCGAGCAAGGCGTCCTCCATCGAGGAGTACTCCCACCGGCCGGACCGGCCCGCGGCGAGGACGTCGTGCTCCGCCAGCCAGCCGAGGATGGTCTCTCGCGACGGCGCCCAGGCGCCGTCGTGGATCGCGTAGGCGTCCGGGATGACCCGGGTGAAGGCGAAGAGCACGTCGGAGCGCGAGCCGACGAGACCGAGGTCGAGGAGCGCCGACACGGCCTCGGGCTCCACCTCGGCGGCGGGCAGCGGGGCGCGGGCGCTGAACTCGACGTAGAAGCTGCGGCAGCCGGGCGGCGCGAGGGAGGGCACCGCGGCCGAGGCCGATCCGATGCGGTAGGCCCGGTACCGCGCCTCTGGCAGGTACACCCAGTGGAACGGCGGCGCGCCGGTGTCGCGGGCCGCCACGTTGACATAGGTGACGGTCGCGGCGCGGAGCCTCGAGGCCGCCTCGCCAACCTCCCGCGGCGCCCCGGTGCAGAGCTGGACCAGCTCCGGCAGGGGGAGCGTGGCGACCAGGGCCCGCCACCGCACCTCCTCCCCGGTGGAGAGGCGCGCCACCCTTCGCCCCGGATCGATGGCCACCGGCCGGACGCCGCACTCGGCGGGGCGCGGCAGGCGGCGCGCCAGCGCGGCCGCGAAGGCCTCGATCCCGCCCTCCCGCGGGTAGAGGAAGGTGGCGTTGTAGCCGGCCTGGTCGCCCTCGAGCCCGAGCGCGCCACGGATCACCTGCTCCAGGCTGGGGCGCGGCACGAAGCGGCCCATCCACTCCGAGGAGAGCTCCTCGGGAGGGACGGTCCACAGCTTCTCGTTGTACGGGAACATGAAGTTCCGCGCGAAGCCCTCGCCGAGGTGGCGCAGGACGAACTCGGCGAAGTTCCGCGGCTCGCGCTCCCGGAGCGCCCGGCCCTTCTCGCCGAGGTGTGCCTCGACGAAGCCGAGGACGTTCTCCGCCGCGACCTCGGGCGGCAACCCGTGGCTGTTCACCTGGTAGGGGTAGCGCGTGAAGACCCGGTGGGACCAGATGGCAGCCCGGCGCCGGACCTCGACCCAGCCCCCCGGGAGCACCTCCTCGGCGAGGGCCCGCATGGAGGGGTCGCGGAGGTGGAGCCAGTGGCCCGTGGCGTCGAAGAGGAAGCCGTCGCGGGCGTCGGTCCGGCACAGCCCGCCGGGGCGGTCGGCCTTCTCCACCAGCCGGTAGCCGCTTCCAAGGTGCAGCGCCGCGGAGAGGCCGGCGAGTCCCGCTCCGACGACGAGGACGTCGCCTGTGCTGGAGTCCACGCTCAACCGACGAAAACTAGCACGGTGCCGGGCCGTGGCGCGAGCGCGGCGCGCCGACGGCTGGCGCGCCGCGCACCCCGATGCTACGCTCCGTGCGCTTCGGGTCCGCATGCGGGTCGCCTGCCCACACTGCCAAGCCTCTTACAACGTCGACGACCGCCGCATCCCGGCGAGCGGTCTCAACGTGCGGTGCCCGAAGTGCCAGAACGCCTTCCCGGTGCGAAAGGCGGCGGAGGGCTCCGGGGTCGCCAGCACCGCCGTGCCGCTGCCCGCCCCTGCCGCGGCGAAGCAGCCGTCATCGCCCGGCGCCGTCCCGCTGCCCGCTCCCGAGCCCGGAGCGGCGCGCCCCCCGCCCCCGCCTCCGGCGGCTGCGCCATCGCGCCGCCCGGCCGCCGTCATCGCCCCGCCGCCCCCACCGCCCAAGGCTGGGCTGGACCTGGCCGGGGACAAGCCGGCGGTACCGCTCCCCGAACCTGCGGGCGGCCGCCCCGGCGGGGAGCCCTCGCCCTTCGCCGCTCCCTCGACGGAGCCGCTCGGATTCGGCGAGGTGTCGCTGGAGACGCCCGAGCCGCCTCCGGCCGACCTGCCGCCGAAGGCGGAGCCCGAGGAGCTGGTGAGCTTCGCCGAGTCGGAGCCGGCGCAGGAGGCCCAGCCCGCTGCCGGCGAAGCGGTGGCCGCCGGCCCCGGGTCCCTCGGGGCCGCCGAGGAGGAAGAGCTGGAGATGCTCTTCGGCGAGGGGTCGGAGTCCGGCCCCAAGGCCGTGGCGCTGGGTGGCGCGCCCGCGGACGCCCTTCCCAGGCGCGGAGGCTTCAAGATCCGGCGGCGCTCCGGCAAGGTGTTCGGCCCCTTCGAGGTCGCGCAGATCCTGGAGATGCTCGGAAAGGGCGAGCTGCTCGGGAACGAGGAGGTCTCCTCCGACGGCGGGACGACCTGGGCCGGCGTGGGCACCGTCCCGGTGTTCGCCGACTCGCTCCGCAAGCTCACCGAGCCGCCCCCGACCCCGGAGCCCGCCAAGTCGAAGCGGATCCCGGCGCCGTTCGCCGGGCGGATGGCGCCGAGCAAGGTCAGGGAGGCGACCGAGACGCCGCGCCGCCGCTGGATCCCCCTCGCCGCCGCAGCAGGATTGCTGCTCGTGGTCCTCGGCGTGGGCCTCGGCGCCGGGCTCACCCGGCACGGCATCTTCTTCCACAAGCTCGTGCGCGGCCGCCGCGACCCCGGTGGCCCGGCGGCGAAGCTGGTGGAGCAGGCGCGCGCCGCCCTCGCGGAGGACCGGTACGACGCCGCGATGCGGGCCCTGGACCTCGCCGACGAGGCGCTCCGGCTCGACCGCGACGACCCCGAGGCGAAGTCCATGTACGTCCAGGCCGGCGGTTGGCTCGCGTCGAGGGGCGACGCGCCCGAGGCGGTGCTGTCCCGTGCGCGCCAGGAGCTCGCCGACCTCGAGAAGCACGAGGGCGGCGAGCGGGCCACGCTGGAGGCGGCGCTGGCGCTCGCCGTCGGCGCCGCGCCCGAGAAGCGCGCGGCCGCCTCGGCCGCCCTGGCGCGGCTCGTGGCCAGGGGGCCGGCACGGGCGGACCAGCTCTTCCTCCTCGCCGAGGAGGCAGCGGCGCGCGGCGACGCCGCCGCGGCAGGCGACTGGCTCGTGAAGCTGGACGCGGCGGAGCCCGGCTCGGCCCGCGGCGGCCACCTCCGCGGCCTCCTCGCGGCGAGGCAGGGCGACGGGAAGGCGGCGGCCGTCCTGTTCGGAAGGGCACTGGAGAAGGACCCCCGCCACGCGGCCTCCACGCTGGAGCTGGCGGCGCTCGCCGACAAGGGCGGGGACGCCTCCGGGGCGGAGACGCTGCTCCGGACCGCGCTCGCCCCCGAGGCCGCGCCCCGGCTCGGCCCCGTGGAGCGGGCCCGCGCGCATGCGGTCCTCGCGGACCTGGTCCTGCGTCACGGCCGTCCCGGCGAGAGGCGCGACCGGGAAGCGGAGCGGGAGTTCGAGGAGGCGCTGCGGGAGGACCCGGCCGCCGTTCCGGCACGCCTCGCCTACGCCCGGTACCTGCTCAAGCGCGGCGCGGCGGAGCGGGCCGTTCAGGCGCTGGCGCCCGTGATCGGCGCGTCGGGGAACGACCCGGACCTCTTCTCGCTGAACGCGCGCGCCTTGGTCCTCGCCGGGCGGGTGCTCGACGCACGGAACGCGGTGGACGCCGCGCTCGAGAAGTCGCCGGGGAGCGAGCCGCTCCTCTTCCTCAAGGGGTTCGTGGCGGAGCATCTCGGCAAGCCCGACGAGGCGCGGGCGCTCTACGCGCAGGCCGCTGCACGGAATCCCGCCGACTTCGCCCCCCACCTCGGGCTGGCCCGGCTCGCACTCAAGGCGAAAGACCTCGCGGGTGCGGGCGCCGAGATCGTCCTCGCGGTGGAGAAGGGCCCGCGAGAGCCGGACGCCCAGGCCGGGCTCGGCGACTGGAAGCTCGCCCGGCGCGACGCCGCGGGCGCCGAGGCCGCCTACCGGGAGGCCCTGAGGCTCGACCCCGACCACGCGCGCGCCCACGCGGGCCTCGCGCGCGTGGCGCTGGAGAGCGGGGACGCGGCCGCGGCGCGACGGGAGCTCGAGCGCGCGCTCGCGCTCGACCCGAGGCTCGCCGAGGCGCAGCTGTCCCTCGGCATGCTCCTGTGGAAGACCGGAGATCCCGAGGGTGCGAAGAAGGCCTTCCAGGCGGCGGCGGCCCTGGACCCTCGCAACGCCATGGCGCGGACGCGGCTCGGTGCGGTGGAGCTGGAGCAGAAGCAGGTGGAGGCCGCCCTGAAGGATCTGGCCACCGCCACCGACACAGACCCCGGGGCCGCGGAGGCCCAGTTCTGGTACGGCCGCGCGCTCCTCTCCCGGAACGACACTGGTCAGGCCGTGGAGCGCCTCAAGCGGGCGGTCGACCTCGAGCCGCAGAACGCCCTCTACCACCTCCACCTCGGCATGGCCCGCGAGCAAGCGGGAGCCCTCCCCGAGGCGAGGGACGCGTACCTGGCGGCCGTCTCGCGCGATCCGAAGCTCACCGATGGTCACGAGCGGCTGGGGCTCTTGCTCGCGTCCCAGGGGCAGTGCGCGGAGGCCGTCCGCTCCTTCGAGAAGGCGCTCGCGACCAGCCCGAGGAATCAGCGGTTCCGGATCGAGATCGGCGACTGCAAGGAGAAGCTGGGCCGCCACGCCGAGGCCATCCGGGCGTACCGCGACGCCCTGAAGGGCGATCCCGCGCAGGTCGCGCTCTACTACCGGATCGCCAGGGCCATCCACGAGGTCTCCGGGATCCGGGATGCGCTCCCCTGGTACGAGCGGGCCGCGCGGGAGGATCGGCAGAACGCGATGCCCCACTACTACCTGGGATACGCTTACAAGGAGCGCGGCCAGCGGTCCCGTGCGATCCAGGAGTTCAGGGCTTATCTCAAGCTCAAGCCCGACGCCGACGACCGCAAGGACGTGGAGCGCGAGGTCGAGGACCTCGGGGGATAGGGAAACGCATGATCGCATCCAGCCTGCTCGTCGCCATGGCGCTCACCCAGACCACCGCGCCCGTCCCGCCGGCCGCCGCGCCGGCTCCGGGGCAACCCCCGCAGGCTCCCGCGCATGCGGCGCCGGCGCTGCCCGTGCTGACGCTGCAGCAGGCCCTCGCCGAGGGCAGGCGGCAGAACCTCGACATCCAGCAGGCCGAGGCCCGCCTCGGGCAGGCGAGGCAGCTCTCCTGGAAGGCGTGGTCCTACTACCTGCCGCAGGTCAGCGCGGGCGCAAGCTACACGCACAATTCGCTCGAGTCGATCCTGCCGTTTCCCGTCGGCTATCAGATCGTGAACACGTCGCCTGGGACGCCTGGGCCGCCAGTGGTACCGCCGACCTACGTCACCGGTGCGCCGATAACGGAGAACATCACCGTCCAGCCCCTGAACCAGCTCTCGGCCCAGGGCCAGGTCACCCAGGCCCTCGTCGCGCCGGCGCTCTGGCCCGCCATCAAGAACGCCTATACCGCGGAGAAGGTGGCGGCGCTCAGTACGGAGAACGCGCGCCGAGAGGTGCTGTACGGCATCGCCCAGGTCTACTACGGCGCCGCGGGCCTCAAGCAGGCGGTGGAGGTCACCGAGCGGCAACTGGCCATCACCCGGGAGCGGGAGCGGGATGCCCGCGTCCGCTACCAGGCGGGGACGACGCCCAAGGTGGCGCTGCTCCGCGCCGAGATCGACCGCGCCCAGGCGGAGCAGGACCTGCTCCGCGCGCGGAACAACTTCGCCAGCGCCAAGATCGCGCTGGCGACGCTCCTCGACCGCCGGGACGACTTCGACGTGGGGATCCCGCCCACGCCGAATGCTCCCGCCGGCGCCGAGCCCGACCTCGAGGCGGTGGCGCTGCGCGATCGCCCCGACGTCCAGGCGGCGGCGACGACGCTGGAGCTGGCCGAGGGGCAGCGGACCGGCATCTACTACCAGTATGCGCCCAGCGTCGGCGCCTTCGCCCGCGGGCAGTGGGTCAACTTCACCGGCTTCGTCGGAAGGGAGTTCAGCTGGGCGGTGGGTCTCGCCCTCACCTGGAACCTCTTCGACGGCGGCCTGCGCGAGGCGAACCTGCGCGAGGCCGAGGCCCGGGTGGTGGAGGCCTCGGCGGCGTCCAGGTCGGCCGAGAACAAGGCCGTCGAGGAGGTCCGCACGGCGCGCTTCGATCTGGAGTCCGCCCTCGCCAATAGGGCCAAGGCCGAGGAGCGGGTGACGCTGGCCCGGGAGAACCAGCAGATCACCGCCGTCTCCTACAAGGCGGGGGCCGCGACCTACCTCGAGACCACGGACGCGGTCGAGTCGCTGCGGCAGGCCGAGCTGGGCCTCGTCACCGACACCCTCAACGCCGACCTCGCCGCCATCCGGCTCCTGAAGGCCGTCGGGGCCTTTCAGGAACCCCACCCGTAGGGGATGCTACTTCTTCGTGGGCGCGGCGGGCGTCGGATCCAGAGCGGTTGGGGCCGCCCCCGGCTCCGCGACCACCACGCAGTTCCGGCCGGCCTGCTTGGCCTTGTACAGGGCGCGGTCGGCGGCCTCGAGTAGCTCGCGGTCGGTGCGCCCCGCCTCGAAGTGGGTGATGCCGACGCTCACCGTGACGCCGATGCTCACGGTGAGGGCCAGGTCCTGCCCCTGCCACGACAGCCGCGAGCGCTCCACCGCCTTGCGGATGCGCTCGCCGAGCGACTTGCCCCCGCCGATCGGCGTCTCGCGGGCCAGCACCACGAACTCCTCGCCGCCGTAGCGCGCGAGCACGTCCTCCTTGCGGAGCGCCCCCTGCATGACGTGGGCGATCATCTTGAGCGCCTCGTCGCCGGCGAGGTGGCCGTAAGCGTCGTTCACCTTCTTGAAGTGGTCGATGTCGATGAGGAGGATGGACAGCGCCCGCTGGTGGCGCTGGCAGGCAGCCAGCTCGGCGGTCAGGCGCTCCTGGAAGTGGCGCCGGTTGTAGAGGCCGGTCAGCGGCTCGTGAAGCGCACCCTCGGCGAGCTTGCGCTGGTACTCGGCCTCGAGCTCGTCCGAGTAGCAGAACTTGAGCGTCGAGTGGACGCCGAGGTGGATGCGGTTGCCGTCCTCGAGCCGGCAGTCGGTGACGCGCACCCCGTCCACGAAGGTGCCGTTCTGGCTGCCGAGGTCCCGGATGCGGGCGCCCGTTCCCTCGGCCAGGATGGAGGCGTGCCGGCGGGAGACGCCGTCGTCCCGGATCAGGATGTCGACGCCATCGCGGCGTCCCAAGGTGAGCTCCCGCCCCGGCTGGAGCATGAAGATCTGGCCGAACTGTGGCCCGGAGAGGACGAGCAGGTAGGGCCGCTTCTCCATCGCCCCGGCGGGGGCGCGGGGCGCCACGGACCACGTGCTCGAGTCCGCGAACGTGTCGTCTGGTCTTTTCGCCATGTAGGCGCAGTCCCCCCGCGCGTCACCGGATTGTACCCCACCGCGGGCCCGGATCGATCTCGAGGCCCCTGTCCCCAGGGAAGGGGACGCGCGGCCGGCCGGGCGCCGAAGCGTTACAATGGCATGGGGAACGCGTGAAGGCACCGCCGCTCCGGATTCTCACCTACAACGTCCGCTACTTCGGGCACGCCCTGAAGGGCCTCGCCTCGACGCGCGCCTCGGAGCGCGCCATCGCCTCGCGCATCGCCGCGCTCGACCCGGTCGCCGACGTCGTCTGCCTCCAGGAGATCGAGACCATCTCGCTCCGCTCCCGTCTCGCCTACCGCCGCCCCCGCCCCGAGGAGACGCAGTTCGAGGCCTTCATGGCCGAGCTGGAGCGGGCCTTCCGGCGGCGCGGCCATCCGTTCCCCTACGAGGGCTTCTACTTCCGGGCGCACACCCACCACATCCGCAACGTCGCGATCACCACGGCCGGCCTCGCCATCCTGGTGAACACGCGCCGGCTCCGCATCGAATCCCACAACGCCGAGTCGCCGCAGCACATCACCCATCACCACGTCGAGATGCTCAGGGACCGGAAGCAGGCGCGCATCTGCGCCCACGTGCGGGTCCGCGACCGGTCGGGGCGGAGCCTGCACGTCTTCAACACCCACCTCAGCCTCCCCACGCCGTTTGCGCGCGGCTTCTGGAGAGCCGGCGGCCGGATGGGCTGGGGAGTGAACCAGCTCCACGAGGCCCGTACGCTCGTCGGCTTCGTCCGCCGGCGGGCCGGCTCGGAGCCGTTCGTCGTCTGCGGGGACTTCAACTCGGCGCCTGGCTCCCCGGTGTTCCGCTACCTCACCCGGAGGGCCGGCTTCCACTCGGCGCAGGCGGAGCTCGGGCTCCTCGACGCCGACGACCCGCGCGCCTTCCCCACCGCCGGCTTCATGCGGCTCCGCATGCACCTCGACCACCTCTTCTACGGGGGCGGCGTGTCGTGGGTGGACCTGCAGGGGACGGCGGCCTTCGGCGACCGGAGGAGCCCATTCGCCGGCCTCAGCGACCACGTCCCCATCATCGGGCGCCTGCGCTGCGTCCACGCGGAGGACGTCCCGGCCCAAGCGCCCGCGCCGGACGGCACCACCGGGCGGTAAGGACCCGCGTGGGCCCACGGCCCATCCCTGCCCGGGAGCCGGTGGCTCGACGCGCTGAAGGCGGTGCGGCGACGCCCCGGACCGGGGCTAACACGTGAAGCGTCAGCCGGGGACGGACGGGCGCGGCGACACGAGGAAGTGGCGTGCCCGCTGGCACGTCCGGCCGTTCAGCTCGAGGAGCGCGTCCTCGGAGGCGCGCCGCCAGATCTCGCCCCGGCGCTTCCAGGTGGCGTGCAGCGCCAGCCCGGCGGCGAGCGGTAACGTGACCTCGGCGGACGGCGAGTGGATGTCCACGTTCGCGAACAGCTCCTCCTCCCGGCTCGGGAACGCGACGAGGAAGGGCGAGCTCGAGGAGATGAAGTGGCCGGGCGGCCCGGCCTCCCAGAAGACCCACCCCATCTCCGCGAGGACGGAGGCGAGCGTCCGCGCGCCGGCCATGGCCTCGCCCCGATCGATGCCGGCGAATCGGGGCGAGAGCCGGACCGCGAGGAGCGCAAAGAAGCTCGCGAGGAGCCCGCGCTCCTCCGGCGCGAGCGGATCGCGAGCCGGCAGCCGCTCGCGGAAGATCCGTGCCGCATCCGCCTCGAGGGCCTGTTGCGCCTCGTCGAGCTCGCGCCCTTCCTCTGCGACCTCGCCCTCCACCTCGTTGAAGTGGCGACCACCCCCCGGAGCGGGCTCCGGCGCGGTCCGCTTCCACTCGCCGATGGGCGCACGGTAGACCCAGACGGCCCGGTCCTCGCCGGGGGGCGGATCCGGCTCGGCGAAGCCCTGGAGGTAGAAGCGCGGCAGGTACCGGCGCGGCACGCGGGGACGAGCATAGCCGGGGCGACCCTCCCATGCTCTACTCCCGGGCCGTGGAGCTTCCCGAGCAGGCGTCGCGCGCGCTCGCGGCGGTGCGCCAGAAGACCAGCACGCTGCGCTTCGAGATCAAGAAGGGCTGCGAGCAGGAGCGCTGGCGCCTCAAGGTCTGCTACCGGACCGCCGGCCAGGGGCCGGACGAGCGGGAGATCCAGCTGGGCCTCCTCTGGTGCGACGATCTCGGCGAGCTCAGGGCGCTCCGTGCGCGCCTGGAGGCGGGTGAGCCCCGCTGACGCCGAGCGTCTGCGGCCCGCGGTTCCGGGAGGGTGTGGGTGATTGTGGCCGGAGGTGATCCCGATCCGCGCACGCGATCTGGCGCTCACCCCGATCGTGAACCTAGGATATGGGACGTGAGGGTTCTCTGCAGCCACTGCGGGAGCAGCTACTCCGTCCCCGACGACACGGCCGCGTCCGGTCCGGCCGCCTGCCGGATCTGTGGCCACGGCATCGCCATCCCGTCGCCCTCCGCGAAGCCGGCGTCGCCGCCACCTCGGCCGCCCGTCGCCCAGGCTCGCGGCCCGGCGCAGGGCGGAGGCTCGGCGGCCCGAAAGGTCGCGCCGCTCCGGGCCGTGCCGCCGCCGGATCCCGATGCAACCCCGACCCCCGAGCCCATCCCGACTTCCGGGGGCTCGGCGTGGAATGACCGTGCGGCAGGTCCGGTCCTGGCGAACAGGACCGGGCCGCTTCCGCCTCCGCCGGGCGACGGCTACATCGACCTCACCATCGACGACGTACCGACCCCCGGGCCCCGGGTGGGGGAAGCGCCCCCCCCTCCGGCCACCTGGCGCCCTCCGGCCGCACGCGCGCCCTCCGCCGTGGTTCCGCCCGCGCCACGCCCCGCGCCGGCGCCGACCGCCGTC
>Ga0153915_10000471_pt1 | contig 37383 bp, 32 predicted proteins | sample Opewatmetagenome_2_FD_107003 | JGI IMG/M metagenome (GOLD analysis project Ga0153915, IMG submission 107003) | Freshwater wetland microbial communities from Ohio, USA - Open water 3 Core 3 Depth 3 metaG | ecosystem: Environmental > Aquatic > Freshwater > Wetlands | place: USA: Ohio, Lake Erie... | reverse complement strand
TGGCCTCCCAGGTCCCCGCGATCGACGTCTGATCCCGCGCCACACGCCCGTAGAAGACCGCGGAGAAGCCCAGCCGCGAATCAACGCGCTCCATCCTCAGCCGGTCGGCGACGAGCGTTCCCCGAAGCGACCCGCTGTAGCCGCCGTCCAGGGTGTATTCGCCCGACACGATCGTGCCGTCCAGGTTCATCCGGAAGACGCCCCGCTGCGACCCCGGATCGAGCGTCACGGCCCAGCGTCCCGTGACCGCGTCGGGCTTCTTCGTCGTCAGCTCCGCTTCCAGAGCCACGATCGAGCGCCGTCGTTCGACGATGCGGTCGGCCACGAGGCGGCGCTTCTCCAGGAGGGCACGGACCTCCTGCTCGCTTTCGGACACGGCGTCCTCGCGCCGGGTCATCTCATCCGGCCCGCTGTCACCGCGAGCGGCCGTCTCCGCGACCGCCCGGCTGGCCGACGCGAGCTGATTCAAGGCGGATTCGAGCCGCCTCGAGACGTCGGTCAGGGTGCGGGAATCGGAGGCCAGGCGCCGGCGCTCCCGGGCGAGCTCCGCCTTGACCGCGTCGGAAGCGTCCCCGACGAGGGGCGCCGCGCCAAGAGCCAGGAACAACGCGCCGGCGAGGATCCTCCTCATCGGAAGGGATTCTACCGCGTTGATTCGATGGGTGCGGACCCGGGACGGCCGGCGGTGAAAGAAAAAGGGGGCCGAAGCCCCCTTCTCGAAGCGTCGTGGATTCCTGTTAGTGCGCGGCTCGGCCCTGGGCCGACTTCAGCAGCGCTCGGTCCACCTGCCGCTCGACCTCCTGCTCGTCCAGGCCGTTGATGACGGCGATCTCGGAAACGATCAGGTACTTCGCCCGCTCGTACATCTTCTTCTCGCGGAACGAGAGGGTCTTGCGCAGCATGATGTAGTTCAGGCTCTTCAACACGTCCGCGATGTCATGGAGCCGGCCGCTCTTCATCTTGTCGAGGTTCTGCTTGTACCGCCCTTTCCAGTCTCCCGACGCGGAGAAGCGATAGTCCGCCAGTCGCTTCATGAGCCCGGTGATGTCCTTGCGCAGGGTCAGCCGGCGCAGGCCGATCAGGTCCGTATTCCCGATCGGAACCATGACCTTGGAGTTGTTGGACAACAGACGGAGGTGATAGAAGCTGCGAGGTCTCGTCGGCTCCGTCGCAAAGCCCTCGCCGATCTTCTCGACCACGGAAACGCCGTGGTTGGGATAGACGATTTTCTCCCCCACTCGGAAACCCACCACTCTGTCCCTCCTCAAAAAATATTTCGTAAGGACCACGCGCAAACGCAGTCATTACGAGACCGCAGAGTCCCGAATTATAGGGAAAATGGTGGAAATACTCAACTCTGGCAGCTACCCGGCCCCTCCGAAGCTCTCGGAAGCCCTTTGTTATCAGCTCAATCCGCAGCGGAGGATCGGCGCTCCTTTGGGCTAAGATGCGGTCTCGCAGACCGCGGGCCGGAGTGGCGGAATGGCAGACGCAGGGGACTCAAAATCCCCCGCTCCTCGCGGGCTTGAGGGTTCGACTCCCTCCTCCGGCACCACACGTCGCTCCGCGCTTGCGCGGGAGCTGCGCCTTCGGATCTTGGTTGACAAGGGCCGTTAGTGCCTAACCGGGAGCGGGAAGCGGGCTCAGTGTTCCCTCCAGTCCTCCACGTCGCTCCGCGCTTGCGCGAGCTCGGCCCGGATCTTGGTTAACGAGGCCCGTTAGTGACTAACCGGGAGCGGGAAGACGAACTCAGTGCTCCTTCCAGTCCTTCACCCTGGAGCGGGTGGGCTCCATGGCCTTGCTCGGAGTAAAGACGCCGCGATTAGTCGTAAAGGCGACGTTGCCCGACTGGTCCGCCGAGACATAGAAGATCGGGTTCGTAGCGAAAGACGCGTTGGGCACGAGGACTCCGCGATCACTCGCTCCGGGAGCCATGTTCCCGTTGCCGAAATACATCGTGTACTTCCGGACGCTCCCGGCCGTGATCGCGCACGTCGAGGGGGGAGGGCATGTCTGCTGCGACGAGTCGTTGCCGGGAGGATACTCGGTGAAAAAGTATATGTACTTGTTGATCGCCAGAGAATCGGTGATCACGCGTTCCGCCTTCGTCGCGTTCGTGGTGCCGAGCAGCATGTACCATCCCACCGGGGGGGTGCTCGTCGCATTTGGGGCCGTGGTGCTCGCGATACGGAGCATTCCGCTCGTGCCTTCCGTCACGCTCTGCGAGTTGGCCTGGTCCACGACGAAGTAGAAGCGCTGGTTGTAGGACGTCGATCGTGTCGTGGTATCGCACGTCGCGCTGATGTCGTCGCGATCTCCCGTCCCGAAGCCGATCCCGAGTATCGGTTGTCCGCTCGTGGTCAGGCCGAGGTAGACGACCGTGGGGCGGTAGTAGATCGGGAAGAACTGGGTCGAGCCTCCGACCGGCTGGGGGGCCTGGAACAGGAGCATCGGCGTGAGCGCGGTGCCGTCCCCCTTCTGGAGCTTTGAGGACCAGCGGTCCGTCGGCGCGCCCGTCGGGATCTTGAGGCTCCGCAGATCGACGCGCCACATCTGGCCCAGCAGGTCGCCGAAGTACGCGAAGTCGAGGATGCCGTCGTTGTTCAGGTCGATGGACGACGGTTCCGAGGGGATCGAGGCGAAGTTCACCGTCACGGCGCCCGATCCAAAGTCAGCCGTCCCCGACTTGACCTTGTAGAGGACGAAGCCCGTCTCCACGTCCACGATGTAGAACCAGTTGCCCCGCCGGTTCTTCCGCTCCCGGTCGAATCCGCCGCCGAAGAGCGCGACGTAGCGCTCGTCGGTGCAGTTGCCGGAGTTGTCCCTGGCCACGCAGATGCGCCCCAGGCCCGGCTTCGACCAGCTCTCTCCCATGTCGGGATAGCCGTTGGCATCCGAATCGTTCGCGTCCTGGATCTCCCAGAGGACTTTCGGCCAGGCTGCCGGGCAATTGGCCCCGCCGTCGAGGCAACCGGGGCTCGCGTAAGAGCCGGTCGTCTCGTTGCCCGCGTTGTCGGATGGCTCCGGCTGCGTCACGTCCAGTGCGTAGACCGAGGCCGCCGAGTTCTGGAACGGCGTCGAGTCGTCGGGCGCCGGGCACGGCGTCTGTCCCTGGAAGGCGGAGCCCTCGCGCATCATCCCGACGATGACGCTGTGCCAGGCGCGGTTGGCCGGTCTCGGCGTGCCGTTGTGCGCGACGTCGATGAACATGTCGGCCCCCGCGGGAGCGCCGTCCACCGTCCATTCATTCAGCTTGTTCTGAACGCCGAGAACGTTCGCGAGGCCGTGGAATACCTGCATGATCGAGCGCGGCGCGTAGGCGAAAAGCTCTACTCCCGTCCCGTTGTCGTAGCAGTCGCTCATTCCGCCTGCGCAGATGGAGACGGGATTGGCGGGACTGTTTCCCACACTGGGATCGGAGGATACGTTGCGATTCCAGACGCCCACGTCGAAGGCGTGGAGGAGCCCGTCGTTGGCCCCGGCATAGAGCACCCGGCGGCGGTGCTGGTGCTTGGCGAAGAAATCCTGATAGTTGTGGAGATTCGTCTGATGGTAGAAGACGTTCTCCGGCTCCGCCACGAGTTGAGGGTTCGAGTGGAAGATGTCGCCCAGCTTCAGCGCGGAGTAGTAATGGGGGTCGCCGGCGGCATAGGGCAGCTTCGACTGGGCCTTGCGCAACTGGTTGATCACCGAGTCGCGGTCGCCCCGGACGAAACGGACGGCCTGGCCCGCGGTCAGATCGTCCAGCGTGCAGGGGGGAGTCGAACAGCCGAAAGTCTTGCCGGAGGCGGGAGGCGCGGACTGCGGTGTCAGAAGGAGCTTCAACTTCGGCCACCAGGACGCCGAGGTCGTGACGAGGAAGGGCTCCGAGATCTCGGGCACCGGCTCCGTGGCTGCGGCCGAGGCGCCGTTGATCGGGAGCGTCGAAGGAAGCCCGCCCGAGGAGGCGACCGTGGAGGGAAGCGACCAGAGGATGCGCCGTCCGGGAGCGGTATATACGGGGATGTCGTGCGGCGTCTCGTTGGAGGTGTCGCTGTAGGTAGTCCCTTTCGTAATCACATCCCCGGCGATGAGGTCGGCCACACCGCTCGGGAACGCCGGAAAGTAGTTCGAGTCGGCCGGGGAGACCGGCACGTTTCTCAAATTGATCTGTGCGTTCCACTGAAGGGTCGGATACTTGTTACAGGGAGAGTCCAGCATGACGTTGTTGGCGACGTCGTTCTTGTCCCGCACGATCGTGACGCAGTCGCTCCCGTCGTCGTTCTGCGAGTGGGTATCCGGCGGAACGGGCGCCGGGTTGATCGCTCCATTGGGAAACAGCCTGTATCCCCGCAGCGCCCCGTCCCAGATCGACCGGGACTGCCGGGCGTTGAAGGTCGCCAGGAACGCCATCTGGCCATTGCCCGCCTGCACCGAGGAGATCGTCGCGGAGGCGAAGTCCTCGGTCGCCTCGTTGATTATTGTCAGAATGGCGGTGAAGGCATTGGCCAGGTCGGCGGTGACCTGAGCGGGGTCGGTCGAGACGACCGGAAAGACTCCCTGGCGCCCCGAGTCGTCCTCGGATCCGGAGGTCCTCGCGATGCAGTGCGCCTCGTTGGCCTGCGTCGTTCCCTCCGGCACACCGAGGGAGATGACGTAGACCGGGATGTGGTGGGCCTTCAGGCTGACGAGGTACTTGGAGGTCGCGTTCTGGCTGCAGTCGGGCCCGCAGGCCGAAAACGTGTCGGAGAGGAGGATGATCCCTCCCGTCCGGCAGGACTTGTCCGGGTCGTCGCTCCGCACGCCGTTGGTGAAGCAGTCGCTCGCGCTGAAGTAGGCGTCCGCGTTGGCGAACATCTTGTCTTCCGGGATGTGGTTGTCGTTGCTGCTCATGAGAGCGACCTGGTCCTCAGGGCCGCTTCCCGTGTGGACGACGCTCGGGCTGCAGAGCCCGGGATTGTCGTCGGGGGGATTGGAAGGCGCGTAAGTCCCCGTCGACCCCGGCGTGTAGTGAACAACTGACGCCATCGGCCTCGTGTAGCGCAGCACGCAGCCCACGGACTGTTCCGGGTTCATCGAGCAGGCCGTCAGCGAGCAGCCGCCGTCGTTCTTGTAGTCGCGGGGGATGCCGATCGCCGGCAGGCTGTTCTGCACGAACCATCCGCCGCAGTCCGAGTTCAATATCCAGTCGCCCGTCTTCATGAACCCCATGTAGAGGCCGTCGTCCTGCCCCGTCGAATAGATGTTGCGGAACTCGCTCGCGGTCGAGACGCTCGCCGAGTAGGTCAGCTCCACCCTTCCAGGGTTTCCGACGGGAGTCTGGAGCTGGGTCGTCCAGATCGTGGGAGAGCCCGGCGGAGATCCCGCCTGGTACTCCTTTATGGCCGTGACGGTGAGCTGCCCATAGGGCTGGCCCACGCCCACGGGGACGAGGTGCTCGACGACCCGGTGGCTCCTGTCGATCTGCGCGATTCCGTAACCGACGCAGGTGGCCGTCGTGCAGGCGCTTCCCGCCGGCGTGTCCCCGAACCACGGCCCGGACAGGGTCGCGCCGGGGACACCGAACGTCTCGGTCACGCCCGTGGTCGAGGCGATGGGCCCGCCGCCGTTGGTGCCCCACTCGGCGTAACTGCCGACCGCGACCTTGAACGCGTCGCCGGGATAATCGTAGGCCGCGCCGGAGGTGGTGTTGTTGGACGTGAGCCTGTAGCTCCAGTATTTGTGCGTCACGCCTTCCTGGTGGTACGAGTACCAGGACAGCCCGAAGTTGAAGAGGCTGCTGTTCTGCTGGACGAGCGTATTGATCGCCGCCTTGGCCAGTCCGAACTTCGAGATCGGCGAGTCCTGGTACTGGCCGTCGGGCGGCAGGTTCGGCGTCGTCCCCTGCACGTACGGCAGGTACTGCATCGAGTACGTGTTGGAGATGATGATCACGACATTGGGATGCGCGCCTCCCAGCTTGAGGAGGTCTTTGTCGTCGGCCAGCCCGCTTGCGACCGGAAGCAGGACCCCCGCGAGAAGGGCGATGGCGATCCGGCGCGCTCGAGTCGTTTTCATACGGCGTCCTATTGCGGAACGATGCTCAAGACCTGCGGATAGAGGCCGATGTCTGCCTTTATCGTCTTGGAGGCCTGGATGGAGCTCGCGCTCGCCGTCGAGGTGACGGTGAAGAGGCTCTCGACGATCTGCGGCGTGCCGTAGGTGGTCCCGTGCGCGAGGAGGGCGTCGCCGGGATGGATCTGCTGGCCGATCACCAGGGGCCGCGTGATCGTGACCTGGATGTCCCCGGAGCCCGATCCGGCATAGTTGCTCGACATGCCCACCGGCATCTGCCCGCCGATGTAGTTCACGTCGGACTGCAGCTGAACGGCGCAATAGCCGATCCCGGAGTCCGCCGCGTAGAAGACCTTCGAGACCTTCGTCTCGTTGCCCGAGAGCGTCAGGTCCACGGACGTGGCGAGCATCGTCGCGATCCCGGCTACGGTGACGACGAGGAGCACGAAGATGGCGAGGAAGAGAATGAACCCTTCCTCCCGCCGCCGCGCCCGGCCGCAGCGAGACCGGCGGGGTCTCACTGAAAGTTCCTCAGGGAAACGGCCAGCGACTGCACGCGCCGCCGGTACGGCCGGCCGGTGATCGAAGGGTCCGACATGGACTTCGCGCCCGAATCGAGGGTGATGACGCCTGTCGCGCCCGGGCCCGAATACTTCATTTCCGGATCTTTCGACTTGACGACCAGCGACAGCCAGATCGAGCGCAGGAGCGGCCTGGCGAGCTCCGGAGCGGTATCCGAGGTCGCGACGGATGTGTCGAGGAACGCATCTACGGCGGCGGCGCGGGGAATCGCGGCCGCGGGAGTTCCCAGCGAGGCGTCGGTCTCACCGGCGACATTGCCGACCCATTCGTCCTTGTTCGAACCGGTGATGTTGACCGTGACGGGATCGGATCCTCCGTCGAGCGCCGACCCGTCCGCGCCGTCCACGCCGTAGGCGACCTGAAAGTCCTCAACCTCTTCCACGAGCGGCTGGATGTCGTAATTGGACGTCGAGGGGTCAAAGGTCGCCATGGCGAGCGTGGGGTGGGTGTCGCCGGAGCCCGGGGACGTTCCCTCGTCCACGAAGAAGACGATGTCGTCCACAACGCCGCAGACGAAGGGGTTCTGCAGGGCCGGCGCGCCGGCGGAAGTCGCGTTCAGGATCTTCGCGCCCGCGTCGGAAGAGTTCATCGAAAAGGAGAACGTCGCAGTCGTGCCGGACGTGTACGTGTACCAGGAACCGGACGCGTCGGCGTTGACGAGGCCCACGTAGTAGAGCGGAACGAGGTAGGTCTTGCCGGAGACCGTGACCGGCTGTGACGAGGAATCCCCCACGACGAGATAGAAGGGGCGCGTCTTCGCCGCCAGAGACGGCTTCTGCGCTGCCGGATAGTTGACGGCTCCATTGGTAGCCGTGGATCGGATGGTGATCGTCATCTGGGACGTGCCGTCGCAGTTTCCCGAGCAAGTCACGTCCCCCGTCGTGATGGTGAACTTCTCCCCGAGGATCACGCCGCGGACCTCGACGACGTCGGTCCCCTGCCGGATGACGTGTTCCGCTCCGGAGAGGTCCTTGAGCGTCTTGCCTGCCGGCGCGTTGTCGTAGATCGGCAGGACCGCGCTGCCGTAGTAGAGCTGCCCGACCCTCGCCTGCCGGATCATTCGGGCGACTTCGTAGATTCCGCCCCGCGACGCCTGCTGGGCCTGGGCAACGTTGGATTCCTGCTTGGATATCCGGTTGGAGGAGTCGAGCAGCGAAAACAGGCCGAGGGCCACGGGGACCATGACGCCCAGAGTCACGATCGCCTCGATCAACGTGAACCCGCGCTCGGAACGCCTCTCGGCGCCTCGGGGACTTCGATCAGCCCGCATCGCGGAACCTCAGGAGCACGGACTGCCTCGTCTGCCGCAGGCCCGGGAAGGGCCCCATCGTGGCCCGCACGGTGACCGTCACCTTCTTGATGGCATAGGTCCCTGGAGCCGGAACCCGCGTCGTCAGGTCGGCGGCGTACTGCTCGATCGTGTAAGTGCGCTCGAAGGGGAACCGATACCACCCCTCGCCCGGAGAGGAGGTTGCCGTCGAGGTGCCGCCCGTCGAGGGGCTGTACCAGCTGGGCAGGTCGTTGTCGCAGCTCGCATTGTGACCGACGAGGCTTCCCGTGCCGGTGGTCGTCAGGCCGTCCGGCCCCGACGCGTTGTTGCCGTCCGCCACCGCCAGCCTCGGGTCCGTGGCGGGATAGCCGATCAGCTCCTCCAGTTTCTCCCGCGCGAGCGTGTTGGTCCCGGCGAGCTGGTTCGAGGACGCTCCTGTCTTGACGGAACCCGCGAAGAGCGGCGCGATGGCAAGCAGCCCGAAGGAGAGCAGGAGCAGGGCGAACAGAACCTCGATGAGGGTCAGCCCGCTCTGCGCGTTCCGTCCCTCGCCCCGTTTCACTGCCACGACCAGTTGCCCGAAACGTATCCGCGGCCCGCAACGTATTTTTCCACGCGCGTTTCGGTAGAGACCGTGCTCGACACCGTGATGCGGAAGAAGTTCTTGCCCGTCACATCGGCAAAGTAGATTCCGCGACCGAAGGGAGATGTCGGTTGCGGCGTTCCGGAGTTGCCGTTCTGCGGGACCAGGATCCCGCCCGTCGGAACGAAGATGATTCGCCGGGTCAGGCCGGTGTCCAGGGTGCCGTTGACGAGGTAGCCGTCGAACGCCACGGCGGCCGAGAGGTCGTCTCTGGCGCCGCCGTGCTGCCAGAGGTGAAGATGAGTATCGACATCCACCGGGGGGTAGCTCGGCTCGCTCGCCTCCTGCGTGCCGTTCCCGTCGTTTCCCGAGGAGGAGGTCAGATCCGCCTTGTCGCGGAAGGAAGCGAGATGGATCGAGTTGTCCGGGTTCCGGCTGATCACGACGACGACGTTTGCGCCGGTCCTGACAGCCTGCAGCCTCGCCGACGCGAGCGTCGCCCGGATGGTATTGACCGCGCCGACGCCTTCCGCCCGGCGGATCATCGTCCCGGCAAATGGCGTCGCGACGAGAATGCCCATGGCCATGACGCCGATCGTGAGGACGTTCTCGACGAGCCCGAAGCCCCGGCAGGTTCGAATTCTGGCCATCACGCCTGGCCTCCCCTTCTGCCCCGTGAAAGGATTGCGGTCGAGCCGCGCTCCTTTCCGAAGGTCGCCTCAGGCTAGGCCTGGGCTCGTGTCAAAGCTACTGGCCTGGCGTTCAAAGAAAGATCAGGGCCTACCCTGTTCGGCAGACTGTCCGAAGGGTCAGGAACAGGACCGGGGGATCTGCGATCGGGTGGTCGGGTGATTGAAATTCTGGTCGATCGGGATGATGGCTCTATCACCCGATCGCGATTCGGTCAGTGCTCGAGCCCGTACTCCTTGATCTTGTTGTAGATCGTCTTCAAGGAGAGCTTGAGAAGCTCGGCGGTTTTCTTCTTGTTCCCGCGGGCGAATTTCAGGGTGTTCAGGATCAGGCGCCGCTCCACGTTGGCAAGCGAGTCGCCTACGGCGACGCGCACGACCGGGGCCTTCTTCCGGCGCAGGCGGCGGGAAGCCGGCGGCCGGCCCAGAACGGAGGTCACGACCGTGGCTCCGATCGCCGGCCCATCGGCCAGAGAAGCCGCGCGGCGGACGGCGTCACGAAGCTCCTCGACGTTGCCCGGCCAGGTGTGAGCGAGAAGGGCATCCATGGCTTCGGCGTCGAATGTCAGGGTCCCGTCGAGTTCCTGGAGAAAGCGCCGCGCGAGCAGCTCCACGTCCTCTCCGCGCTCCCGCAGAGGCGGCAGATGAACGACATGCCCCTGAAGCGCTTCGGCCAGCTCCGGCATCAGGCGGCCGGCTTCGAGGGCCTGCAGTGGATCCTGGTCGGTCGAGAGGAGGAGCCTCCTTCCGCTCGGGCGCTCGATTTCCGACAGGAGGTCCTTCTGGACTCGGAGTTCCGCCCGCGCGATGCCGGTGACGAAGAGAGTCCCGCCGGCGCCATCCGGCGGAGCCTGGCCGGCGCGAAGCGTCCAGAACGGCTCGGAACCGCGTCGCGAGAGCCGGTGAACCGCCCGCGCCGCGGCCTCCTTCTCGGTGCCGGCTTCTCCCGTGATCAGAACCGCGGCATCGGCCGCGGCCTCGCGCTCGATCGCCGCGAGGGCCGCCTTCCAGCTCTCGGAATGTCCGGCCAGAGACGTCGCGATCTCGGCTCGGGCCAGTCGCACGCTCATCTCTTCGAGCCAGCGTTCGCGCTCACGGCGGGCTCCGAGCCTCGAGCGCAGCAACGCGACCCGGCCCGGCGACACCGGCCTCCAGAGAAAGTCATGGGCGCCCCGGACCATCGCCCGCACGCCATCTTCGAGCCGCGCGGAGTCGGCCAGCGCATAAAGCGCGCAACGGGGATCCAGGCGAAGGGCCTCGTCGAAGAACCCGTAAACCTCTTCCTCGGCGAAATCGAGCGCCACGACGATGGCATCGGGATGGAGTTCTGCGAGCTGGCGGCTGCCTTCCGGCAGCGTCGCGACCCCCCGAATCTGGTCGCCTTCTCCACTGAAAGCGCGGCGCAGCGCGTCACGGGAGTCGGGTTGAGGATCGACCACGAGAATCTTCACGGCGAGCCGGATTCTAGCATCCGCAAACCGCTCAATCAGCGGCGCGCCGAGCGCATCCTCAGGGGCACTTCCGCGACGATCCTCCCCACCTCCAGGCCTCTCACGCTCCTAACGGAGGGGGCCACGTGGCGGGAGAGCCGCGCCCTCGCCGCCGGAGACAGCCGGCCCAGACGGGCCAGGATGTCCAGGGCCACCGCGTCGCGGGCGCGCGAAGAGCCGTCCTCCATCTTGAAGGCGACACCGAGCGCCTTCTCCCCCTCTCGGCGCGGGGCAAGTCCGATCGCATAGACGCCCTCGGCCCCTTCTTTGCCGATCCAACGCCCTGGCCCGGCCTCGAGGAACTCGCTCGTGAACCGATCGCGGCCGGCGACCATCCCCGGGCTCTCCCACAACGCTCGACAGATCCGCTCGCGGACGGCCAGTTGCGGGCCCTCCCCGCGCCGCGGCCGCGCGAGCAGCCTCGCATAACCAAGCGCAAGGCGGGACAGAGGCACGTGGAAGACCGGCAGGCTGCACCCGTCCACGGCGATCCCGATGCGCGAGGAGGGAATCTCGAAGAACACAGCGAGCCGCTCGATCACGATCCTCTCGATGGGATGCTCGGGTTTCCAATAACCGGCAGGGTCGAGCCCGCGCAGTCGGCAAGCCAGCAGGAGGCCGGCATGCTTGCCGGAACAGTTGTTGTGAAGAGCCGTCGGTCTCTCCCCGGCGGCGGCGAGCGCGGTCGCCGAAGGTTCGTGCATGGGAGGGTGCGCTCCGCAGGCCAGGTCCCCGACCGCGAACCCGCCCCGCTCGAGAAGCCTTCTGGCGACCCGGACGTGCCGCGGCTCGCCTCCATGCGAAGCGCAGAGGAGCGCGATGTCGTCGCTGCCCAGCCGGAACGCCTTTTCGCCCCCCGCCTCGAGCAGCGCCATGGCCTGAAAGGGCTTGGCCGCGGAGCGCAGGTAGATGCCGGTCCGGGGGATACCCGCGCCAGCGATCAGGATTCCGTCCTCGTCCACGACGGCGACGCTGCCGCGGTGGACTGACTCGATCCTTTCCCCGCGAAAGACCCGGGCTAGAATCGGAGGCGGGCCCATCGTCGCCGGTTCTATCACGGCACTCGGAAAGGAGACCCGTTCCCGGGTCCTCGGTCGAGGCTCCCCGTTCCCGGTCCGGGACGCCGGAGGCGGTCGGCCTTGATCGGGACGTCGGAATCGCGGAATATTCTTTTTCGGAGGGTCGTTTGCGCGGGTTGATGCGTTCCTGGCTCCTGGGGCTTTGTCTGCTCGCCGCGGCCGGTACGGCGCTCGCCGAGGACCCGCTTCCCCTCTTCCCGGACCTGGAGTTCGCAGGAGCCGACGGCGGCTCGATCCGCCTCTCCCAGCTGAAAGGCAACGTCGTCCTCTTGAATGTCTGGGCCACGTGGTGCGGCCCCTGCCGCATGGAGCTGCCCATCGTTCAGAAGATGTACGACAAGTACAGCGACCGAAACTTCGTTGTGCTCGCCATCAACGTCGATGCCGACCGCAACAAGATCGAGCCCTTCAAGAAGCGGTACAACATCTCGCTCCCGGTCTATTTCGCGTCCCCCGAAGACGCGGGGCAGATGACCGCCATGGGCATCCCCTCGACGTTCATCATCGGTCCGGACCGGCTGCTGCTCGACCGGGCCGTCGGCTATTCCGCGCAGGTCGAGGATCACTGGAAGCAGGTCATTGAAAAGCGCCTGAGACCGCTCAGGAAAGGACGCTGATAAGAGTCGCTGTTCGAAGGTCCAGACCAAGCCAACCCCGGAGGCCTTGATGATGAAACCCCGGACGCTTTTCCTTCCGCTCCTGATGCTGCTCGCTTTCGCGCCGGTCTGCTTCGCGCAGATCCGCTCCGGCACCGTCGAGATCAACCCGTTTGGCGGCTACTTCTTCGGCGGCCGCTTCCCGGCCGGCAGCAACGGGCTCTTCACCAGCAAGGTGGACATCGATGACCATGCGACGTACGGCGGCCGCATCGGGTGGAACATCACGAGCCTCTTCGAGGCCGAAGCACAGTTCTCCAGGACTGAAACTCACTTCGTCAGCCCTGGCGGCGACGTCCTCTTCGGATCGGCCGGCACGCGACTGGGAGACCTGACGATCGACTACACCCTGGGCTATGTGACCTTCAACTTCGGGCACCGCCGCGTCGTCCCCTACGTCACGTTCGGGATGGGAGCGGCCCGGCTCGACCCGGATGTCTGCAGGGTGCGCCCGAGCCCCTGCTCCAACCCGGGCACCGACTGGCGCTACACCGCCAGCGCAGGTGGCGGGATCAAGACCTTCGTGACGCCCCACTTCGGATTCCGGCTGGACGGCCGCTATTACGGGACGCTGCTGCGAAGCGACGACTGTGACTCGACGCGCCGGTGCGACCGGGACCACGACCACAACCGCAACGACTGGCTGAGCAATGGAGACATCAACGGAGGCCTGATCTTCGCCTTCTGAGGGTGAAGCTTTCGGCTGTCAGCTGTCGGTTCCCGGGGCCCGATGACTCTCCGGGTTCGAAGCCCGGCTCAAAGCTGAAACCTGGGAGCTGACAGCGATCCTCCGAGCGCCGTCGGGCAGGACCTCGATGGAGACTTCAATCGTCGGAGGGAGGAAGCGCCGGACCGTTTCCCCCGGCCACTCGACGGCCACGGGCGCTCCCGACAAGGAGTCGGGCAGGCCAAGGATCGCCAGCTCCTTCTCGTCGTCTTTCAACCGGTAGAGGTCGAGATGGCGCAGTCGGATCCTGCCATCGTCTCCCGCGTACTCGTGGAGGATCGCAAACGAAGGCGACGCGACCTCGCGCGGGGCTGCCCCGAGGCCGCGCGCCAGGCCGCGCGCCAGAGCCGTTTTCCCCGCGCCGAGCCGCCCGAGCAGATACACGACGGCACCCGGAAGGAGCCCGGACGCCAGACGCTCGCCGAACCGCTCCGTCTCCCCCTCGCTTCGCGAGATGACTCCCGCGCTCAATCGGTTCCCGCTTCCGGCTCCCCTTCCACCTTTGCGGGGCGCAGCGCGAGCCGCGCGAGCGGCAGGGCATCGGCCAGCTCGCCGGAGAGAAGCCCGGCGTCGCCAAGCCTTCGCGCGAGCAGCTCTCCCGCCAGGCCGTGAAGGTAGGCGGCGGCGATGGCCGCCCGCTCAGCGGCCATTCCTCCCGCCAGAAGAGCTCCAACGGCTCCCGAGAGCACGTCCCCCGAGCCGGCAGCCGCCATCAGCGGCGTTCCGGTCGGATTCACGGTGACTCGTCCGGAGGGTGCGGCAATGAGCGTTGAAGCCCCCTTCAGGACCACGGCCGCCCCGCTCGCCCGCGCCAGGCGCCTGGCCGCAGCGAGGCGGTCCTCCTGGACGCGGGAGCTCGCGACCGCGAGGAGCCTTCCGGCCTCGCCGGGGTGGGGCGTCAGGACTGCGGCTCCCCGGCGGCGGGAGAAGGCGCGAGGCCGGCCGGCGAAGGCATTCAAGGCGTCCGCGTCGAAGACGATCGGGCATCGCGCCGCCATCAGTTTTTCGAGTAGCTCCACAGTGCCCGGCGCGGTTCCGAGCCCGGGACCGATCGCGGCCGCGTCGAACCCGCGAAGCGCCTCGAGCAGTTCCTCCGCTGCTGTTGCCGGGAGAGCGCCGGCCTCCTCCGGCAGAGCGTGGGTCATCGCCTCCGGAAGAGCGGAGACGATGATGGGCTCGATCGAGGCCGGGCAGAAGACGGTGACGAGGCCCGCTCCCGCCCGCAGAGCCCCTCGGGCCGTCAGCGCCGCCGCCCCCGCTTTGCCGCGGGAGCCCGCGATGACCGCGAGCCGGCCGAAGTCGGCCTTGTGCGTGTCCCCGGGACGAGGAGGCAGCCACCCGGCCAGGTCCGCGGACTCGGCGGCGGCCAGATCTCCCGCGCGCTCGAGAAGGATCCGCTTCGGAATTCCGATGTCATGGACGACCAAGCGTCCGCAGAAGCCGCGCGCCGGCCAGAAGACGTGGGCGTACTTGAGAGCGGCGAACGCGACCGTGAGGGAGGCCCGAACGGCCGGTCCGAGCAGGTTCCCCGAATCCGCCGACAGGCCCGAGGGGAGATCCGCGGCGACGACCGGCCGGCCGGCCGCGTGGATCGCGAGAACCGCCCGGGCGGCAGCGCCCGAGAGGGCCCGCGTCAGTCCCGTCCCGAAGAGCGCGTCCACGACGGCGTCCGCCTCCTTCAGGGCTCGCGAGAAGCCGGCCCAGGCGCCGCGCCGCGGAAGCGGGAAGAGCTCCAGGCCGGCCCTTCGCGCCCGAAGAGCGTTCTCCGCGGCGTCGCCCCGGTAGTCGTCCGGGTCGCCCAGCGTGAAGATGGACACGGATAGGCCGCGCCCGGCGAGAAGGCGCGCGGCGGCGAGGCCGTCTCCGCCGTTGTTGCCGGGCCCGCAGGCGACGACAACGCGTTGCGCCCGGGGAAAGGAGCGGACGAGCTCTCCGGCGAGCCCGTCCGCGGCGTTCTCCATGAGGCGGCTCGAAGGTATGCCGCCGCGGATCGCCGCGGCGTCAGCGGAGCGCATCCGGCGCGAGTCCAGGATCGGGATCAAAGCGCTCTCGCCAGGGTCCGCAGCGTCCGGGCCGTGGCGCGCGGATAATCGCGCCCCGTTGGATCGCGCCGCTCGAGGTCCCGCTTGAGCCGCGCGAGGTCTTCCGGACGGTCCACGTCGTAAGCCGGTTCGAGGATGGCCGCCGCGAGCCCGAGCGCGGCCAGGCGCGCGCGCGTCGCGGCGAGGACCGAGGGGGAGGACCACGCGATGCCGGAAAAGACCTCTCGTACCGGCGTTCCGGCTCTCAGCCCGATCGCGCAATAGCCGCCGTCCTCGGCAGGAATGACAGCTGCGGCGGCGCCTGCGGCAAGGCGGTGAAAGGCCTCCTCGACGAGCCGTCGCTCCAGGGCCGGATGGTCCGATCCAACGGCCACGGCGGCCGGCGCGCCCTCGGAGAACTCGCGCTCGAAGGAGGCCGCCAGTCGCTCCCCGAGCCCGCCGGCCGCCTGGCGGTGGCGTTTCCACGGGTCGCGGAAGAGCGCCGCGAGCGCCGGATCGTCGGGATCGGGCTCGGCTTCGAGCGCCGCCTGCCACAGTGCCGGCGCCGCGTAGATGGCCGCAGCGTCCTCGAGAAACGCCAGGTACAGGGCGAGGGCCTCCCCCTCGGAAAGCGGAGGCACGAGTCTCGTCTTGACTCTGCCGGGCGCGGGCGTCCGCGCGAAGAGAAGGAGGCTCGGGAGCCGCTCTGCCACCGGCGGGATCATGCCAGTTGTGAATTATGCGTTATGAGTCGCGGGTCCCGAGGCCCGGGCCTCTCACGATTCACGACGCACGACTCAACTCTTGGCCTTCGTCTCCTTCGGCAGCAGCGAGATGAAGAGGTTCTTCTGGGAGTAGGAGACCTGGTTGGAGATTCCGTCCCGAACCGCGAAGGCGATCCGCTGCGCGCCGGGGCCCACGGTCATCGTGAAGTCGTAGTACCAGTCCTTGCGCTGCGCCGTGTCGAGCTCCTTGGCCGGCACCGTCACGACCTGCCGCTGGACGGCGAGGTCCGATTGCTTCTCCGCGGTGTCCCGGGCCACCACGTACACGAAGAAGGTCGCCTCGTAGTGGTCGCCGGTCGGGACGAGGCCGAGCTTGCCGATCGGAACGGCGATGCGCACCGGCACCGCGAAATTCTCCCGGTCATAGGGGCGCTGAGCCCCGACCGACACGCTGATGCCCAGAGGATTGTCGTCTCGCGAATAGAAAAGAGACGCGACGACTCCTTCGGCCGTTTTCGTCTCGATCGTCTTCTCGAGGAACCCCTTGCGCGCGCGGACGGTCATCCCCTTGCGCTTGACCCGGACCTCGATGGAATGCGGGCGGTCCACGGCCGAGCGGGTCGAGCGGTAGCCGATGGAATAGAAGTTCGAGAAATCCGAGGACAGCTCGTCCAGGCTCCTCTTCCAATCGTTGGTGTTGACGGCGGCCATGCCGCCCGTCTGCTCCGCCATGAGCAGGAGCGGCGCCTGAGTGTTCTGGCGCAGGAGGAAGTCGTTCGGGCGCGACTCGAACGAGCGGTTCTCCGCCGAAACGAGCTGCTCGGTCGTGAGCCCCGACGCGTCGAGCGCCCAGATCGTGACTCCCTGGGCGTTGGCCGCCTGGATGATCCCGGCGTACTTCGCGTTCATGTCGAACTCGAACTGCTCGAGGGTCGAAGAGCCCGACTGGTCGCGGTACTTCTGCTGGATCTGGTCGAAGAGCTCGAGGCCGGCCGTCGAGGGAAGCCCTTCGGAGACGTAGACGAAGATCTTCCGACCCTCGATCCCCGCAAGGCTGTTCAGGGTGTTCTTGACTGCGTCCACGCAGAACTGGAGGTCGTTGCGCAGCGAGCGGCTGTACGTGCGAGCGATCTGGAGCGCCTGGTCGGCGGACTGCGACTCGTCGATCTGGTGGAGCGCATCGCGCCGCTCGCTGGCGAGCGTCGTGCCGCCCCCGGTCTCCCGCTCGATCTCGTCGAGCGATGCGATGATCTCGCTCGCTTCGGAGGTGAACTTGCGCCGCACCTTCAGAGACCGGTTGTAGGTTACGACCATCCCCTCGGCCCGCGGACCGATCGTCTGCTGGACGAATTCCTCGAGCCGCTTGAACATCCGGTTGCGGTTCTGCGGCTGGATGTTCAGGTTGTCGATGAAGAGGATGTAGCGGGCCTTGAGCTCGACGGGGATCTCCGCCTGCGCCGCGGGAGAATCGAGCCCGACGATCTTCCCGTCCTCCAGAAGGACTTTGCCCCCCGAGACCGCGTAGAAGTTCGTGATCTTCTGCGGGACGCCGTCCTGGTACACCTCGAAATCATCGCGGGTCAGGCCGGGGATGCGTTTTCCCCTGGAGTCGGTCACGACGACCTCGATGTTGGTCACCGAAACTTCGACCCTCTCGGAGACGGGCGGCAGCGGTTTGTCGGCGGGGGAAGAGGGCTTCTGCCCCGGGCCCGGAGCTTTCTGGGCCGCGAGAGCGGAAGCGGCGAGGAGCACTGCGAAAAGGAGTCCGGGTTTCTTCAAGGATCCTCCCTGCGGCAAGGCAAGCCGCCGATGCGGCTAAATATTCCCCCGTGGCCGCCGGCGGAAGCGGCTCTCCCGCGCGCCCGCCGAAGGGTCCGGGCTGTCTCAAAAAACACTGTTGCTTTGTCGTGGAGAATTCAACAGAATTCCGCACTCCGGGGCGGACCTCCCGGTTGGCAATAAGATCGAAGGAGCATCCGAGGAATGCAGAGTCCACGTCTGGCCGTGGTGGCCATTCTCCTGCTGGCGGCGGCCGGCCTGTCGGGGTGCGACAAGATCAAGGCCCGGCAGGAGATCAAGAAGGGAAACGAGTTCTTCAAGGCGACGCAGTACCAGGCCGCTCTGGCCAATTACCAGGAGGCCCAGCGTCTGGATCCGGGGGAATCGAGGCTCCACAAGTTCATCGGCGAGACCTACATGGCTCTCTACCAGCCGGGCTCGAAGCACCCGAAGGACCTCGAGTTCGCCAACAAGGCCATCCAAGAGCTGCAGGCCTACCTCAAGGCTTATCCCAACGACAAGAAGGTCCGCGAGTTCCTCGTCTCCATGTACCTCGCGGTCGACCGGTATGACGACGCCATCACCTTCTACCAGGACCTGCTCAAGACCGATCCGAAGGATATCAAGGCCATGACCTCGCTCGCGGCGATGTACTTCAAGAAGGGGGACTTCGAGACGGGGCTCGAGTGGGAGAAGAAGCGGGCGGTCCTGGAGCCCGGGAACCCCGAGCCGTGGGTCATGGTCGGCGTCCAGGCCTGGGACCGCTCCTACCATTTTCCCGACATCGACCCCGCGACCCGCGGGAAGATCGTCTCCGAGGGCATGGAGGCTCTCCAGACCGCGCTGAAGATCAAGCCGGACAGTTTCGACGCGTTGACGTACATGAACCTGCTCTACCGCGAAAAGGCGAAGCTCGAGACCGAAGACGCCAAAAAGCAGGAGTACATCGCCGCCGCTGACAAGTTCCGGGAGCAGGCACTCGAGTTGCGTAAGAAGAGTCTCGCCACGACCCCGAAGGCGGAACCGGCCAGGTAGGAGCGGTGTCCTGATGGGTCTGGAGGACGGAGCATGTTCGAAGACGTTTTGATCGAATCGGCACGCCACAAGGGGGACTCGCGAAAGGCGCTCACGCTGCCCGTGTCGATCGCGATCCACGCCATCGTGATCGGCATCGCGCTCGGCGCCTCGATCTGGTTCGTGGAGGACATACCCGAGCCGCCGATCCCCGTGACGTTTTACGCCTCCGCCCCTCCCCCTCCTCCGCCGCCCCCGGCGGCGGCTCCCAAGGCCGCCCCCAAGGCGCCCGAGGTCCAGAAGCAGGTGCCGGTCCGGCAGAGCGAGATGGTCGCGCCGACGATCATTCCCGAAAATATCCCCAAGCCTCTCGCCGCTCCCGAGCCGGAGCCTGCGGCAGGAGTCGAGGGAGGCGTTCCAGGGGGCGTCGAGGGGGGCGTGCCGGGAGGCGTCCTCGGGGGAGTTCCCGGCGGCACGGGCCCAGGCACGGGGGAAGGCGAGCCGCTGCGCGTCGGGGGCGAGGTCAAGGCGCCCGTCCTCACCAACCGGGTCGAGCCGACCTATCCGGAGGCCGCCCGCAAGGCGCGCATGGAAGGCGTGGTCATCCTGGAAGCCATCATCACGGCCTCCGGAGCCGTCGAGGACGTCAAGGTCCTGAAATCCGTCAATCCGCTGCTGGACTCCTCCGCCGTCCGGGCGGTGCAGCAGTGGAGATACAAGCCCGCCACCCTGAACGGGCGGGCGGTGCGCGTGTACCTGACCGTGACCGTGACATTCAACTTGCACTAGACTTGGGAGCTTGTGCCCCCGATCGCCGGGGGAGAGGGGTTGCCGGAAGCCTGGGAACCGTGACGGCTTGAGAATAAGGAGAACGAGGAGGAGCGCTTCATGAGTTTTAACCCTGTAGATCTCTGGAATTCGATGACGCCTCTCGCCAAGAGCGTCTGCATCCTGCTCATCTTGATGTCCATCTATTCGCTGACGGTCGCCGTCGAGAGGTTCATCTATTACGGCAAGGCGAAAAAGCAGTCGCTCCAGTTTGCGACGCTCGTCACCGGCTACCTGAAACAGGACAAGCTCCAGGAGGCGATCGACTCCTCGAAGAGGTTCAAGAACAGCCATCTGGCGCGCGTGGTCTCGGCCGGGCTCTACGAGTTCATGCACGACCTCAACACCGGGACCGCCGACGTGCCCGGGCACGACCCGGTCGAGGCGGCCGAGCGCGCGATCGAGCGGGAGGCCCTGATCACGACGGCGGACATGAAGAAGGGGCTCTCCGGCCTCGCCACGATCGGGACCACGGCCCCGTTCATCGGGCTTTTCGGAACGGTCATCGGCATCATCAACGCGTTTCGTGGCATGGCGCTGACCGGCTCGGGCGGGATCGCGGCGGTTTCGACGGGCATCGCGGAAGCGCTCATCACGACGGCCCTGGGGCTCTTCGTCGCGATCCCGGCGGTCTGGCTCTTCAACATCTTCATGAACAAGATCGAGCGTTTCCAGGTCGAGATGTCCAACTCGGCCTCAACGCTCCTCGATTACTTCATCAAGCGGCGCGGCGCCGGCCACAAGCTGGGCGTCCGGGCTTCGTAGGCGGCGCGGGGAGGACCGGCCATGGCGATGGGGGGCGCGAGCGGCCGCGACAAGCTCCAGAGCGACATCAACGTCACTCCCCTGGTGGACGTCTGCCTCGTGCTGCTCATCATCTTCATGGTCGTGACGCCGCTCCTTCAGAAAGGGATCGCCGTCCAGCTCCCGGTGACCGACAACCCGGACAAGAAGCCCGAGAACGCGAGCCAGAAGTTGCTGACCGTCGGTTGGGCGACCCCTCCGGCGTACTACTTCGAGGCGGACAAGCTCTCCAAGTCCGACGTCCAGAAACGCCTGGATGAGCTCTACCAGAGGTCGCCCAGCGCGGACATCATCATCAAGGCGGACCAGCGGTTGAAGTACGGGGACGTCAAGGAAGTCATGAAGATGGCGAAGGACGCGGGGTTCCAGAACGTCGGCCTGATCGCCGACAAGAAGCAAAAGGGTTCGGGCAAGAGCTAGGCCCGGCGAGGGAGCGGAGGAGACTTTCGGCATGTCCATGGCGGCCGGCGGAACCAGCGACTACAAGAGCGACATCAACATCACTCCGCTCGTGGACGTCGTCCTCGTGCTGCTGATCATCTTCATGGTGATCACGCCGCTTCTCCAGATGGGCTACGACGTCAAAGTCCCGCCCAAGGCCACCGTGGACCAGCCGCAGTCGCTCGTCGACCAGGTGATCGTGTCGATCACGCCGCAGAACCAGATCTTCTTGAACAAGCAGCAGGTCTCTCCGCAGCAGCTCGCCCAGCAGCTCGAGGACATCCTGAAGAATCGCCGCGACAAGACGGTTTTCTTCTCCGGGGACGACGCCTCCAACTATGGCGAGGTCATCAAGGTGATGGACATCGTCCGCAACGCCGGAGCCAAGAACCTGGGAATCGTGCTGGAGACCGTTCCAATCCAGTAAGAATCGGTGATTTTGCGATTCGTGATTCGTGATTTGGGCGGAGAGCCGATTTCAGCCCTGATCACAAAATCACCAATCACCTGCCACAAATCCCTGATATCCTCCCCGCCCTGATTCGAGCAAAAAGGGAGGAGTCTCGATGCCCTACGAGAGTGCTTTGCCCCTCATCCTGACGTTCTCCGTCGGTTCCCTCTTCGTGGCCTGGTGGCTGGCGCGGTGGGTCCTGAAGAAGGACACGGGCACGGCCGCCATGCAGCAGATCTCCAACGCCATCAAGCAGGGGGCGGAGGCGTTCCTCCGGCGCCAGAACGGCACGATCGCCATGCTGGCCCTCCTGCTCGCGGCGTTGATCTTCATGCTGTACGGCTTCGTGCGCTCCCACCAGGGCTTCGACCCGGTGCCGACCGCCCTGAAGCTCGCCTTCTGGACGACCCTCTCCTTCGTGCTGGGGGCGAGCTGCTCGGTCTTCGCCGGCTACGTCGGCATGTGGATCTCGATCCGGTCGAACATCCGCACGGCCTCGGCGGCCCGGAGCTCGTTGAACGACGCGCTCCGGATCTCTTTGCGCGGCGGGGCGGTCTCGGGTCTCCTCGTCGTTTCGATGTCGCTCTTCGGGGTGGGCGGCCTGTACTGGCTCGTGCGGAACTTCACCGAAGTCCCGCCGGACAAGATCCCGCTCCTGATCGTCGGCTACGGGTTCGGAGCCTCTTTCGTGGCGCTCTTCGCGCAGCTTGGAGGGGGCATCTACACCAAGGCCGCCGACGTCGGCGCGGACCTGGTCGGCAAGGTCGAGGCCGGGATCCCGGAGGACGATCCGCGCAATCCCGCGGTCATCGCCGACCTGGTGGGCGACAATGTCGGCGACTGCGCGGGGCGCGGCGCCGACCTCTTCGAGTCCACCGCCGCCGAGAACATCGGCGCCATGATTCTCGGGGCGACGCTCGCGGCGTCCCTCAGCAACAAGGGCATGGCCTTTTCGGCCGGCGTCGTCGGCGTGATGCTCTTTCCGCTCGTGGCCCGCGCCTTCGGCCTGCTCGCCTCGATCGTGGGAATCCTGATGGTCAGGACCCGAGAAGACCAGGACCCGATGCAGGCCTTGAACCGAGGCTATTACGTCGCCGCGATCCTCGCCATCGGCGGTTTCTTCCTGGCCACCCGGTGGCTGCTGGTGAACCCGTCTCATCCCGACGCCTGGTGGAAGTACTTCCTCTGCGGCCTGATCGGCGTTCTGACATCGGTCGCCTTCGTCTACATCACGCAGTACTACACGGAATACAAGTACCGCCCGGTCCGGGAGATCGCCGAGGCCTCGCAGACCGGTCCTGCGACCAACATCATCACCGGCATCGCCGTCGGCTTCGAGTGCACGCTCCTGCCGGTCGTCGCGATCTCGATCGCGATCCTCGCCTCCTACAAGATCGGGGCCTCCGCCCTTCCCGACGGCGGCCTCTTCGGAACGGCCGTCGCGACCATGGGAATGCTCGGGACGGCGGCGTACATCCTCGCGATGGACACGTTCGGCCCCATCACCGACAACGCCGGCGGCATCGTCGAGATGTCGCGGCAGCCCGAGGAGATCCGAAAGAAAACCGACCGGCTGGATGCCGTCGGCAACACGACCAAGGCCCTGACCAAGGGATATGCCATCGGATCGGCCGCGCTCGCGGCCTTCCTTCTGTTTTCGGCGTACCTGGACGAGCTCAAGAACTACAACGCCGGGCTCGACTCGGTCAACCTCGCCAAGCCCGAGGTCTTCATCGGGGCGCTCTTCGGCGCGATGCTCGTCTTCTTCTTCTCGGGCCTCGCGATCAAAGCGGTGGGCAAGGCGGCCGTGGTCGTCATCCAGGACGTGCGCGCCCAGTTCAAGGAGCACCCCGGCATCATGCAGGGGACCGAGATGCCCGACTACGGGCGCACGGTCGACATCGTCACGCGCGGCGCCCTGCGCCAGATGATCGCGCCCGGTCTCGTGGCGGTCGGGACGCCCATCGCCATCGGCCTGTTCTTCAAGATCTTTGCCGTTGGCGCCGAGACGGTCGCGGCCCTGCTCATGGTCGGGACGATCACCGGCATCGTCATGGCGACGTTCCTGAACAATGGGGGGGGCGCCTGGGACAACGCGAAGAAATTCATCGAGACGGGGGCGTACGGCGGCAAGGGATCTCCGACGCACAAGGCGGCCGTGGTCGGCGACACGGTCGGCGACCCCTTCAAGGACACGGCCGGCCCGTCGCTCCACGTTCTCATCAAGCTGCTTGCGACGATCACGCTCGTCCTGGCGCCTTTGTTCATCTGAGTCGGAGACTCGCGGAGAGAAAAAAGCCCGGCATGAGCCGGGCTTTTCGTTTCTCACGACCCCCGACTAATTCTTGGGTGTCATCCCCTTCATCATTTCGGACATGTCCTGGAACTTGACCTTGTCCGGCGGCGTCAGGAGCGAATCAGGCACGGAGGCGCCGAGCTCGATGTCGTGGTTGATCGTCGTGATCTTCATCCCGCCTGTCTCGGAAACGACCTTGACGGGGAAGTTCCTCAGGTCCCGGGCCAGCCAGTACTTCTGCTGCATCGGACGGTCCGACTCGGTATCCGTGTACTCGTAGATATCGCAGGGATGGCCGTCCACGGTTTCCGTGCCGACCTTCTTCCCCTTCGTGCGGATGTCCTCCAGCTTCTCCACGTACTCCATCGAGGCGCCCCCGCGACGGCGCATCTTGGAGGACATCTTCATTCCGGACGTCTCCCCTTCCCGCCACTGATACACGGATTCACCGGACTTGACGACGTTCATGTCCATTCCCATGGCCTTCGTCTTGACCCGGACCTTCTTCTCCTTCATCCAGAGTTCGGACTCCGTCGTCATGTTCCCCTGCGGTCCGCCCACCATCTCGCTCTTGGACTTCCAATGCGCGGACGAGAAGGGCTGGGCTCGAAGGGCGCCGCCCAGCGCGAGAGCGGCGATTCCCAGCGCAGCCGCCTTCCACGATCTTGATTTCACGTAATCTCTCCTTTCAGTTTTCGAGACTCGGAATCCGACTCGACTCCACTTGCCCCGGGATCAAACAAACCTGCAAAGGATTTCATTCGACAGAAGGAATCCGCGCTCGGTGAAACGCACGCGCCTGGCCGCTTCTTCGAGCAGACCCTCCTCGATCCAGGACGCGTAGTCCTCCGCAAGGGTGGGATCGCGGGAGATCTCGATGCGGTCTTCGATCTCGGCTGCCGGCACGCCTTCGGAGAGCCGCAGGCCGAGCACGATTCGCTCGCGGGCCTCGTCCTCCGCGCCGACAGGATGGTCCGCCGCGAGAGGCCGGCGCCCTGTGGAGAGCTCATCGACGTACCGGGTCAGAGCGGAGACGTTCGACCGGCGGCGGCCGTCCCAGAGCTCGTGCGCGGATACTCCGAGCCCGAGCGTCGGAGTCCGCCTCCAGTACTTCATGTTGTGCCGGGCCTCCCTGCCCGGGAGGGCCCAGTTCGAGATTTCGTAGTGGCGGAAGCCCTCGCGCGCGAGAGTTTCCCCCATCTCCAGCCAGGCCTCGGCCTGGGCATCGTCGGAGAGGTAGCGCGAAGGATGCAGGCGGCGGTCGTCCTCGATCGTCTTCGACTTCTCCGCTTCGAGCAGGTAGACCGAGATGTGCCCCGTGCCCGACGCGCAGAGCCGCAGGAGGCTCGCCCCGAAGCTCGAGGCGCTCTGATCGGGGAGGCCCAGGATCAGGTCGCCGGAGACCGACAATCCCACCCCGGCGAGCGTCTCGAGCGCGCGCTGCGCCGCCGCACCGTCGTGGCGTCTCCCCACCGCGGAGAGCTCCCGGTCTTCGAAGGACTGGACCCCGACGGAGACTCGGTTCACTCCGGCCGCCGACCAGGCTCGCGCGGTCCGGGGCGTGACGTCTTCGGGATTCGCCTCCAGCGTCACCTCGGCGCAAGGCAGGACGGCGAAGCGGCGCCGCAGCCCGTCCAAGAGCCGCGTGAGGTCCGGGGCCGGCGTCAGGGAAGGCGTTCCGCCTCCAAGATACAGGCTGTCGAACGCGAAGCCGCGCGCCTGGGGCGCGAGAAGACCCATTTCGCGATCGAGCGCGTCGGCATAGGCCCCCGCCACGGAAGAGTCGGTCGAGACGACGAATGCGCAGTAGTCGCAGCGGGACCGGCAAAACGGGAGGTGAACGTAGATCCCCGATGGCGCCGGGTGACCGGGCGATGGGGCGATCGCGCAATCGTCGATCATCGCGCGCGCCCCAGAAGGGCTTCCTCGGTCTCGCGGGCGAGATCGGCTCCGAAAGGGAATACCCTGGGCAGGTTGCCCTCTCGGGCGATCGGGCCGAGGTCGCGGGCCGACTCGTCCACCCAGCGTGCCGCGGCGTGAAGGAGGGCCGCCCGATGCTCGTCGGGGAAGGCCATCTGGGCCTTCTCCTCGAGCCGCCTGGCTGCCGCCGCGTTGGCGGCCGGTTCCCGCGTGCCCACGGGGCGCGGAGGGAAGGCGGCCAGGCCTTCCCGAGCGCAAGCTTCGCGCAGCCGATCCTGGGCCCGGAGCATCCCTTCCGGAGATCCGCCATGGTGGACGCCTTCGAAGAGCGCCTCGACGGCCCCAGGCGAGGCCGAGGCGGCGGCCTCGAGGGCGATGCGGCGGGCGTGGCCATCGTCGGCGAGCGGGACGGCGGCGAGGAAGGAGGCACCCGAGTCAGCGGCCCTGCGGACCGCCTCGTCCTCGATCTCGGGTGTCGCCGTCCAGCCGGACACCAGGGGAACGAGCCATCCTGCGCTGATGCCGCGCGCCCGCGTCTCGTCGAACGCCGCGCGCGCATCCGCCGCTCCAGGAAACCAGACGAAGAGAGCCGTGAAAGGGGCTCCCGGCGGGTCCGGAAGACCGGCGGGGTCCGGGTCCAGCAGATAGACCGCTCGGCCCGATTGCCGTGCTCCTTCCGCGGCGGCGAGGTAGGCGCCCCGGACCTCCTCACCAGGCGAGCCGGGTCCGACGAGGACCGGACCCGCGGGCCCGCGCAGGAGCGCCGTCCTCCAGGCCTGCGGCTCGTGCGGCCCGGCGAGCACGGTTCCATCGCTCAAACGAGGAAAGAAACGCCTCTCGACCGGGTCGAAGCGGAACCGGGCGCCGCCGACCTCCCCCGCGTAGGGGAAGGCCCTGGCCGCGACGCGCCGCGACGCGACCTCGAACTCCCCCGCGCGGACGGACGGCGTCGGTGACTCCTCGAAGACGATCATGAATCCTTTCCATGGCGGCCGACGCGCCGGCGCCACCCTGCCGCTCCGTAGCGGGCGAAGACGTCCGCTTCGAAGTTGAAGAGCGAGCCGGAGCGCGCGCGCCCGAACGTCGTGATGCGCCGGGTCTGCGGGATGATCGCGATGGAGAAACGCCGCGGGCCCCGCTCCGCGACCGTCAGGCTCACTCCGTCCAGGGAGACCGAGCCCTTCTCGACGACGAAGCGAGAGAGCCCCGCGGGAATGGAGAACCGGTACGTCCAGGAGTTCCCGGCAGGCGCGATTGAGATCAGCCGGGAGACGCCGTCCACGTGGCCCAGGACAAAGTGGCCCGAGAGGCGGTCTCCCCAGGCGAGCGCCCTCTCCAGGTTGACGCCGTCCCCTCGGCGCAAGCGCCCGAGGGTGGATCGCCGCAGGGTCTCGCCGGACAGATCCGCCGTGAGGCGCCGCCCTGTCCCGACTGCCGTCAGGCAGACACCGGAAACCGAGACACTCTCTCCTTCGCGGAATCGGCCGTAGCGGGCCGGGGGCTCGACAATGAGTCGAGCGCCGCCGCGCCGGCTCTCGAGCGAGACCACCTTTCCCAACGCCGTGACGATTCCGGTGAACATCAGAAGAGCACTTGCGATACGTGATTTGTGATTTGTGATTGGCCGGAGCCGCCCGGCTCATTTCCTGCCCTAGGCGCAAATCCCCAATGGCTAATCATGACGGACTCTTCCCGTGACCAGGAGATCTTCCCCGATTCGTTCCACTTCCAAATCGGTCAGCCGCGGAGTCGAAGCGAGCGAGAAGCCCTTGCCGCCGACACCCCCGGGGGCCCGTCCCCCGCCCAGTATGCGCGGCGCGAGGAAGACCGCGACCCTGTCCACGCGCCTGGCCCGGAAGAACTGCCAGAGCGTCTCCGAGCCTCCCTCGACGAGGAGACCCGTGATGCCGTCGCGCGCGAGTCTCGCGAGGAGGCGCGGGATGCTCACCCGGCTTCCGCGACCGGGAAGGCTCCAGACGCGAACTCCTCGAGAAACCAGACGCCGCACCGAGGGATGGCTCTCGCGGCGTGCGGTGACGACGAGCGCTCCTTCCGGAGAGTGGAGGAAGCGCGAGCGCTCGGGAACCCGCAGGCGGCCGTCCAGGACGATACGGCGTTGTGGAGTCACACGGTTCTTCCCGAGTCGCCGGGTCAGAAGCGGGTCGTCGGCGAGCACGGTCCCCGCTCCAACCAAGACGGCGTCGTACTCTTCCCGCAGCAGGAGTCCCCTCTCCCGCGCCTTCTCTCCCGTGATCCAGCGGCTTTCGCCTCCCGCCGCCGCGATCTTCCCGTCGAGCGTCTCCGCCCACTTGGCGAGCACGAACGGGCGCGCGGCCTCGACCCAGAGCCGGAACTTCTCGTTCTGACGTTCCGCCCGACACCTGCGGACCGGGTCCGTTTGGAGGACCTCGATGCCTGCGCGAGAGAGAATCGAAAGGCCTCTTCCCGCGACCAGCGGATTCGGGTCCCGCGCCGCCACGATGACGCGCCGCGGACCGGCGGCGAGGATCGCGGGCGCGCAGGGAGGGGTGCGCCCGAAATGCACGCACGGCTCGAGCGTCAGGTACAGGTCCGCGCCACGGGCGCGCTCCCCGGCTTTCTGAAGCGCGGAGATCTCGGCGTGCGGCCCGCCGGCGCGCCGGTGCCAGCCCTCCCCGATGGCGCGACCCGCGCGCACCACCACGGCTCCCACCATGGGATTCGGGGAGACGGAATACCGGCCTCTCTCCGCCAGATCCAGGGCGCGGTCCATCCACTTCATCTGGACGGGCGCGGCTCGGCGGGTCATGAGAGCGATTCTCGATTCGCGATTTGCGATTTGTGAGCGGGGCGTGCCGGGGCACCCGCGCCCCGGAGCCGCCTTTTTGCGCCAATCACGAATCCCCCATCGCCCAGCACCGATCGGAATTCATGCCCGATCGTCCCCGAGGAGAGCGCGCGCGTAATCCTTCGGATCGAAGGGGACGAGGTCGTCGATCCCCTCGCCGACGCCGACGTAGAGAACCGGCAGATTCAGCTCGCGGGAGATGGCCAGAACGACGCCCCCCCTGGCGCTGCCGTCGAGCTTTGTCAGGACGACGCCGGTCGCGCCGGCCGCCTCGACGAACTTGCGGGCCTGGGCCAGGCCGTTGATGCCCGTCGTCGCGTCGAGGACGAGGAGGGTCTGGTGCGGCGCTCCCGGCACTTCGCGGGCCGCGATGCGGCGCATCTTGGCCAGCTCCTCCATCAGGTTCTTCTTCGTGTGGAGGCGGCCCGCCGTGTCCACGAACAACGTGTGGACCCCGCGGGCCTTCGCGGCGGAGATCGCGTCGAAGAGAACCGCGGAAGGATCCGCCCCCTCCCGGTGACGCACGACGGGAGCCTTCAGCCGCTCCGCCCAGACGGCGAGCTGCTCGATCGCCCCGGCGCGAAACGTGTCGGCGGCGCAGAAGAGTACCGATTTCCCCTCCTCCAGGCGTCGCGCCGCGAGTTTCGCGGCCGTCGTCGTCTTTCCCGAACCGTTGACGCCGACCAGAAAAACAACCTCGAGGGGCGTCGCGTTGTCTTCCGCCGCTCCGGCTGCGGCTGGCCCGGCCGCCGCGGCCATGAGCCGCTCGATCTCCTCGATCAGGATCAGGCGCAGGTCCTCGAGATCCTTCCGCTCCGCCGATGCCGTGCGCGCACGAACCGCGTCAGTCAGAGCTTCGGCGGTCTCCGCGCCGACGTCCGCCGCGATCAGGGCTTCCTCGAGCGACTCGAGAACCGACTCGTCGAAGCCGAGCCCCTTCTTGACGGCCGATCCGAGTTTCTCGAGGATCTCGGTGTGGGTCATGAACAACCCGCGTCGGACCTTCGCGAAGAAGCCGGACCGCCTCTCCTTCTGCTCCTGTTGCTTCAGGGTCGCCTCGCTCATCAAGACCGCATTATTCCCGATTCCGGCGCCGCGCATTCATCCGCCCAGCTCCAATCCCAGTGCGACTTGTCCGTCCCGGTCGGTCCTGCCTGCCCCGGTCGCGGCGCGCGAAGTCTCCCGAGGAAACGAGGGAGGAGGCGCGCGCCGCGGGAGCGTAGCGCGGAGCGGGTGACGAGGCGGGCGGTCGAGGCCGCACCCGGCCGAGCCGCCCGCCGGTGGCGAAGCCACGTCACCCGCGCAGCGCGCAGCGACGTTAACTCGGCGGATGGCTTTCCAGCAGGAGCCGGGCCTTCGCGCCGGCGTCACCCGTCGGGTCGAGCTCCACCGTACGCTCGAGGTAGCGGCGGCCGAGCGCGTTCTTCTTCAGGGATACGAGCGCGAGACCCAGGTGCAGGTTCGCTTCGGGGCTCTTCGGCTGCAATCGCACCGCTTCCAGGTAGTCTTCGGCCGCAGCTTCGACTTCTCCGCGCGACTCCCGGGCGATGCCTCTGCCGAGCAGAGCGTCCATGGACTTGGGCTCCCGTGCGATCGCGAGAGCGAACTGGGCTTCCGCTCCCGGGTAATCCCCCATTCGCAGGCGCATCCGGCCGCGGTTCAAGGCCAGGTCGAACTGGTCGTCGGCAGAAGGTGAATTCTCGGCGACGCGAAAGTCCTCTTCCGCCTCGCCGTACCGGGCCAGCTGCGTGCGCGCCATGCCGCGATGGATCCGATAGAGGGCCTTCTCTGGATCGAGCTTGACGGCGCGGTCCAGGGACTCGAGCGCCTCCCGCAGCTTCCCCTGCGCGAGCAGGGCCAGCGCCAGGCCATCGTGGAGATCGGGTTTTTTCGGATCCGACCGGAGGACGTCGCGGTAGGCTTCTTCCGCTTCGCGCGCGCGCCCCTCGCGCAGGAGGACCGCGGCCATCCGCTCGTTCAAGAGCAGTTCCGTCGAGGTCTGCGGCTTCCGCTGCGACGAGCAACCTGCGGTCGACGGCAAGCCAGCGGCCAGAGCCGTTACGGCGAGGAGAAAAAAGATCGGGGGTCCGGGGGAAAGGGAGACCGGGAGAAAGTGCAGGAGGACTCTGCCCGGCCTCTCCCGGTTCCTGGGTCTTCCGGTCTCCCCGTCCGCCGGCTCCGGGATCAAAGCGCCTCCGCCAGCTCCGTCTCCTCCGGCTCCTCGGGCACCTCGAGCGCGGGTCGGACCGGGATCGGCATGAGCTGTCCCTTTCCGTAGGCCCGAACGAAGGCCTCGACGACGAGCGGATCGTATCGAATGCCCGCGAACTGCTTGATCCTCTCGACGACGTAGTCGTTTTCCATCGCCCGCTGGTACGGGCGGGTCGTCGTCATCGCGTCAAACGTGTCGGCGACGGTCACGATCCGCGCCTGGAACGGGATCTGTTCGCCTTTGAGTCCCTCGGGATACCCTCCGCCGCCCCACTTCTCGTGGTGGTACTTCATGCCCGGAATGACGTCCGCGAGCTGCGGGATCGCCGACATGATCGCGGCACCCTTGATCGGGTGCGTCTTCATGAGCTGGAACTCTTCTTCCGTCAAGGCGGTCGGCTTGCGGATGATCCGGTCGTCCACGCCGATCTTGCCGACGTCGTGGAGGAGAGCGGACAGACGGATCCTCTCGACCTCCGGGGGAGGAAGGCCCATCTCGGTCGCGATCGTTGATGCATAAGCCGCCACCCGCTCGGAGTGCCCGCGCGTGTAGGGATCCTTGGCATCGATCGCTTCCGCGAGGGCCCGGATGGAGGCGAGGAAGAGTTCCCGGTTCTCGCGGGCGGCGCGCTGGACCTGATCGAAGGCGATCCGGATCGAAGCGCTCATCCGGTTGAAGCTCGCGGAGAGATCGGCGATCTCCGCGGTTCCCACGACCTCGACCGTCGCGCCGTACTCCCCCTCGCTGATGGCGTGGGTGGAGTGCGCGAGGCGGGCAATCGGGTCAGAGAGCCTCCGGGCGAATACGATGCCGAGCAACAGGGCACAGGCCAGGGCGACCGCGCTCCAGATCACCGTATCTCTCACCATCAGATCCACCGAGGCGAACGCGAGGTCGCGGTCGCGCTCCACCAGGACTCCCCAGTCCGGCTGCCCGACGGGCGCGATGGAGGCGAGGACTGCCCCGCGGGGCGTCATTTCCGATCGCGTCAATCTGGCCGGGAAGCGGATGAAGTCCGCGACGAGGAGCGACCCCCTCCGCCCCTGCCCGCGCGCGAAGAGAGGAAAGAGGATTGCGCCCTCGCGGTCCACCAGGCTGACCCGGACTTCGCGGTGAGCCTCGTCTCGAAACTCGTTGGCGATCGGCTGCCAGGAAACGAGCGCCTCGACGACGCCGGAACGTCCGTTGCCCAACCCCTGTACGGGGAGCGCCAGCACCGCGACCGGCCCGAGCTCCGGCATCCAGAAGGGTTTGCCCTGGTAGACGGCCCCGTCGCGCGCCGACTCGAAGCCCTTGCGAAACTCGTAGTCGAGCCCGGGCGACCGCACGTCCGGGCCGACGAAGCGGCCCGACCCCCTCGCGTTGAAGCCGCGCAGCGCCACGAGCGGCGTTCGGCCGGAGAGGAAGGACTCGAGGAGGCGGGGCCCGTTCTCCGAAGTGAAGGGGTCTTCTCCGGTGAGCTGGCCGGCCAGCCAGAGCGAGGCCGCGGCGCTCTTCAATCGCTCGCGGGCGGAAGCATAGAACGCGGCCAGATGGTCCGCCAGCGCGGAGGAGGAGCGAGTCAGGTACTTCTCTTCCAGCGTCTCGAGGGTCCTCTGGTTGCGGCGGATGAGCACCGCGCCGGAAACCAGCAACGGGACCAGAGAAGCGAGAACGAGCGCGCCCGACAGAAGGACGAAGAGGCGAATCCGACGCCTCGCGGAACGCCCGGCCACGGCCTGTGGATTATACAGCGTAGAACCGAGGACCGAGACTGGGGACCGGGCACCGGGGACTCCATCGGCGTTTGTCCGGACGGGGATATTCCGAGGCGAAAGCCGATCGAGTCCTCGGTTTCGCCTCCGCGGCCCTCAGTCGAGCCGGACCCGGACGGCGGCGTCGAGCCACTCCTCCGGAGGAACCGTCTCGAAGATGCGGGCGCGACCGATCGCCTCGAGCAACACGCCGGCGATCCCCCGGGCCGTGGACTTCTTGTCGCGGGACAGGTAGGGAGCGAGTTTCCCGCGGTCGCGGGACGGCGAGGGGAATGGTCCCAGCTGCCGCAGCGCGCCCCGGACGCGCGCCGCATCGGCGCCCGTGAGGCCAGCCCGCTCCTGCGAGATCACGACCGCCGCCGCGATTCCCCACGCGACCGCCTCGCCATGGCGCAGGTCGCGGTATTCGCCCGCGGCCTCGAACGCGTGACCGAGCGTGTGGCCGAAGTTCAGGAGTCGCCTCCTGTCCCCCTCCTTGAGGTCCACGGAGACGATGGAGGCCTTTACCGCAGCCGCTCCCGAGAGCAGATCGGAGAGCGGGCCCTCCTCGCGGGCAACGACCCGGGCGATGTCTCTCTCCGCCCGCGCCGCCAGGTCGGCGTCGGCGATCCAGGCTGCCTTGAAGGCTTCGACGAGGCCGGCGCGAAAGTCGCGGTCCGGAAGAGTCGCGGCCGCCTCCGGGTCGATCAAGACGGCTCGCGGCGGATGGAAGGCTCCGAGCAGGTTCTTGCCCGCGGGATGATCCACGCCGGTCTTTCCGCCGATCGCGGCGTCGGCCATGGCGCCGGTGGTCGTGGGCACGGCGTTCCAGGCGATCCCGCGCAGCAGGATCGCCGCCGCGAATCCGGCCACGTCACAGACCACTCCCCCTCCGACCGCGACGAGCGCGTCGTCGCGGCGCACGCCGGCAGCGAGCGCCGCGTCGGCGATCGTCGAGACCGTCGCCAGCGTCTTGGCCTCCTCTCGGTCGTCCATCTCGATGTCCGCGAGGATCCGGCCCGCGAGCGCTTCCCGGATCCTCTCCGCCGGGGCGCGCGATCCGGCGGCGGAGACCAGGAGAAAACGGCCGGACGGGGATACGAGGCGGGGCGCGGCGCCAGCGAGCAGTCCGGTCCCGATCCAGAGGATGCTCTCTTCGCCGCCCGGGGCCGCGGCAACCGTGATGCGGCGGGGCTCCTTCACGGGCGCGGGGGCCGCGAAAGCTCGATTCCCAGCTCCTGGAGCTGGTCCGATCCGACGTCGGAAGGCGCCTTCATCATGAGGTCGAGGCCCGAGGTCGTCTTCGGAAACGCGATGACGTCCCGGATGGACGTCGCGCCCGCCGCGATCGCGCAGATCCTGTCGAGGCCGAGAGCGATCCCTCCGTGCGGCGGCGCTCCGTAGCGAAGGGCATCGAGCAGGAATCCGAACCGCCGGCGCCCTTCCTCGGGCCCGATCCCGAGAAGGCGAAAGACCCTCTCCTGCACGTCCGCGCGATGGATCCGGATCGAGCCCGAGCCCAGTTCCCAGCCGTTGACGACGACGTCGTAGGCGCGCGCGCGGACCCCCCCCGGGTCGCTCTCCAGGCGCTCCAGGTCCTCCTCGCGGGGCGCGGTGAACGGATGGTTCATGGGAAACCAGCTTCGGGTCTCGTCGTCGAAACCGAAGAGAGGAAAGTCCGTCACCCAGCAGAAGACGTAGCGGGACTCGTCCGCGAGCTTGCCCTCGCGGGCCGCCGCTGAGCGCAGCGCGGCCAGCGCCGCGAAGACCGCCTTCTCCCTGTCGGCGACGATGAGAAGGAGATCTCCCCCCTCCATCCCCGCCGCCGCAGCCAGGCGCTCGAGCATCCCTTCGGGGAGGTTCTTGGCCGCGGGCGAAGAGAGCCCGGCGTCTTTCTTGGCCCAGACGATCCCACCGGCGCCGTGCTCGCGGGCGAGCTCCGCGAGCTCGTCGAGCTTCTTTCGGGAGAAGGCGGCCCCGCCCGGCACGCGGACGCCGCGGACGGCTCCGCCGCCCGTGAGCGCCTTTTCGAACGGCGTGAATCCGCTCCCCGCGCAGAGGGCCGAGAGATCCGTCAGGGGCAGGTCGTAGCGCAGGTCGGGCCGGTCCGTGCCGTAGCGGTCCATGGCCTCGCGGTAGGTCAGCCGCCGGAAGGGGCGCTCGCAGGAGATGCCTGCCGCCGCGAAGCCCTCGACGAGGAACGCCTCGACGGCGTCGAAGATGTCCTCCTCCGTCGGGAAGGACATTTCCAGGTCGATCTGCGTGAACTCGAACTGCCTGTCTGCGCGGAGATCCTCGTCGCGAAAGCAGCGGGCGATCTGGAAGTACTTTTCGAAACCGGAAATCATCAGGAGCTGCTTGAAGAGCTGCGGGGACTGGGGCAGCGCGTAGAACTGTCCCCGGTGAGCGCGCGAAGGAACGAGGAAGTCCCGCGCTCCTTCCGGAGTCGAGCGGGTCAGCATCGGAGTCTCGACCTCGAGGAAGCCCCGCTCGTGGAGCACGCGCCGCACGCGGAAGGCGATCTCGTCGCGCAGAATCAGGTTCCTCTGCATGGATGGCCGGCGCAGGTCGAGGTAGCGGTACTCCAGGCGCAGCTCCTCCGTCGCGTTCGTGCGGTCCTCGACGACGAACGGCGGCGTCTCCGAGCGCGAGAGAAACCCGAGACGGGACGCGACCACCTCGACGTCCCCGGTCGTCATGTCGTCGCGGCGCTGGGCAACGGCGCGCAGGACGACCTCCCCCTCGATTTCGACGACGTCCTCGCCGCGCGCCGTCCCCGCCGCGTCCACGGCGGAACCAGGGCAGCGCGCCCGGTCGAAGACAACCTGCACGAGGCCGCTCCTGTCCCGGACGGTCAGGAAGACAATCTCTCCCAGGTCGCGGCGCCTGCCGACCCAGCCCCGGAGGAGCACGCGCCGCCCTTCGTCGGACGCCCGCAGGGCGCCGGCGGGCTGGCGGGGAAGACTCACGTCCGCCCCTCGAACCAGCCCGCCACCCCGGACCGCGGAATCGTTTCCTGGTCGCCCGAAGCGAGCCTCTTGACCGTCACCGTTCCCTCTTCTCTTTCCCGCGGGCCCATCAGCACCGCGTAGATCTTCTCCCGGTCCAGCCCGAGGGCCGAGGCCTCCTCGAAGAGGGCGTTGCCGCGCGCCATCCCTTTCTTGAACCCACGCGCGAGCAGGTCCACTTCCACCGCGCCGGAGACGCCCGAACGCAGGTCGCCGGCCAGACGGAGGGCCTCATCCAGGTCCTCCGGCCCCTGAGGCAGAACGAGGAGAAGAGCTCGGGACGGAGCCGGAGGGGGGGCGGCCTGGAGGAGACGGTCCTCGCCGATCGCGAACCCGATGGCCGGCAGCGGCGGCCCTCCCAGGGACTCCACGAGGTTGTCGTAGCGGCCTCCTCCGAGAATCGCGTCCTGCGCTCCCAGATCGGCCGAGACGACTTCGAAGACCGTGCGTGTGTAGTAGTCGAGGCCGCGCACGAGGGAGGGCTCGTCGCGGAAGGGAATCCGGGCCCCGGCAAGCAGCCGGCGCACGTCGTCGTGGTGGCGGCGGGACTCGGCGTCGAGGAATTCGACCGTCCGGGGAGATCCCTCCAGCGCGGCGCGCACGGCGGGGTCCTTCGAGTCGAAGAGGCGCAGCGGGTTCTCCGCGAGCTTCCGCCGATCGTCCTCGCCGAAACCCGACGACCGTGGCTCGAGGTAGGCTTTGAGCGCCTTCCCGAAGGTCTCGCGCGACCGAGCGGTCCCGACGGAGTTCAAGGCCGCCGTGAGCGCCTTGAATCCGAGAGCCCCGAGGAAGGCGAAGAGCATCGTCAGGAGCTCGACCTCCGCTGCCGGTCCCGGCACGCCGAACAGCTCGGCGCCGATCTGACGGAATTCCCGGTAACGGGCAGCCTGCGGCCGCTCGTAGCGGAATTGCGGGCCGGCGTACCAGAGGCGCAGCGGCATGGGCCCCGTCGCGAGGCCGTTCTCGATGACCGCGCGAACGACTCCCGCGGTGTTCTCCGGGCGCAGCGTGAGCGAACGGCCCTTGCGGTCCAGGAATGTGTACATCTCCTTGTGGACGAGGTCGGTCGTCTCGCCGACCGAACGCGCGAAGAGATCGGTCGCCTCCAGGCACGGGGTGCGCGCTTCTCCGTAGCCGTAGGAGCCGAAGACCCGGCGGGCCGTCGCCTCCGCGTCCGCGAACCTCTCACTCTCGGGGGGCAGCAGGTCCCGGGTGCCCTTGACCGCGCGGTACCTCACCGCGCCCACTTCCCATCGATCCGGAAGTACTCTTCCTTGTAGGCGAGGTAGTTGAGGTGGAAGTGCCTCATGTTCTCGACCTCGGCGTCCGAAAGCGCGCGGACCTGCCTGGCCGGGGAGCCGAGCCAGAGCGTCCGGGCCGGCACGACCGTGCGCGGCGCCACGAGGGCCCCGGCGCCGACGAAAGCGGACTCGCCGACGTCGGCGCCGTCCATGACCGTCGCGCGGATGCCGATGAGCGCGCCCCTGCGCACGACGGCGCCATGCACGATAGCCCCGTGCCCCAGCGTGACCTCCTCCTCCAGAGCGGCCGAGTACCGGTCCTGAAGGACGTGGATCACGCAGTTGTCCTGGATGTTGGACCGGGCGCCCACGCGTATCGAGTGGCAGTCGCCCCGGATCACCGAGTTGTACCAGACCGAAACGTCGTCTCCGAGCACGACGTCTCCGATGACGGCAGCCGTCTCGGCGAGGTAGACCCTTTCGCCGATGCGAGGCGCCTTGCCGCCGTATTCCTTGATCAGGCCCATTGGCGACGAGAATCTAGCATGCGAGGATTCTCGCGAGAGCCGGCTCCGGTCATCCCGGCCAGGGAAACGCCCCGGGCCGCAGCACGACCGGAGGGTCCACCGTCGCGTCGAGCAGCGTCGAAGGTTTTCCGCCGGGCGTCGGCCCGCCGTCCACCAGGAGATCCACCATTCCCTCGAAGGTCCGGGCAACTTCGTCCGGCTCCGACAGGGGAGGCTCGTCGGCCAGATTCGCGCTCGTCGCGGTGACGGGTCCGATTGCCTCGAGCAGGAAAACCAGATCCGGGCAGGCCGGAATCCGCACGGCGAGGTTCGCCCGGCCGCGCGAAGCCGCGATCGGCCTCTCCAGCGGCAGGATCACGTTCAGTGGCGCGGGCCAGAGAACGAGGTAGCGGGCGAGGACATCCTCGGGAACCGCCGCACCGAGTCTCTCGAGCTGCTCCCGCCTCG